>Ga0307419_10001067_pt1 | contig 14252 bp, 5 predicted proteins | sample SalMarWE160230MG_2_FD_202512 | JGI IMG/M metagenome (GOLD analysis project Ga0307419, IMG submission 202512) | Salt marsh sediment microbial communities from the Plum Island Ecosystem LTER, Massachusetts, United States - WE1602-30 | ecosystem: Environmental > Aquatic > Marine > Intertidal zone >... | reverse complement strand
CCGGTGACGGCGTCAGACCTCGTCGCTGTCTTGGTCTCCAGCGGATACACGATCTTCTCCCGCGCGAACGGGGGGATGCCGGCCGACTTCCTCTCGCCTTTGGCCGCCTTGCCCAGTTCGGCCGGATCGTAGCTGTACCACCAGTTCGTCCGGCCGGCGCTGTAGATGCCGCCGTAGTCGTAGCCCATGCGGCCGGTGCCAAGGCTGACGAACGCAATGAACCCGTGGGCCTTGGGCAGGTCGATGAAGACGCCGCTGGGGACCTTGTCTTCCATCGTCCACCTTCCCTCTCGCCGGCTCTTGGGCGGGACACCGCCCCAGCCGCAGTTGGCGATGAAGTAGTTGCCGTCGCGCGGGGCCCAGATCTTCTTCGTGAAGGGGTAGTCGAGGAGCGGGACGAGGTCGACGCTGTCCTTCTTCGGATCGGGCGTTGCGATGGCGCCGAGCGTCGGGCCCCAACTCGTCGGTGCGCAGATGCTGTAGTAGCCGCCGAAGCCGAGGGCCATCCGCCGGCCGCCGGTATACTTCCTCGCAAACTCCTCCGACAGCACGGTCACGCCGCCCCAATAGCCCTTGAACGGATCGCGGGTGACGCGCCACGGTCCGATGTGCGTGATCTTGCCGTCGTCGCCGAGCTTCGAGGCCCCGAGCGACGGCCGCTTGCTCCCGCCCGTCCAATACCCGTGGTATGTGCTCCAGTAGAGAGTTCTCCTCTCCTCGTCCCACCAATAGCCCGCGTTCTGCCCAACGCCGCCCACAGAGGGGCTGCCCCATATCTTCTTGACCACGGCTGTCTTGAGTGCCTTGTGGCCGCCGCCCATCACCTTGACCAGCGGTGGGACCTCGGCCTCGAACAGCGGGCCCTTGTGGTATCTCATGAACACTCGCTTCGTGCCGTCTTTCATCTTCCGAAGCGTGAGCCCGCACGACGCCCAGGTCGGGTCGCCCTTCACACCTTTCCGCGGGACCTTGAACGAGCCGGCGTATTCGAAATGCTCAAACGTCAGAATCTGCTTGCCGTCCTTCGGCTGGACGGGCGGTGCGGGCTCTTCCTCTTCCTCCGGCCGTTTCTCCACGACGATCTTCTTCGCCTCGGTCGGCTCGCCCAGCAGCTTGCCGCCGACATGCTTGCCGACGCGCCACTGGAACACATACTCGCCCGGTTTGGACGGCGCCCGCAGCCACGAGTCGAACGTGTGCGTCGCGCCCGGTGCGATCTTCCGGCCCTGGCCAAGGATGATGCCGCTCGTGCCCCAGGTCGAGTTGTGGTCCGGCGCCACCGCGTAGAGGCGCACGAACCCCTCCCGCTCCGCCCAGTTCTTCGTGCCCGTGTTCTTCATTGTGATGCGCGCATGGAACACCTGATCGGTTACCAGCTTGTCCGGCACCGTCATCTTCACGAACACCGCGTCCAGGTCCGGCTTCGCCTCCCCGCCGCGGCACGCCGACGACCACAGCGAAACACACACCAACACCAGACCAACCCACTTCACCGATGCGTTCCTCACGGTCTGCTCCTCCTATCCTGTCCTTCGCCGGCAATCCCCGGCAGCATCGTTCAGCGCCACCTCAGCATATCCCCCGCGACCGTGCGCTGCAACACCGGACTCCGCCGCTCGGCGGCGGCCACCACATCTTGACCTTGTAGTCAAGGACCAGTTCCATCGCCATCGGTCTGCGGAACCGAACGTTGGGGGACGTCTTGGCTAAGGTCAAGACGCCGAGTCCCTCCGGGCGTGCCACTGACAAGAAGGGTGGGCGGCGGGTGGCGGTCGCGCGGCAATGTGCCGACGACATGCGAGCAACCTCGCCCACCATAGCATACCCGCCCCCTATCGTGCGGGCGGCCTACCCGATACTTCGGCCGCGCAGTCGAACGTGCTGCGGGCAAGATCCTGCCAGCCGAAATGATTCAGATGGTTGAGCATTGTGGCCCAACGGACGGACTGGATCGGGCGGGTCGTCACAGACCATAGCCGGTCATAGAGCACCTTGCGGCAGCGGTCGGCGGTGTCCTTGCTGAGTCCGGCGCTTCCTTTGTCCAAGGCGGCGGCGATGGCCAACATGCCCTCGGTCTCCCCGATGCCTTGGCAGAGGGCCTCGAAGCGCTGGGTCGTCTCGGCCCCGTTCGGACCCGGCCAGGACAGTTTGTAGAGCGCCGGCGCCCGCTGAGCGCAGGAGGAATACGGGTAGCGGTTGTAGATGTGCCGCGCATTGTCGGAGCTGCGCCGGCTGGGCACAACGTCCCAGAAGTCGAAACCGATCCGCCCGATGCCTTGCTTGCGAAGGAACAGGGCCTTGTCGGTCAGGAGGCGATAGCCGTTGACGGTGCACAACGTCTCGAAGCCGGAGAAGCGAAAGTAGGCGGTGACCGGGGCGCCGCGCCAGGTCGACAGCCCGACCAGCGGATCGCTCACCCTCAGCATCGGGGAGCCGTAGCAGTGTTCGTGCAACACGACCACGCCACCGCCGCGATCGGCGCGATAGGGTTTCTTGTCCGATCGCTGGGTGTGCAGCCCGCGGGTCCAGCGGGCCGGCCCGCCGCCGGGCCAGACTTCATCGAACATCTTGAACACCGACGACGGCGCCGTGCCGTCGGACAGGATCCCAATGCACATGGCCTTCTCCAGCCCGAGCTTGGCCAGGCGCCGATGACACGCTTTCAGCACAGGCCGCCAGAACCTCCTCGCCTCGTCGGTGTCAAACTTCGGCACCTGCATGCGCTTGCGAGTCTTCGCGGCCCGGTCGATGACGGTCACGGTGTTCCTCTGGTCGGCCTTCCGCATCCCCCAACCGCCGGAATGCCAGACTTGGAGGGCGACATAATCGAGCGTCCCGAAGTGTTTCTTGGCCAGAGCCATGAAGCGGTCAAAGACTGAGAAATCGTAGTCGTACGTCCCGTCGGCCCTGCGAATCCAGTACACCATGCCCTCGTCGTTGCCGAACTGCGTGTGATCGACGACGCACACGTTGACCATCTTGTTGCCCGCGCGGGCCAGCAGGGCGAAGCTCTTCTCCAGGAGCTTCCAGTGCCGCTCGGACCATTCGTCTACCTTGTACTGCAAGGCGACGGACGTCGGCGACTGGTAGAGCCCGACGTACGTGCGATAGTCCTTCGGGTCAGGGACCACCCAGGGCGAGACGTAGAGTTCGACCGGCACGGTCACAGGCCGGGCCCCGGCCACGCGGATGGTTACGCCGCCGCGGTAATCGCCGGGTGCAGCGTCGCTGGGCACATTGAATCGCACGTAGACGGGCAACATGGCCGCGTCGTCGATCGGCTTCTGATTGTACGGCCGGATTTGGAGTACCGGCGAGTCAGTTGGCACGCCGGGGACCAGCCCGTCGAACCAGCTCGTGCGCATGTACGCGTGGCCGTCCAGCCGGCCACGGAACAATTCGGCCGAGGATGATGCGATGGTCGCGTTGCCCTTGACCGCCTTCAGATCAGAGACGACTACTTTGGTGTTCTTCAGCGGCCAGGTCGAGGAGACGACCACGATCCCGCCGAACGAGCCGTTGCGGGCGGCAACGATCCGCAGAGGGCCGACCGGCTCGCAAGGATCGGCCCAGTCGCGCTCCGTGATCCGGTCGTTGATGTCCTCCACCCAGACGCGCAGGCCTTTCGGCCGGCTGGTATTCGGCACGATACCCGCGCCGACCGCCCGCAAAGCGAGCGACCGCGGCTCCAGCCTTATCGGCTGCCACCGCCGCCACGCCTTCGGGTGCGAAGGACTGCGGCGCAGTTCGATGCCCAGGACATTGACGCCCTTGCGGAGAGCGCCCAGGGGCAGCCGGATCGGCCCGAGCCGGCGCGTCCGCACTGCGTTGAGGGCGGCGGCCTCCCTGGCCGCCTGCCTCTTGTCAGTGGGGGCCCTGCGGCGGTCGGCGGCCGGCCAGGCATCGTCAGGATAGACTGTCGCCGTTGTGTTCGCCTCCAGCTTGCCCTTGGGCAGGGAGTGTCGGGCGATCTCCCGCCCGTTGAGGTAAACAACCACGCCGCCACAGAACTGCAGTTCGCTGAGGGCCAGTATGCGAACGGCCGCCGGGGCGGTCACCTCGAACCGACCTCGCAGGCAGACGCGAAACGCCCCCATCGTGACTGCTTCGCCGTCGGTGACGTTTCCGGCGGCGAACCGCACGCGAGGCCACGTGGAGTCGTCAAAGCCAACACCGGTCCAACTGGCGGGCGGCGGGACGTCCTCCGGGTTCGAAGACAGCGGGGGCTCGCGGCGGGCGAAGTCAGGCGGGGCGGCCACCGGGCCGGACGCATCTGCAAAGGTGATCGGACCGGTCACCCGCCGCCAGCGGAAGTAGCTGTTGGCATTCAGGATAGCAGTCTTGCCGTCACTCGATTGGGCCTCACAAGCAGACGCCGTGACCGCCAGCTCAATCCCGACCATTCCCAGACACAGAACATATCTCATCGCTTTTCCTCTCGGAGCACGCTCTGGAGGTTGGCCGGATCTCGGCCGGCGCCGCCGCGCGCCTATCGTGGCGGCGTGGCCGCCGGACTGCCCGCGGGAACCGAACCGAGATTTGCCTTGATGAACTCCCTTGCTCGGGCCATCGCCTTGTCGACCAGCTTTCTGTCGCCGCCCATGAGCCCGTGGCCGGCGCCCGGGATCGCGAACATCTCGTGCCGCACCTTGTGCTTCTTCAACTGCGCGGCCATGTCCAGCGATTCCTGACAGGGGACGTCCGTGTCCGCGGTGCCGTGGATCATCACGACCGGGGGATACTTGGCTGTGATGTTGCGGACGGGGCAGTAGGGATCAAGTTTGGCCTTTTCGGTAGCCGGGTTGAAGCCCGTTACTTCCTTCGTCCACAGGCCGTTCTGACGCAGATACCGGTAGAGCTGCCGGCGGTTCCGGCCGCTCCTGCCGGGCTCGGTTACCACTTCCGGCGTTATGCCTTTGTACGCATCCTCCTTGGAGATCAGCGGGCGCTTGCGGTAGTGCTTCGACGGCGTCGTATACCAGGGGCCGTCCACGTCGCCGTAACCGTAGTAAGCCACCAGGGCCTTGGGGCGCGGGTCGATGATCCCGGTCATCATGGTCAGGTATCCGCCCGCCGAATTGCCGGCAACGACGACCTTACTGGCGTCGGCGTGAAACAGAACCGGCCCCTTCTCGCTGACCCACTTCATGAAGTCGCGCACGTCCTCGATGATCTGCGGCAGCTTTACCTGAGGCGCCAGCCGGTAGCTTGCCGAGACGACGCAATAACCCTCCGAGCGGCACAATGCCATGAGGTCCGGCTGGACCCATTTCCGGGTACCCATTATCAGTGCCCCCCCGTGGAGCCACACCAGCACCGGCCGCGGTCGGGCGTCGTCGAGGCGATACACGTCCGCCTCAATCTTCAGGTTCCCGACCGTCTTGTAGACAAAGGTCTTCATTCCGAACGTCGCTTTCGACCGGCCGCGGCGCCCCTTCAGGTGCTTGTCGAAGAACTCCGTCACAAGCCGGTTGAGGCGCTCTTCTTGTGTGCGCGTGGCCCTGCCGTGTCCGACGCCTTTGATCACCTCGAAGGTCACGTCAACGCCCGCCTTCTTGAGCGCGTTGACCAACATCTCGCTCTGGTTGATGGGCACGAGGTTGTCCTTATCGCCGTGGGCGACCAGGAACGGCGGATCGTCCCTGGTGACATAGGTGATCGGGTTGGCCTTGATGACCAGTTCCTTGTGCTGCGCCGTCGGGCCGCCCACCAATGCAGCCGGAGGTGACTGTCCTGGCCCGTAGAAGCCGCCGCTGGCCGCCTCGAGTTTGGCCAAGTCGGTCGGGCCGGAACAATCCGCCACGCACTGCACCCGACTGGAGAACTTCAGATTGCCGCCGACCTTGCCTTCCAGTTCCTTGACGCCGCCGCTGGTGCCGAGCAACGCCGCCAGGTGTCCGCCCGATGAGCCGCCCCAGACGCCGATGCGGTCGGCGTCGAAGGAGTACTTCGCGGCGTTGGCCCGCAGAAAACGAATGGCCCCCTTGCAGTCCTCGATCTGAGCCGGGAACACCCAAGCTTTCGACCCGTTGTAGCTGCGCGCCAGCCGGTGGCTGATGCTGGCCACCGCGTATCCGTGAGCGACCAGATTGCCGACCCCATTACCGCCGGGCAGGCAACGGGAATCGTTCGTCCAGAAATTCCGCCATGCGCCGCCGGCGATCCAGACGACCAGCGGCAGCTTGCCCTCGAACTTCTTCGGCGTGTAGATGCCCATCATCAGGCGCACGCCGCCGGCTCGGGCATACTCCACGGTAACCTTGTTGTGCTCCACGTTCCCCAGGTCTCTTGAGCCGCTGGCCGGTTTCGGCGCCCGCTGGGCGGCCCCCGCGGGCTTGACAGAGTACAGCCGCGGGTCGCCGTCCTTGAACCACTTGGCCTCCACCCGGTCACCGACCTTGACCGCGGCGATGGCCGTGACCATGTCCTTGTCCGGCAAGTCCTTTGCGCCGGCAATAGTCTGCAGTACGTACCGCTGCGGGTCGCCCTGGTCGGGCTTGATGACGACAAAATCCTTGCCCTTCTTGATGACCTTGCCGACCGCCGTGCCGCCCGCGAAGCCCGGCTTGGCAGCCGCCTGCGGGGAGATGTCCAGGACCCGAATGGTACGCACCCGGACCCAATCATCCTGACGCCAGCGGACCTCCACCCGGTCGCCGACGTTCCGCCGCGCGATGGCCGCAGTCATCTCCTTGTCGGGCCCGGTGGCCAGATGGGGCGCCGCAAACATCCGCGTCTTGCCGTCGCCGTCCTCGAGCACGAGCCGGCCCTGTCCGACGGAGGCGACTGTGCCGGTGAGTTTGCCCCACTTCCCGGGGGCGCTCAGGACCGTCACGTTGACCTTGCGGCGTCCGGCGGCGTTCCTGGTTACGGCCACGGCGACCTCGCTGCCGATGACCAAGCTGGCCAGGAAGGCCCGGAACTTGGGACTCATCTTGGACCCGCGGGGCGCCAGGACGATGTGGCGGGCCCGCCGTTCGTCCTCCGGGCGGACGTCCAAGGTCCGGCCGGTCTTGGCGACCAGCATGCCGCGGATGACGTTGCCGGCCTGGACGCTGTCGGCGCCGAACGCCATGTTGCCAGCCTGGCGTGAATCGTCGAGATTCAGAATAGCGCCTCCCGCCAGTGCCGCCGCCAGCACGATTGCCGTCCTACGCATTGCCACTTCTCCTTGCATCAAGTGCGTGCTTTCGGCAGCGGCAGCGGCAAAAGCGCTCGGGCCATCGGTGCCCTTCTACTTCGCCTTGGCCGGCGGAGCGCCGCCGGCGGTGTGCTTGTAGAAGAAGACATTGCCGTTGGCGTCGCTCACCGCGATGAATGCGTTGACGCTCCGCACATAGCGCCAGCGGCCAAAGACGCCGTTGCGAGCGCTGCGAGCGACCTTCGGGCCGCCGGTGGTCTCTCTGACCTCCCACTTCTTGGTGTTGAGATCGAGTACATAGACTTTCCCGGGCGCCCACGACGCCCAGCCCACCACGCGGTCCGAGACCGGATCGTAATCCAGGCCGGCGGCGTTGCCCGTATGAATAATGTGTCCGCCGCCCTTGATCTTGAGATTCTGGGGCTTGAAGTTCTTCCGGCCGATGTCATAGAGGACCAGGCGGCCTCGCCCCGCCCCCACCAGCAGCTTGCGCTTGGTGTCAACCGCAAACCCCAACCCACCTGCCGGCTGGGCATCGAGTTTGGCCCACGTGTTCTTGTCGTAGTCGTAGCCAAACAGGCCCCTGTCGGTGCCGAAGTAGACCTTCTTCGTGGCGGGATCGTACGCACAGCCCAGGCAGAACCCACCGCCGGGAAGCTGTCCGCGCGGTTGCCTGTCCTGCCATTTCTTGGCTTTGAAATCATAGGTCCATGTCCGGTCGCACTTGGCGAATCCCACACCGGCCAGCGACCCGCCCAGCCCGAAGAAGCGGTCGGCGTGGGCAATGTAAGCCAGGCCGCCGTAGGTGTGGCGCGAATTGGGCGTGCCGTCGGCGTTGACCTCCCGGTCCTTGACCGGATTGGGAAACGGATCGTTCAGGCGCTCCCAGGCCATCTTCTTGACATCAAAGGCGTACAACTCGTTGCCGTAGTAGTCGGCATGGCCCCCGCCCCACACGATGAGACAGCCTCGCTTGCTGTCGAACGCCGCGCCGCACCAAGCGGCAACCACCGAGTTGGGGCCGCAGACGGCCCACGTCTTCGGAAACTGGTTGTGCTTGGGCGCCACGCTCATCAGGGCTGACTTGGGGACCTCGATCCACGTGTTGGGCTTGGCGGTCTTGACTTTGCCCAGAGCGGGTGGCGCTCCACCTGCCGCACCCAAACTAGTGGCCGGCCACCCCAAGGAGATTGCTGCGAGGAGCAACGTCGGGATGATGAAGGTGGTCCTTGCCAGGGATGCCATGTGTGGTTGCTCCTCCTGAAAGATGCGACATTCCACAGATGAGTCGCCGCTCACCATTACACGCTGTCGAACACTCGGGACACGGGTACCTCCTACGAGAGGCGTCCGGCCCCCGTCGCCAATACCGCACGATAGTATGTCCGTCTGCTCGGCCGCCGTCAAGCAGGCCCGATGGCCCGCGGATGTGTGAGGGGGCCCGGGCGGAAATGGAGCGTGGTCTATGGCAAAGGTTCCGCTCGCAGACCCAGACGACCCTGTTCACGAACTGGCTCCTCGATGCATCCACCCCAAGGCGAGCGCATGCCGGCCCCCGCGAGCGCACGGCGTGAGAAGGTGCGCCGCTTGGCAGAACGCGGCCCCCCTCAAGTATAGTGACATAGTGAGCGCGCCGGACGTGCATTGTGCCGGATGGTGCGGTACAATCCCCGGCGAGCAGATGGCAACGCGAATTCGGGAAGTCGCGCAGATCGGGATGAAAAGCGATGGGTGAGACCATCAGCGACGTGCTCTATTTCGACGCTTTCTCACAGATCGGGCCGCAGCGGGAGAAGCACCCCGCCGAGGCGTGGACACTTGAAGAACTCCTGGCCGAGATGAGCCACTGCTCGATCTCCGGGGCGCTGGTGTCGGCCACGCAGTCGGTCTGCTGCGAGGTGATGTCCGGCAACCTGGCGCTGTCCGAGGCGATCCGTCCCAACCGGAACCTGTTCGCCATCTGGAACGTCATGCCCCATCAGACGGGCGAGGTGCCGGTGCCCGCCGAGCTTGCCCGGAAGATGCGCCGCCACGACGTCCGGGCCGTGATGATCCATCCCAAGACCAACGCCTGGGACTGGTCTGGCGGTCACGCCCAGCCGCTGTTCCGCTGGCTGGCCAAAGAAGAGATGCTGACCATTCTCCAACGCCACGAGTTCGGCCACTATCGGGAGTTGGACGAGTTCCTGTCCCGGAACCGCCAGTTGCGGTGCCTGTTGACCGGGGCCGGCCAGGACGAGCAACGATTCGTCCTTCCGCTGCTGAAGAAGTATCGGTCGCTGCACGTCAGCTTCGACGTGTTCCAGGTTCACTACGGGCTGGAGGACCTGGTGGCGGCGGGGCTGGAGGCCCAGTTGGTCTTCGCCACGCGGGCGCCGAAGATGTCCATGGGCGCCCATCGCACCTACGTCGATTACGCCGACGTGCCCGCGGCGGCGCGCAAGAAGATCGCCGGCGGCAATCTGATCCGCCTGCTCAAGGGGCAGCGGCCGCCGACGATCGCCAGCAACTCCGACGAGGACGAACTGATGGCCGCGGTCCGGCAAGGCAAGCCGCTGCCGACACCCGTCATCGACATGCACGTGCACGTGCTTGCTGATGGGGCGAAGAGCTTCGGCAGCGTTCGGATGAACCACGGCGACCTGGCCGGCGTCCTGCCGCTGATGGAGCGCTTGGGCTACGTCGGCGGCGGGTTCATGAGCGTCGACGGGCCGGCGGGCGACTCCCGAGGCGGCAACGAAGCCCTGCGGAGCATGATCGACCGTGTCCCCCGCGGCTACTGGGCCCTGGCGACGTTCGACACCAATCATTTCACTCAAGCCCAACTCAAGACGGCCATCGCGGAGGTGTATGCCGACGGCCGGTTCATCGGCATGAAGCCATACCACTACTATCCGAAGAACTACGCCGATCCGTCCTATGACGTGTGGTGGGAATTCGGCAATCGCCACCGGCTTTACGCGGTGATCGACCGCAACTACACCGGCGATTTCCGGGAGGTCGATGACCTGGCCCAGCGCTACCCGCGGGTGCGATGGGTGGTGGCGCACAGCGGACGGGATTTCAAGCGCGCCGAGCAGGCCGGCGAATGCATCGCGAAATACAAGAATGTCTATGCCGAGATCAACCTGGCCTCCGTTCCACTGGGCATGATCGACTACCTGGCCGAGCGATGCGGCGAGGACCGCGTCCTCTACGGCAGCGACCTGCCGGTGCTGGACCCGCGCCAGCCGCTGGGCTGGGTCGTCTTCTCGCGACTGCCTCTGGCCGCGAAGAAGAAAATCCTGGGTCAGAATGCCCTGCGGGTCATCCGGTCCTGCCGCTCGCGGCTGCCCGCACATAACCGCCCGCCCGGCCTATGACGCCCACTGTTAGGAGCAAGGCGACATGAGTGCCACGTTCAGTGTCCGGGAGTATGGCGCCAAAGGCGATGGCAATGCCGCCGACACTGCCGCAGTACAGGCCGCCGTTGACGCCTGCCACGCGGCTGGTGGAGGAACGGTCCATTGCCCGCCGGGCGAGTACCTTATCGGGACGATCCAACTCAAGAGCAACGTCGAGCTGAGTGTCGAGGCCGGGGCGAAGCTGGTGGGGAGTGCGGACCCCGCCGACTACCCGGAGCTGGAGTACGGCACGGTCTTTCCGGCCTCCAAGGTGGGACCTCAGCATCTGGTCTTCGCGCATAAGGCAGACAACGTCGCTATTACCGGACGGGGGACTATCGACGGAAACGGGCGGGCATTCTTCGGTCCGCGCAAGCCGGGGGAGACGCACCTGTCCGTTCCTGGTTGGCGGCCGTCACACATGATCGCCTTCGTCGAGTGCCGGGGCGTGTTGATTCGTGACGTGCACCTGGTTGACTCGCCCCTCTACACCGTGTGGCCGCTCGGCTGCGAGCGCGTCCGGATCCACGGCGTGACCATTCTCAACAACCGAGAAGGCCCGAACGCCGACGGCATCGATCCCGATTGCTGCCGCGGCGTCGTCATCAGCGACTGCTACATCGACGCCGGCGACGACTGCATCGCTCTCAAGAGCCACGACTCCCTGCTCGGCAGGCCGCTCGCCTGCGAGGACGTGACCGTCACCAACTGTGTGCTGAGCACCACCTGCTGCGGTGTGCGGATCGGCTACGAGGGCGACGGCCCCATCCGCAACTGCACGTTCGGCAACCTGGTGATGCCCAACACCCGCACCGGGATCAACATGCTGGTCCCTCGTCACGCTGAGATCGGCATCGAGCACGGTCCCGCCATCGAGAATATCAGTTTCTCGAACATCGTGATGGACACGCGGATACCGATCTACCTGTGGATTGGCGGCGACGCGGCGCCGCCGGGCGGTATCCGCAACGTGAGCATCTCGGACGTCATTGCCACCGCGGACCGCGCCAGCTACATCGGCGGAAGCAGATCAATCCCCATCGAGGACGTCCGCTTGAGCAACATCGACCTGACCGTGCGCGGCCGGATGGACGACGAGCTCGCAGATGTTCCGTACCCCTATCCGGTGTTCGATGACTGGACAAAGCGAGGCATTCCGGATGCGTTCTACTGCCGGCATGCTCGGGACCTGGCATTCCGCGACGTGCGGGTCCGCTGGGGAGACGTCACCGGCCCGTGGCGGAGCGCGCTGCGCGCCGAATACGTCGACGAGCTGGAACTCAGCAACTTCATCGGCACCGCCGCGCCACACTCCCAGACGCCGGCCGTCCACCTCACCGAGACGGTGACCCGGCCCGGCCGCTGACAGGGAAGATGCTTTGCTCGGGCGGCAGGGCATCGCCCGAACGCCGAAGCGCCGTCGCCGCCGCGCGGTGGGAGACAAGCCGTCGTGACGGGCCGCCACCTTGCACCGGGCTGCCTGAAGTGGTCTAATCAAGCTATTCCGGCCGGATCGCCGTGATCTGGAGCGCGCGTTGAGACTCATCTCCCTCACCTGTGTCGCCTCGTGTCTCGCTTCAACGCTTCAGGCATCCGATCTCGATGAGTTCAAGGTGAAGCGACAGGCGGTCTACAAATTCACCCAGAAGCCGAAGGTGTCGCGCGACGGCGACAGGGTTACCATCTCGTTCGCATCGAAGGGCTACTGCGACGCAACGGCCGCCATCGAGAACGAGGAAGGGAAGATCATTCGTCACCTCGCGAGTGGGGTGCTCGGGGTGAACGCGCCATCGCCGTTTCAGAAGAACGCGCTCAAGCAGACCATCGTCTGGGACGGCAAGAACGATCAGGGCCAGTATGTGGACGACAAGGACTCGCTGGCGGTGCGCGTATCGCTTGGCCTGAAGCCTCGGTTTGAAAGAACCCTGTTCTGGAGCCCGAAAAAGCGGATCGCGCCTGGCAACCGGCCGAACTTCGCTGCGGCCCCGGAGGGGGTCTATGTGCACGAGGGCGGCGGGGTGGACCATATCCGTCTGTTCGACCATCAAGGGAACTACGTTCGCACGGTCTATCCGTTCCCGGCGGACTATTCCTCGGCGGAGGCGAGATCGGGTTCGCCGAAGTCGATGCAGGCTGCGCTGTCCAGGGTGGTGGGTCTCAAGTGGCTGGAATCGCCGATGGACGGCCTGATGATACCGGAGTGGCAGGGCATTTTCTTTCACACCCTGCTCACGTCGGGCGACAACGCAGGGACGGGGACCGCCCGAATCAACCCCACGAAGTACGGAAGGGCGGCGTCGGTGATCGCGTGGACGCCCGGCCCCGGGCCGGGCAAGCCGGGATACCTGGCCCTGGCTATGCGACGCCTGAATCGCGTGGCGACCGACGGGACGACGGGCGGCCTGTCTCTGCAAGGCCCGGAAACGACGTTGCCGGGGCGCCGGAACAGGCAAGGCAAACCGACCCGGGTGGGCCCGAGCAGCGGGGTGTTCTCGCCCGACGGCAAGTGGCTCTACTTGGCCATGGGGTATTGCATCGCTCGGATGGAATACACAGGCGACACGCCGCCGGAGCCGTTCATCGGAGAGACACTGAAACCCGGAACGGACCACGAGCATTTCCGCAATCCGACATCCATCGCGCTGGATCGGCAGGGGCGGATCTATGTCGCGGACTACAATAACGACCGGGTCCAGGTCTTCACGCCGGACGCGAAGTTCTTCAAGAGCATTCCGGCGACCAAGCCGGTGCGGGTGTTTGTGTCCCCCCAGACCGGGCACATTTACGTTGCCTCCTGGCTTGTGCTCCTGCCGCACACGCCCGACATCAGGTTGAAGACTTCGTTCACCCATCTGGGGCCCGTGGACGATCCCAAGCCGACGGCCACCTATCCGCTGCCTTTTGCGAGGTATAGCGAAGGCGTTTTCATGAACCGCACGTGGGCGACCCACGAGATCTTCATGGACTTCCACACCGACCCGCCTACGCTGTGGGTGGTTCCCGGCAGCGGCGACACCACGGAGAAACTGATGCAGCTTCGCCGGACCTTCGCCTCCAGCATGTGGCAAGCGTCCAAGTGGTCCGAATCGCACTACCGGCTGTACGTCGAGAAGGACGGCAAGCTCGTGGAGACGGCGAATTTCGCCAAGGACGTCGCCGAGGCGGTCGGCCGGATCGACCCGCCTGCCTGCCCGGCGCACGAGCGGCAGCGGCTCTACGTCAATCCCAGGGACGGGATGCTCTACGTGATGGAAGGCGACACCGGCGTGGGCAAGGCCACCTTCGGATTGCTCAAGATCGACCCGAACACCGGCAAGACCACGACCCGGCGGCTTCCCTTCGCTACGGAAGAGATCGCCTTCGATCTCAACGGGCTGATCTATCTGCGCACGGACATCGCGGTGGGCCGCTACGATTCGGCCACCTGGCGCGAGGTGCCGTATGACTACGGCGAGGAAATGGTCCACCCTGGCTTCAACGGGGACGGCGGCACCGGGCGCGCCTTCATCTACCTGCCCACCGTCGGCAAGCCCGGCTGCTTTCACCTGGGCGGGTTCGGCGTGTCGCCCACGGGCCGCGTCGTGGTCTCCTGCTACAACGCCAGGAGACTGCAACTGCGGACGGACGGCTTCGACGCCGCGAAGGCGCAGGTCGGGAAACCGTACACGCCGCCGATCTATCCGGGCCGGGCGCGGTATGGGGAGATTCACATTTGGGACAAGCACGGC
>Ga0307419_10001066_pt1 | contig 14259 bp, 7 predicted proteins | sample SalMarWE160230MG_2_FD_202512 | JGI IMG/M metagenome (GOLD analysis project Ga0307419, IMG submission 202512) | Salt marsh sediment microbial communities from the Plum Island Ecosystem LTER, Massachusetts, United States - WE1602-30 | ecosystem: Environmental > Aquatic > Marine > Intertidal zone >... | reverse complement strand
GATCCCGTTGATTATAATCCTGTTCAATGGGCAAAAATTGCCAAGCAGGCTGGTATGAAATATGCGGTAATTACTGCCAAGCATCATGATGGTTTTTGCCTTTTCGATAGCAAATATACAGATTACAAAGCTACAAACACGCCTGCCAAAAGGGATTTAATCAAAGAGTATGTTGAAGCTTTCAGGGCTGAAGGCCTGGGAGTCGGATTTTATTATTCTCTGATAGATTGGCATCATCCTGATTTTGCCAGAACTACCGATCATCCATTGGCTAATGATCCTGAATGGAAGAATAAAGAATACAATTTCGATAACTATCTCGATTATATGTACAAACAGGTAGAGGAATTGGTAACAAACTATGGAAAAATCGATATCCTGTGGTTTGATTACTCTTTCGGCGATTACAGGGGTGAAAAATGGAAGGCTACCAGACTTGTGGAAATGGTGAGAAAACATCAACCTAATATCATAATAGATAATCGTCTGGGAGGCAATATGAAATCAGTAACCCCCGAAATATTCGCTGGTGATTTTGGAGGGCCCGAGCAAATCATGCCACCTAGAGTAGTGCTGGATGATATAGGTCGTCCTATTCCATGGGAACTGTGTATGACACTTAATAATTCCTGGGGATACAGAAAAAATGATACCAATTATAAGTCAGCCGATGATATCATCTATACATTGATAAATTGTGTGAGTAAAAATGGTAACTTGTTACTTAATGTAGGTCCTGATGCCCGGGGAGTTATTCCTCAAAAGTCTGTGGAAGTACTTGAAGAAATTGGAAACTGGATGAAATATAATGGTGAAAGCATTTACGGTTGTGGCCCCTCACAGTTTGCCAAGCCGGAATGGGGTTGGCATACACAAAAAGGGAATATAGTATATGCGCATATGACAAATTATAATGTTGGTTCATTTTGTTTAAGTAAAATGAAAGGGAAAATAAAAAATGCCACATTGCTTTTAGATGGCTCGGAGATTCGAACTGGTGAAATTTCGAATGTTAATACCAATGGCCCTTATGTGGCAGAAGATGATTTGTTTGTGAGTCTTAGAAGTCGCAGACCTCGTACTTCTATTCAAAATCCTGCTTCGCCTACTGTAGCTCCCACTCCTCCTTCTTCAACAATAAATACAAGATACAGGGTGGTAAAACTGACATTAACGGATTGAAATTTAGAAATTTATAATAATTTTATTCATAAATTATCAAGAATAAACATACATAAAAAGTGGATGGGGAGGAAAATGATATCTGAAGATTCTGAATCATACTTTTAGTTTAACAGATAATTATTTAATTCAAAACTTACTATATAATTCTATATTTTTAATAAAATGAAAAAGCTCTTTATTACATTTTTGATCATGCTAACGCTTTTCACAATGTCTTTCATTATTGTAAAGGAGGATGCATATGAGATGCGGCAAAAGAGAACTGAATGGTTCCGGGAAGCTAGATTTGGGATGTTTATTCACTGGGGCATTTATGCCATTCCTGCAAGAGGTGAATGGGTAAGAAGTCGTGAACGAATTACTGTTGAAGACTACCAGCAATATTTTGACGCCTTTGATCCCGTTGATTATAATCCTGTTCAATGGGCAAAAATTGCCAAGCAGGCTGGTATGAAATATGCGGTAATTACTGCCAAGCATCATGATGGTTTTTGCTTATTCGATAGCAAATATACTGATTACAAAGCAACAAACACACCTGCAAAACGTGATCTTATCAAAGAGTACGTCGATGCTTTCAGAGCAGAAGGATTGGGTGTTGGATTATATTATTCTCTGGTAGATTGGTATCATCCTGATTTCGCAAGGGATTTCGATACAAACCATCCTCTGGCTAAACAACCAGAATGGGAAAATAAAAAATATAATTTTGATAACTATCTCGATTACATGTACAACCAGGTGGAAGAATTGGTAACAAACTATGGGAAAATTGACATCCTCTGGTTCGATTTTTCTTTGCGTGAATACAGTGGAGAAAAATGGAAGGCTTCAAGGTTGATAGAGATGGTGAGGAAATATCAACCAGATGTCATTATTGATAATCGTTTAGGAGGCAATATAAAATCAATAACCCCTGAAATATATGCTGGCGATTTTGGAGGGCCAGAACAAATAATGCCACCTCGAGTAGTAATTGATGATGCAGGTCGACCAATTCCATGGGAGTTGTGCATGACGCTCAATAATTCATGGGGATATAACAGAAATGATACAAATTACAAATCAGCTGAAGATATAATTTACACTCTCACAAATTGCGTAAGCAAAAACGGAAATTTATTACTTAATGTTGGTCCTGATGAAAAAGGTGTCATTCCTAAAAAATCAGTGGAAATTCTTGAAGAAATTGGAGAATGGATGAAAGTGAACGGAGAAAGCATTTATGGTTGTGGCCCATCGGAGTATCCCAAACCAGAATGGGGTTGTTTTACACAAAAAGAGGATGTTGTATATGCACACATGATGAATTATAATGTCGGGCAATATTGTCTGCCGCATATGAGAGGTAAAGTACAAGAAGCAACATTGCTTCTTGACGGGACCCAATTAAGGACAGGGGAAATTTCTAATGTAAATACAAATAGCCCATATGTGGCAGAAGATGATTTATTCATAAATTTAAGGAGGAGACGCAGGCCATCTCCTCCGGTAGAAGTACAGGGTCAGAACACTCCTTCACCTACTCCCATAGCCCCGACACAATCACTTAATGCAAAATACAGAGTGGTAAAGCTTAAACTGACAGAGTAACAATTTAAAATTCAATCATATATATCTGCTATATCTCATGAAAAAAGTAAGTATTTTGTTAATGGTAATCGCAATTGTATCATTTAGTTGTACCCGGAAATTAACTATTAACAATGGGAAGAATTATCAGATTGTTATCCCTTCCGCAGCCGATACAATTGAGAAATATGCTGCGAAACAGATCCAACATTATCTGAATGAAATGTCCAACACAAATCTCCCTATTATTATTGAGAGTGAATATAAAGGCAAGAATGCCATCTTAATTGGGCACACCGACTATGCAAATTCCCTGAATATCAATTTCAATCAGCTGGAAGAAGATGGATACGCTTTTAAACCACAGGGTAATAACTTTGTAATTGCCGGTGGATCTAAGAAAGGGGTTCTTTACGGAGTTTACGATCTGCTGGAATTTTTAGGATTCAGAAAATATACTTCAGACTGTACAATTATTCCAAAGGGGAATTCTATTACTCTTCCCAAAAACGACATAGTTTTTGTTCCTAAAATAAAGTATCGTACAACATCATATATAAGTGGCGAAACTAGAAGTAGAAGAAATATAAGTAGCAGAACTAGTAGTAGCATAACTATAAGTAGCAGAAATCAAGAAATAAGTAGCAGAAATCAAGAATTTTCTAATTGGCATAAAATCTCTTCGCGAGGAGAAACATGGGGATCATTTGTTCATACTTTTTTAAACCTGATGCCTCCAGAAAAGTACTTTAAAACTCATCCTGAATACTATGCGCTTCGCGATGGAAAGCGTCAGCCGACTCAGTTGTGTCTGTCCAATCCAGAGGTTGTCGATACTCTTATCAATAACTTAAGAAAAATAATAAATGCAAGACCTGAAATGAAATATTGGTCGGTAAGTCAGGCAGACAACAATAAGTCCTGCTTATGCGATGCCTGTTTAAAGCTAAATGAGCAGTATGGGGGTGACATAAACAGAAACAGCGGTGCTATTATTTATTTTGTAAATAAGGTCGCCAAAGCGTTTCCTGATAAAATGATTTCCACACTGGCGTATTGGTATACGCGGAAGGCTCCTGATAATATTAAACCTGAACCCAATGTCAACATTATGCTTTGCAACATAGAAAGCGAACGTCACAGGCCTGTATTTGAAACCGATCCAGCTTTTGCAAATGATTTAAAAAATTGGGGCAAGCTTGCAAAAGATATCCTGATCTGGGATTACAATATTCAGTTTTCTAATATGGTCAGTCCATTTCCGAATCTTTATACTATAGGGCCCAACCTCAAATTTTTTACAGACAACAATGTAAATGCTTTTTTTATGCAGGCAACGGGTAGTCGAGGAGGAGGTGAAATGGCTGAGTTGAGAGGCTATCTCATTGCAAGGCTTCTTTGGAAACCTGATACCGATCCCCAAGCAATTATTGATGATTTTGTAAATGGTTATTATGGAAATGCCGGACCCTTTATTCGGCAATACATCGACACCATGAACTATGCATTGCTTAATAGTGGTCAACATTTGGGAATTTTTGGTAGTCCGGAAGAGGCAAGAGATACTTATTTGTCAGCTGAAATGATGAAGGAGTATAAACGATTATTTGATGAAGCAGAAAAAGCAGTGATAAAAGAACCGGAATTGCTCAGGCGTGTACAAAGAGCAAGGTTACCCATTATGTATGCTCAGATTCAAATTAGCCGTACAGAAATTGATACGCCTCGTAGTTTGTTCAAGCATAATGCAAGCGGTATGGTGGTTGCAAATCCTGAAATAAAAACACTGGTGAATCAATTTGTGGAACGTGCAAAGGAACATGGAGTTACCCGCTTGAGAGAAAGAAGTATTCCTCCCGACCAATACCTAGCATCATATAACAGGATTTTTAATAAGCTGAATGAAATGGATAGCGCTATATCATTAAATAAAAAAATTATTCCCATAACTAATCCAAGTAGTAAATACAAAGGAATTCAGGCCTTAACTGATGGTGTTTTTGGGTCATACGAAGATTGGAGGGATGTTAGATTTGATAATTGGGTTGGTTACGAAGGGGAACACATGGACTTTATTCTTGACTTAGGTAAGATCATGCCGGTTAAGACCATTAATATGGACTTTTATGATGCAAAAGACACCTGGTATATGATGTCTCTGCCCGAATACGTAACATATGCAACTTCTGTCGATGGTGAAAATTACAGTGATAGTGTAAAAGTTCTCAATCCTGTAGATCCTAATGAACCCGAAAGGGATAGGATGCCGAGAGATATTTATGTACAGTCTTTTCAAGCGAATATGAAAAACTGCAGTGCGCATTATATAAAAGTGCACGCCGAAAGTATATTGCGTTGCCCTGCCTGGCATGTCCGTGCGGGAGATCCAGCATCAATATATTGCGATGAAATAGTTGTTAAGTAATGAATTTACATATAAAAATGATTAGAACTAATTATTAATTAAAACCTTACTATGAAATCATTAAATTCTCTTTTATTCATGATCATAGCTTTTTTCATGATTTCATCATGTAAAGATGCTAAAGTGAGAAATAATATCTCAGATGAGAACAATATTTCTCAATTTATTGGCCAGTGGTCTTTTCAAATTGGTACCAAATTAGGTGTTTCAGGGAGTGTTGGCTGGCTTGAAGTATTTCAGGAAGCAGAACATTTTAACGCCAATCTTTTATGGGGTGGAGGTGCCATTAGTCCTGTGCCCTATATTTACATGGTTAACAATACTCTATTTGTCGGGAGACCACCTCACAGGATTATTCTGAGCAGAAGAGATGGCGAAAACCCCGGAAGATCATTAAATTATCCGTGCTGGATAGAACTAAAAGTGGATGGTGAAAAATGTGAGGGTTATCAACTCACTCCAAAGTCCAATGGTATCGGCTTTGACACAGTATTAGTCAAAGGAATGAAATTACCTGATGTTCCACCGGCACCAGATCTATCAAATCTCCAGTTCGGAGAGCCAATAAACTTGATAAATAATCCCAATGATCTAACCGGTTGGAAACTGGTAGAAGATGACAGAACAAGTGGCTGGTCTATCAAAGATGGTGTCCTAAGCAATGATCCGGTTCAGAAAGAAGGAACTCCCCATATTTCATATGGTAACCTTCGAACAGAACAGGAGTTTGAAGATTTTAATCTGAAACTGGATGTAAAAGTATATGATCGCAGTAACAGTGGTATTTATTTGCGAGGTATGATTGAGGTACAGGTAGCAGATTCATATGAAAGGCCTCTTCATATCCATAATAGCACGGGAGCTATCTTCAGCAGGATAGCTCCTGTGGTCAAAGCCGAAAAACAAAAGGGCGAATGGCAAACACTGGATATCACTTATGTCGATCGTCATGTAACTGTAAAACTTAACGGTGTAACAACCATTGATAATCAACCGGTTTACGGACCTACAGGTGGAGCTCTTAATTACAACATTTTTGATGCAGGGCCGATCTATTTGCAGGGGGACCATTCTGCTGCATCATATAGAAACTTGGTACTCACTCCAATTAAGTAATCTTAATAAAACAAGATAATATGAAATCAAAGACATCAAAAAAAACTATTAACCGCAGGAATTTTATCAACACTTCCACAGCAGCCTTGGCCGGTCTTGCTTTTGTCCCTTCTCATACTGTTTCCGGACTTGGTCATATTGCCCCCAGCGATAAACTTAATATTGCCGGAGTTGGAATCGGAGGCAGGGGAAAAGATAATCTGAGGAGTCTGGCGTTAACAGAAAACATTGTTGCACTTTGTGATGTGGATTGGGGGTCGCGGAGTGAAGGTGTATTTAAAACCTATCCGAATGCAAAACGGTACAAAGATTACCGGAAAATGCTTGATAACCAAAAAGACATTGATGCGGTTATGATTGCCACACCCGACCATACACATGCAATAATAAGTATGGATGCAATGAAACGGGGTAAGCACGTTTATACTGAGAAACCTCTGACAAAAACAGTCTATGAAGCCAGGATACTTGCCAAAACAGCCAGAGAAAATAAAGTGGCAACTCAGATGGGGAACAATGGACAGGCGAGTGACGGACCGCGCAGACTTCGTGAAATGATATGGGATGGTGCTATCGGACCAGTACATGAAGTCCATGTATGGACTGACCGTGCAAACAGAGGACTTTTCGATACTTATTGGCCACAGGGAGTCCCGCGTCCAAAAGATACTCCGGCTGTCCCTGATTACCTTGACTGGGATTTGTTTATTGGACCCGCACCAAATAGACCTTATCACAGCGATTATCATCCATTCAAATGGAGAGGGTGGCTGGATTTTGGATCCGGGGCTCTGGGAGATATCGGATGTCATGCATTAGATCCGGTTTTCCGTGCTCTTAAACTTAAATACCCCACAAGTGTTCAGGCTGTTTCAACCCTTATCAATTATGAAACATACCCGCTTGGATCACTTGTAACCTATGATTTTCCTGCAAGAGAAGGAATGCCTGAACTCAGACTATTTTGGTATGACGGGGGATTACGTCCTCCACGTTTCAAGGAACTGGACGAGAATACTCCAGTTAGGGAGAATGGTGTCATATATATCGGCTCTAAAGGGAAAATTCTTGGGAACCGAATTGTGCCAAAGTCCTTAAGGGACTCATATCAGAGACCAGCACCTACAATACCCTCATCACCCGGGCACTACGCGGAGTGGACCCTTGCATGTAAAGGCGGGGAACAGGCCGGCTCTTGTTTTGAATGGGCAGGTCCATTAACAGAGGTTGTACAATTAGGGAATATTGCACTAAGACCGGAACTTAGAGAGAAAATGAGCTCAATGACATTGAAATTTGATCCTGAAACCCTCACTTTTCCGACAATGTCTGAAGCTGATAAGTTCATTCATTATGAGTACAGGGAAGGCTGGAAACTTTAATGTTCACAACTGTTAAAAATATCAAAATTGGTTTTTAATAAGAAAGAAGTCTTCAAAATGTTGGATAATATGTAAACACAGGGATTTGGATGAAGGCTTCTTTCTTGCCATTTGGAAAGGTTTTTAAGTAATAAATATTTTTCAGCCTGACAGACCTTATAATAATGTGAATTAACAATAAAATACGATTAAGTAATTCTTTAAAATCATTCACGATTAATCCTTTAACCATGAAAACCAAAACCAATATTAAGATCAAAATCTTCATATTATGCATCCATTACATATTATTAGCGTACTATTCAGAAGCTCAATCCCTTAATGACTTTAAATATAAAGGTTCTGTCGAGGTAAATGAAAGTACTGTACGAAGTAATTTTCAATTTAATGGATATGCATCAACTACCGGATCCAGCAATGATCATTGGTGGAACGATTACAGGATATATATACGATATGGAAATTTCTATAAAATAAGTATGCCTGATGTGGGGAAAAAGATACTACAGTCCAAGATTGATCTTGCTGAAGATCTGAAGATCCCGGGTTTATGGATGCAGGAAGGTTTTATTAAAAACTGGCTTTCTTCTTCAGTTAAGATACTCGAAAATCCTGCCGTTGAAGAGATTGAAACTGCTGCAAAATCAGGTGATATATTGGTATTGGCTAATCCTGCCTTAGAATCAGGTAAAATATTAATGAGCAAATATTCTGGTAACAATGATTGGATACAATCTTTAAGGAGCTATCAATATAGTGATCCCCAGTTAATCAAGATTGATGCATTCCTTCTTGAAAGTGGTAACAGGAAAATATTCGTAATTGAATCAACGGATCACAATTCCTGTTTAAAAACCCTGAACCTGCTTAAAAATACCAAAGCAGTCGTTACAAAATACGACATGTATAAAGGCTGGTTTGGGGTTGAAACATTGCTAAAATCTGTTACCTGCACGCCCGGACATCCACTTGAAATAATCGGTAAGGGGATGAATGAAGGGATCAGTTGGTTTATTTTCAGCGGATATATGGAATTCCTGACACAAAAAGAATTGGAATCCTGGATCTCCAGGACAAACATGCCGATTGTAACTGATGTTGGCGCCTCCACTATTTTTGGCCTGAATGATTACGAAGGACTCCAGGTTCAATCCAGAGGCACACGACAGGAACAGATTGATTTTGCCCATAAAAAAGGAGGATTTATTCTCCGTCCTGTTTGGTCTTCAGGAAGAGCTTCTGAAAGGAGTACTGACATCGCTTATGAAGAAGATCTTGGTCAATATGACGCATATATTGCGACTGAAGGTAATAAGCAGTATCTGGATACTGCAAATGTACCTTTTATTGTCACTACTGGAAACCTTGTCGGTAATTTAATGAATAGTATGGTTTTGTTTATTGAAAATGGAGAAAAACTGACACGTGAAAATGTATGGAAATCAATTATGGATAAGCGTGAAGTGGCGATTATGAGTGAAGGTTTGATAATGGGACCATCTGTTTTTCGAACAGCGATGCAGATGCTGTTACTTGACCGAGTATTCCTTGAAGAATATTTCGGAGATAAAATAGACCTTAAAGCTGAAATGGAAGGATATAACCTGAATTTTACCATCGGTAATACTTATTCTTATGACATAAACGGAAAATTGGATATTCAGCTTCCGGCAGGGATTATTTCAGATGAAGCACTTAACCTTCCGGTTACTATCCCTGCAAAAAGTAGTACAACCATCACTGTCGGACTAAGACCGCAAGCTTCATCAATGAATATGGCAAATCCAATTGTTGCTGGTTTTCAGTGGGAAGGTAATAAAAAATATACCATGTGTGCAATGGAGCTGCCGCCGGCTATATCGGTTCATAAGCTATTGTATGGACAGAGTCCTATAGTAAAATATCCTGTCACAATTCATAATTTCACAAAAGAAACATCTTACCCTGTAACAGTTAAAGTATACGATAATAATAAACCAGGGAGAGTTGTTTTTACTACAAGTAAGAAAATCTCTAATGCCACAGGGACTTTCAATGAATCAATCTTTGATCTTAAATTACCTGCAGGATCTTTCCAGGTTGAAGTAACAGCCCTGGGTGTTACAAATTCAAGTCAACTGGGTGTTGGTAAACCTAAAGGTTCAGCTCATGCATATGAGATAGACCTAAACAATGATGGTATAAACGAATACAGACTCGAAAATGATAGTGTTCAGATCACATTATTGAGGACAGGTGCACGTGTTATAGAGTATATTGTTAAAAGTCGGAATGATAATGTCTTTTTCAAATTATGGCCTGAAAAAACAGGGGATGATAAACGCCCAAACCGTCTCTGGCAATTTTACCCATATGGTGGATTTGAAGATTTCCTTGGACAGGCAAGCATGGAAACACATAAAGTTTATGATGCTGAACTTATAAAGAGCAATGGAGATTATGTACAGGTGAAAATGGTTGCTGATTACTATGGCAACAAGATTGAAAAGACATTCACCCTTTTTGGTAATTCCCCATTGCTGGAGATAAGGTTCGCACTTACTTTTAAAAATCCAGAAGCTAATATGCTTGGACCACAACCTATGATTGAGCTTGGCAAATCCCATGGAACCGAAGATGTATTTATCGTACCGGCATTAGGAGGATTGGAGAAATATATGATGAAGCCTGAAAGCTCGTATGGCAAAGCTATAACGGTGAAGGAGGGATGGTATGCAGGTTACGACACCAGTGAAGATATCTCATTTATTGGAACATATCCGGTTGACCAACCCATTTTCATGCACATGTGGATGAATCATCCAAATAACTCTGCTTCACACTACTATTATGCCGAAATGCAGCCCTGGACTCCCATCTACCAAAAATCAATAATGTATTTCACATGTTATCTGTGGGGTGCAGGAGGTAATTGGGAGGCAGCTTTAAAAGAATTAAGGAACAGGAATCTAATATCAGTACGACAAAACAAATAAAAACTAATCGATGAAACCAGCAAATATTTATGTAAGGATAATTCTTGTATTCGTTATTGCTATAATTCCCACCGGGATTATTCATGCGAAGGATGAGCTGAAGATCAATAAGCTCGAACTGGGTTATCCCTGTCCTGCAATTCCATATTACTATATCACGGCGGACCTTGAATTACCCCGATCCTCAATCATTGAAGCCGAGATGACTGTAAACGGTAAAGTCCTACGATATTTAAATCTTCACCAGCTTAATGATATAGAAGATTTCACCAGACCGGCAATGAAGCATCGCCCGCCATCGGGGGCAGGTCTCTCACAGGACAATATTCTCTACAAGGATCTGAATGTTATCGGCTGGGTCAAATGGCAACCGGGACAAAATTATGAGGTGAAGATCAGTGTCAGGATGAAAAAAGCCATTCAGGCTTCCGCGAGCGATCAGTTTATTTTTGCAGTAAAGAATATCATAGCTCCGGAAAAAACTGGGGTGTTTGATCCTGCCTGGAAAAACTATAAATCTGTTGTATTAAGCGAGACTGCAGGTATCGACAGAAAAGCTGAACCTGTTGAAGTTTTGCTGCCCTTCTATCCTGACGAAGCGAAAGATCTGAAGAGAGAGATACGGGTAGTATCAGTTGATCCGGTGACTTATGAATTGAAGGAAGTTCCGTCGCAGGTTTACGATATTCAGGAATATCTTGTTGAAGATGATTTGGCTCCCGACGCAAACGGCAGACCCACCAGGGACGTGCCCGTATGGCTTCCGACAGTCACTGCCCGGTTGTCTTTCCTGGCTGATGTCCCGGAGAAATCGAGCCGTGTTTTTCTCGTGTACTATAATAATGAAGATGCGATGGCTGAAGTGTATAAATCAGATCTTCTCGTGCAGGGAGAGGCTCCCGGTCTTAAGATCGACAATGAATTCATTTCTGTAGTATTGCATCCTAAATCAGGACATCTCGACCAGATAACACTCAAAAGCAAACCTGATTTTCCCTTGTATCACCGTAAAGAAACCAACGGAGCCATTCACTGGAATCCTGAAATTTATACTCCACCAAGGCCATGGACCCACACATCTGACTGGGATCCGCCACAGAATATAAATTCCTACTCAGGCCCGGTAAAAGCGTTAAGCGAGGTTTGGGGAAACCTGCGTGAAATACCTGAAGTTGATGCTTCGGTAAGGTATGAATTTTATCCCGGGAAACCTTATTTTATCAGCTCAACTGTTCTCAGATTAAATAAGACTATGCAGTGCATAGCTCTACGGAACGCTGAAATAGTGATCAAAAGAGAACTGATTACCCATGCCGCATGGTATGATGTGGTCAGGGATGAGGTAATTACATATGACGTTACAAAAATGCCCGATCTGACCGACCTTATAATGGAAGCCGATGTACCCTGGATTACATTTTACAACGAAAAAGAGGGAGTGGGTTTTGCAGGTATTCAACTGAGTTATGCAAATGCAGGTCTCGAATCATCACCACGGTTGCTGAATCCTTTCTTCTATATAACCGGCGGCCCTTGGATTTACTGGGCGAGAGCTTTATCCCTAACCTTCCTTTCCTCAAATATGCAGCAAGTGGTACCTGCAATGAAAGGAAATGTTTTTTCAGAAAAATGGGCGTATCTGGTTTATGAAACTGACAAAGGTTCCCAGCCATATTCTCCGGTGCTCGCATTGCAAAAAGCATTAGTAAATCCATTAAGGATCCAACTGGTTGAAGAGGTGGATGACCGGGTTTCGAAGACTGTTACCGAATTGTTTGTCGGTGATGGAAAAAGCGGCTGGGAAGGTAGGGAAACAGGCAGGAATCATTGATGTAAAAAACCGCTTCAGCTTGTTTACTGACTTATCCTGTTAATTTATAATTGTTTATTAGCTCATTAAAGGCAAGTGCAAAATATTAAAATTTGTCCGGAACCATATATTTATATTAAAATAGAGCCAAGTCAGACTTTCATCTGGACAATATTATATGAATATTATACTTCTAGTGTCAGCAGTATGAAATGATTGTTTATTTTTGAGTGATATACTCAACCTATGCAATCAGAAAACCATCTGCTTAAAAAATGTGTAAATCTCTTTGATGGTATTTCAATAGTATCCGGAGCTATGATCGGCTCCGGAATTTTCATTGTTACAGCCGATATTGCTCGAAATGTGGGATCACCGGGTTGGCTGATGATAGTATGGCTTAGTCATAACTTATTAAATGTCATCGGGGGATCAGCTATAAATGTCTGTTCCCCGCATGCCACTCATAGAAAACTGTATCATAAATGTCATTGTTTCTCCTGGGTTGGGAACTGATATTAATGAGAAACTAGCCATTAAAAATCCGGTATCCAATAATGCCGGGAACTGGACAGTTCGAAAAAGAGATGGAACAATAATAACGCCATAGATTTTAATTTATCAATATTCAGAAAATCTTCTGTAACAAGAAACCTGTCAAACAATCTAAATCTTGAATCAATGAAAGAAATGTTAAATTTTCTAAAGAAGAGTCCTTTTTTAAGATATGTCCTAGTGTTGTTTATTATACTTCAGCCATCTATAGTATTTGGACAACTCAAGGTGCAGGAAGAAACAATGACAATACCTACGTATAAAAATGGGGCTCCTAATCCGATGCCTCGCTTTTATGAAGGAAGAAGCCACCAGGGTGTTCAACGCAGGATATATCCATATCCCTATGATGATAATATGACAACTGTTAAAAAAAATGTGGATTATCATTTTATTCATGTTGAGAATGAATATATAGATATTGGTATTATGCCGCTTTTGGGGGGCCGCATTTATTATGCTGTGGATAAAACAAATAATTATAAATGGCTTTATCATAACGAAGTTGTCAAACCTTCTCTTATAGGGATGGTTGGCAACTGGATTTCAGGGAGCCTTGCCTGGGGATATCCTCACCATCATGGCCCTCACACGGTTGAACCGATGGATTACAAAATTGAAAAGAATGAAGATGGCAGTCAGACTGTCTGGATAAATACTACTGACAGACTGCATCGTATGACCGCTCTGGTAGGATATACAGTTTATCCGAATTCTTCACTTGTCGAAATGACTATTCACCCGCTGAATAAGACGGCAATATCCAACTCATTCTTGTTCTGGGTAAATCCTGCAGTCCATTGTGATTCAGCCTACCAGGTTATTTTTCCCCCGTCTGTTCAGTATGTTACATACCATGGGAAACGCGATATGACAACATGGCCTATAGCCGACAGCAGATTCAACGGGTATGATTTTACCGGTATGGATGTCAGCTGGTGGATGAATACCCGCATACCTTCATCATTCTTTTCATGGGATCCGAAGGAGGATTATTTCGGAGGATATGATCACAAAAAGCATGCAGGCACTGTATGGATCGGCAACCATTATGTGAGTCCCGGCATGAAGTATTGGGCTGACGGAAACAATGCTTCCGGGCGCAGGATAAATAATGGTCTCACCGATAATTCGGGCAGGTATATTGAACTTATGGCAGGTTTTTATACTGATAATCAGCCTGATTACAGCTGGATGCAGCCATATGAAACGAAACTCGGAACCATGATATGGTTTCCT
>Ga0307419_10001064_pt1 | contig 14272 bp, 10 predicted proteins | sample SalMarWE160230MG_2_FD_202512 | JGI IMG/M metagenome (GOLD analysis project Ga0307419, IMG submission 202512) | Salt marsh sediment microbial communities from the Plum Island Ecosystem LTER, Massachusetts, United States - WE1602-30 | ecosystem: Environmental > Aquatic > Marine > Intertidal zone... | reverse complement strand
TGTCCTTATCGGTACGGTCCTGACCATGACCGTACAGAGTTCAAGCGCCACGGTCGGCATCACCATGGCCTTGGCCAGCCAGGGGCTGATCAACTTTGAGGCGAGCGTAGCACTCATCTTGGGTGACAATATCGGCACGACGATTACGGCGGAGTTGGCCAGCATCGGGTCGAGTCTTCGCGCTCACCAGGCGGCCAGAGCCCATACCCTTTTTAATGTTATCGGCGTCATCCTCATTCTTTCCGTCTTTCCGTGGTTCGTAAATGCAGTCACCTACTTGACCACCAATATCCAGGGAATCGGACTCCCGGATCTCCTTGTGGGGGAGGAGAAACCCTATATATCCCGTCACCTCGCCAACGCCCATACCCTTTTTAACGTCCTGAACGCGATGCTTTTCCTCTCTGTCCTTCCTTGGCTTGTCAAGACGGCCGTCTGGATTACCCCTCGTGGAAAGAGAGACCCACTGGATGAAGTCTATCATATCAAATATCTGGATAGTCGTTATCTGGACTCACCGGAAGTGGCGTTGATGCAGGCAAGGCGCGAGATCATCAGGATGGGAGGAGTGGCTCAGGTGATGTTTGATGAGGTCACTGAAAGCCTCATAACAAGAGACTTGAAGAAATTGTCTGTTTGGAAGGATAGAGAGGATGTGCTGGATAATCTTCAACGAGAGGTCACCGACTACCTGGTAAAGATTATGCAAGAGAACCTGGTTGTTGAGGAATCACAGGAAATTGCCTCAATGATGCGGATGAACAACAATATTGAGAGGATTGGGGATGAGTTGGAGGACATCGCCGAGGCGATCGAGAAGATCATTGAAGACAAGTTTTACTTCTCGGAACGGGCAATGCACGACTATACGACCATATCTTCTGCGGTCAGGGACTTCCTTATGCTTGTGGTCAAGGGACTGAGAGAAGAAAACAAGGAGAAATTCCCCGAGGCGGTAAAGTCGGTGAGTCATATTAACGAAATGGCCGATATAATGAGATCGAGGCACTATGATCGATTGGTCAGGGGGACATGTGAGATCGAAAGGGGCATGATTTTTATCGATCTTCTCAATGCCTTTGAAAAAATGAACGGCTTTTGCTTTAATGTCGAGCAGTCCTTAGCAGGTGTAAAATAGCCGTTCCTTCGCCGGAATCTGCTTCTTCATTTATACCTTTTTTTAGATTTACCACATGCTGATCTGCCTTTACACAATGTAAAAGTTGCCGACAGGGAGGGCTTTCAAATAAGCCCTCTTTATTCTTTCATGGGTCATTTCCCCTTTGTTTATCAATGAGTTATTAAGATCTGAGTTCACGTCCTTAATTGGCACAGCCGTTGCTCCCTTACAAAGCGTAACCATTCACAAGGATGAATCGCGTGAGAGCCCCTTTCACCATTTTGATTGCGGATCGGAACCGCTATGTCCGGGAATTCTTGAGGCGGGAGCTGACGGGAGAGGGCTACCAGGTCATGCTGGCAAAGAGCGGTCAGGAGGTTCTGGAGCTGATTGACGACAGGAAACATGCGGATCTCCTGATCCTGGACCTGGATGTGCCGGGAGTAAAGGAGCTGTCCATACTGGAGAAGGCGGAGGAACGCGTTTCCCCGTTACCGGTGGTGGTTCATTCCTTCTCTTCAGATTATCTTGAAGACCCAAGTTATCTGAGGCCAAGGGCTTTCGTGGAAAAAATGGGGACGAACATTGACTATCTTAAGCGAGTTGTCTTGGAGATGTTGGAGAAGTTTTACCCCATACGGTTTAACGCGGAAAGCCACATGGAAAGAGGGCCGGACGACGAGGAGATGGATTTGAAATGAAGCGACAAACTGAACGTGTTCAGTGAGATCCTGTAAAGGGAGGCGTGTATGGGGCATTCAGGTGCGGAGAAGGCTCATTCTAAATCGGGGCTGTGGGCGAACAGGCCCGGGTATAAACCGGGTTTATTGTTGATCGGCGCGATGCTTTTCTCGGGGGTGGTGCTCATCTCTCCGCCCCAGAGTATGGTCGATTTGGCGGCCAAGGTCCATCCCCCCGGATACGCCCTCTCTCAGGGGTGTAATACCATTACCGATAATATAAACAAAAAATTCTATCCCAATGCCTTTGAGGCCCAGAAGGTCTCCGAGGGCGAGGGACATGTAAAGTCGAATCCATTGATCACACCGAGAGATGCGGCCCAGATGGCCAAGGTGATGCTGGCGATCTTCGCCCTGGCCGTGTTTCTCTGGGGGACGGAGGCCCTTCCCCTGGGTGCGACCGATATCCTGGTGGGTGTCATGCTCTATCTTTTCAGCATCCTTCCCATCGAACAAATCTCCCAGGCCTATATGAAGGATGCCGTCTTTTTTATTTTCGGCATCCTGGTGGTGGCCGTGGGTGTCGGCAAGACCGGCCTTGATAAGAGAATAGGGTTGATCCTGTTGAGCCGCATCAAGAGTGCCAAGGCTTTTTCCTTTGTGTTCCTTCCCCTCCTGGGTATGGCGGCCAGCTTCTTATCCGAGCATGCCCTGGTGGCCCTCCTTATCCCCGTCCTTATGGGCATCTACAAAGTGACCTGCAAGATATATGGGGTCGAGAAAGACAGGGCCCTGGCCGTCTTTCTGTTGCTGGGCGTCTGTTTTGCAGCCAACCACGGCGGTCCCGGTTCTCCTGCGGCCGGAGGAAGAAATGCCATCATGGCCGGTTATTTAATGGGCCACGGTAGCCCCATATCTTTTTTGGAGTGGATGAAATATGGAATGCCCTTTGTCCCCTTGATGGCTATTGTCATAGGGGCCTATATGTATCTTCGCTGCAAACCGAGGTTTCAGGTTCAAGATATCAACCCCAGCCAGATCGTGAAAGCGGAAGTGGCCAGGATGCCCAAGTTCGGAGGAAAAGAGGCCATGATGGCCGCCATTCTGGTCGCTTTGGTGGCGGCCTGGGTTATCCTTGGGGAACATTCCGGCTTGGGCGGGCCGACCCTTTATGCCGTCATGGCCATGTTCCTCTGCCGCATTGTCACCTGGGATGACATTCAGGAAGGCGTGGCCTTTGATATCGTGGGTCTGTATGCCGCCGCCTGCGCCATGGGTGTGGGACTGAGTTTTACCGGTGGGGCACTCTGGCTGGCCAATACGTTCGTCGGTTTTTTGCCGGATGCCATGGCTCAAGGGGACATGCTGGTCATAGGAGTCAGCCTGCTGACCGGAGCCATGACCAACTTCATGAGTGACGGCGCCACGGTTGCCGCCCTAGGGCCTATCGTCCTGCCCATGGCGGACCTGGCCGGTGTCCATGTGTGGAAACTGGGTCTCGCCTGTGCCTTTTCCTCTTCCTTTGCCAATTTCTTGGTGGTGGGCACCCCCAATAATGCCATTGTCTTCGGCATGGGAAAAGACCCTGAGACGGGGGAAAGGCTTTTGGATGTGTTTGATTTTGTGAAATATGGACTTCCCGTCACCATTCTAGCATGGCTTGTCCTCTGGTTCTGGACCATTCTGGGCTACTGGCAGTTGATGTCGTGGCCTGGGGTTTTTTGATTCGAGACACGGGTAGGCGGGTGGCATGAAATGAAAAGTACTATTTATGCAAGCCTTCAGAGAAAGATCATTTCTATTACCCTAGTGGTCTCATTCGCGCCGATTCTCCTTCTTGGCGGAACGATTTATTACCAGTTTGCCCGGGTGTATAAGGATAAGATTGAAGAACAGATGCGATACAGGGCGCGGGCGCAGGCGGAGGCCGTGGATCTGTTTTTAAAGGAACGGACCGCCATTCTCTCGGCCATGGCTGACACCCACAGTTTTCAGGCTCTGAAGGAGGAAGAGAATCTCTCAAAGGTGTTCCAGGTCATCAATCTTCGGGCCGGCGCCTTCGTGGACCTCGGGGTCATTGACAGCGCCGGTGAGCACGTCGCCTATGTGGGACCCTACGACCTTAAAGGTCTGAAGTACGATCAACAACCTTGGTTTGCCGAAGCCTTGAGCAAGGGGATATATATCAGTGATGTCTATACGGGGTACCGGCAGTCACCCCATTTCGTCATTGCCGTACGCCGTCATGAAAACCAGCGGATTTGGATTCTGAGGGCGACCGTTGATCCGAATATCTTCGGAAGCATTGTCATATCGGCCCAGGTCGGAAGGACCGGAGATGCCTATATTCTAAACAAAGACGGGGTTTATCAGACTCATCCACGCTTCGAGGGAGATATCCTCTCTGAAGCCAGCCTGAATACGACCCTGTTTGGAAGAAGTACCACCGTTAACGAACAGGTGAACGGTCACGGCAGAAGGCTGCTCTATGCAGGAAGTTGGTTGAAGAATAAAGATTGGCTCCTGATCATCAGCCAGGATCCGGCCGAAGAGATGGGAGGCCTGTTTGCAACGAGAAATGTAGAAATTGCTATCATCTTAGGCGGGATTTTGGCGATCGTTTTGATGACGGTCTTTACCACCCGCCTCACCGTCACCCGCTTGCGGCAAGCCGACATGAGGATGAATGAGCTCAATGCGCAACTCGTCCAGTCAGACAAGCTGGCCGCTTTGGGGAAAATGGCCGTGGGTGTGGCCCATGAGATCAACAACCCCTTGGCCGTGATCCAGCAGAAAACCGGTTGGATGGAAGACCTTTTGACTGAAGAGGTGTTTGAGAAAAGTCGACATCTTGAAGAGTACATCTCCTCCATTCGAAAGATCGATGAGCACGTGGAGCGGGCACGAAAGATCGTCCATAGCATGCTCGGGTTTGTTCGCAGGATGGAACCTTATTTAGAGGATGTGGACATCAACGCTACCCTGAATCAGACCATTACCCTTTTAGAGAATTCTGCCCGCTTGAACAACATCGACATTCGAACAGATCTGGCGCCTGATTTGCCGATTATTGCCGGTGATCAGGCTCAGCTCCAGCAGGTCTTCATGAATTTGATCTCAAATGCCATTGACGCCGTAGAAAAGGATGGGCTCATTCAGGTGAAGAGTCGGCAGACGGATTCGTCGTATATCGCGGTGAGCATCGCGGACAACGGCCCCGGCATCCCGGAAAAAGAACAGAAAAAGATCTTTGATCCCTTTTTTACCACAAAAAGGTCCGAAGGAAAAGGGACGGGTTTGGGCCTGTGGGTCAGTCATAATATTATGGAAAAGATGGGGGGCAACATTACTTTCAGCAGCCAGGAGGGGAAAGGCTGTACGTTCTTCGTAACGATTCCTATGATTATTCCTGAAAAAAAATAGGATGGAGGAGGGTTACATGGATTCTTTCAGAGTATTGGTCGTGGACGACGAACAGGATTTCTTGGAGACGCTGGTCAATCGATTAAATATAAGAAACATTGATGCCACGGGTGTTTTGAGCGGTGAGAAGGCCTTAGAAGAGGTGAAAAAGAGGCTCTTTGATGTGGTCATCCTAGATATCAAGATGCCGGGCGGGATGGACGGCATCGAAGCCCTGAGAGAAATCAAAAACATTCAACCCCTTGCCGAAGTGATCTTGCTGACCGGTCACGCATCGGTGGAAACCAGCATTGAGGGGATGAAGCTGGGGGCCTTTGATTATCTGTTGAAGCCCATAAAACTTGAAGACCTGATGGTAAAACTGGCCCAAGCCTTTGAAAAGAAGAACGGCCATGAGCAAAAGATTCGAAAGGCGAGGATCAAAGAGTTGATGCGATTTCCTGGAAGGGTGTTTGACCAGGAAAAGGAAGATAAGAAATAACATGATGAATCGGCGGCCGAAGGGGATGAAACAAGACCGTTACGCGACCATGAAGAAGACCATTCTGGCCTGTATGATCCTTGTGCCGGTGATCCCGTTTATTCTGGTCCTGGGTGTCGGATACTATTACTTCACGACCTCCCTGGAGTCCAGCACGATTTCCAGCATGAAACGGATCATCGAAGACCACCGGCAAATGATTGATTCTTTCCTTCGCGAAAGAAAGGCCGATCTTGAGTTCATTCTCAATTCCTACTCCTATGACACCCTGGCCGACCCTGAGAGACTCTCCGATATCCTGACTCAGTTGCAAAAGAAATCCAGCGCTTTTGTCGACCTGGGTCTGTTCAATGAGGACGGTATTCACGTCAACTACTCAGGGCCCTATCAATTGGCAGGAATGGACTATGGGCAAGAGGATTGGTTTAAACAGGTCGTCAAAGAAGGTTACTACATCAGCGATATTTTTATGGGTTTTCGCATGCTCCCCCACTTTATTATCGCCGTGACGCGGGCAGACGCAGAAGGAAAACGGGTCCTTCGCGCAACCATCGATACCCACACCTTCAGTGGGCTCGTCAAAAAGGTGAGCATCGGAAAGACGGGGGAAGGGTACATCCTGAATGCCGAAGGGGTGTTTCAGACGGAACGCCGCTCAGGTGGAAACCTGATGGACACAGACCCGGATAACCTCAGGCATGACCCGGACGAGCCGGGCACAAAGACGTTCACACAAAAGGACCTGAGAGGCGAAGACAGTTTTTTCGCTACGACCTGGATGCAAGAGAAAAAGTGGCTGTTGGTGGTCAGGCAGGAAAAGGCCGACGTGTTCAGGGACCTTCGTTCGGCGGCATATATCATCGCCCTTATTGCCGTCATCGGAGGTGGAGCTATCATCGTCATCGCCTTCTATTTGACTCATCGCATTGTCAGACGCATGGAGGAAATGGATTCGGAAAAGGATCGGTTAGGCGAACAGCTTATTCAAGCGGGCCGTTTGGCCGAGCTGGGGGAGATGGCCGCCGGCTTTGCCCATGAGATCAACAATCCCCTTCAGATCATGAAATCGGAACAGACCCTTATTCAGACGATCTTGTCGGATCTAAAGGAAAAAGGCCGAATAGAGGAGTCGGAAGATCTTGCAGAACTTGAAGATTCGGTCCGTCAAATAACGCTGCAGACAGACCGTTGCGCGGAGATCACTCGATCGATCCTCAGATTCGGAAGACAGGGAGAATCCGAGGCCAAGGATGTGTCTCTTCAGACCTTCATTCCAGAGGTTGTGGCCATGATCGAAAAGAAGGCGGGCGTCCACGGCATTCGCATCGAGCAGGAACTCGCACGAGACGCCCCCCCTGTTTATGTGGATTCAACACAGTTGCAGCAGGTCCTGCTGAATCTTTTTAATAACGCCATTGATGCCACTATCGACAAACATGGGGTCGAGGGGGGTGAAATCTCGGTAGAGGCGGCACGCAGTGATGACGGCAAGGTGAAGATCACGGTCCAAGACAACGGCTGCGGTATCAGTTCAGAGAGCTTGGACAAGATCTTCAGCCCGTTTTTTACCACCAAACCGGTCGGAAAGGGGACGGGATTGGGCCTGTCTATCTGTTACGGGATTGTCGGGAATATGGGGGGCATCATGGAGGTCAGCAGTGAGCAAGGGATCGGCACGGCCATGACCATTCGTCTTCCGCCTTCGGGTTAGGATGCCGTTTTCAGACCCCTTAAATCGGGCATTTAGGCATAAACGTCCTATCAAAGGCAGAGGGAGTAAAACATGGAAAAAATGACGATCATGTTGGTGGACGATGAAGAAAGGTTTCTTTCCACCACCAAGAAGTTGCTTTCAAGAAAGGGTATTGATTTGCTGACGGCCTTGAGCGGGGCCGAGGCCCTGGAAAGACTCGGGTTCCACGACATCCACGTGGTCATACTGGATGTCAAGATGCCGGGCATGGACGGCATGACCACCCTTCGGGAGATCAAAAGGCAATATCCTTTGACCGAGGTCATCATGTTGACGGGCCACGCGACAGTGGAGTCCGCCGTAGAAGGTCTCAAGTCCGGCGCTACGGATTATCTGATGAAGCCCGCCGATATCGAGGAACTTCTTGAAAAGGCAGAAGAGGCCTTTGAGAAGAGGAAACGATTGGAAGAAAAGATTCGTGTGGCCCAGACCCGGCTTTCTATGAAATCGCCGAGAGAGATTCTAAGAGAAACCGAATAAGCTCGATACGTGATATGGATGAAAGTGGTGTCGGAATGAAGAAACAGAAGAAGAGCAATCGTAGGATGGGGATAACAATGTTTACAAGAGAGACGGAGCGCGCCTTCTTCTTTTATGCCACGGTGGCGATGTTTTTCTTGTACGTCATTTCAAGGCTTTTAGGTGGGTGAGTCGGTCGATTCGCAGCCTTTGCGTGAGCGATGTTGCAGGTCCGTATTGTTCGAATCAGTCGTTTGAAAAGGAGGAAAACGTGGTTGAGTCAAAGAAAAAGGCATCAGGGTATGACAAGTACATCGACTGGCGGCTCTTTGCCCTTCCCGTGGGGGTACTCGTCCTCTTGCTCTTCATCCCTACACCCAAAAGCATGCTCGATGTAGGCGTGGAATATGCCCTTGGCCCCAAACACGTCCAGACGTTTTTTGCTAAGGAACTCTTTGATACGGAGACGACGGAACTCTCCCAATGGCAGATCCAGATGGTCAGAATGATGGAGACAAGCATTCAAAAGTCCTCATTTTCTTATGCTTCCTTTATTTCAAGGAGTGAAAAATGGTGCGAGACGAATAATATCCCGACCACAAAGGAACATCTGGAACAGGTCATGGCCTTTGCAAAAAAAATAACGCCTGAAAGGTTCAGGATTCTCATGGATCAGGCCTATCTGTTAAGAGCCGAGGGACTTTCCTTTGGCAAGCTTAGCGAAGAGGAGAAGATCACGGCCAAAGAGGCGGGTTTTCATGTCAAGATGGCCGTGGGTATTGTCCTTTTCGTGGTCCTATGCTTTATGACCGAGGCTATGCCGCTCCCTATGGTCTCCTTCAGTATAGGCATCATCGCCCTGCTGAGCGGGATCGTGACCCGAGAGACGGTCGCTGGACTTTACTGGTCCGATGCCACATGGTTCATTATGGGGAGCCTGATGTTTGCCACGGCCTTTGTCAAGACCGGCGTGGATAAACGGATCGCTATGATGATGTTCGGCAGATTGAAAAACCCGGACATCAAATGGGTGACCCTCATCATCGTGTGCATTATCGCGCCTTTGACCATGTTTATGTCCGATCACGCCTTGGCCGCGATGTTTTTGCCCATCGGCATTCTCCTATATTCGGCGTCAACCAGCGCCGCCGGCAGAGAAGATCCGGAGTTGGCCAAGATGCTGATGATCACCATTGCGATGGCCTGTAACCTCGGAGGTTCGCTTGCTCCATCCGGCGCCGCACGTAACATTATCATGATGAACTATGCGGAGGATATGTTCGGCATCGGCATGGGGTTCGGGCAATGGTGTATATATTGTGTCCCTTTTCTAATCTTTACGGTGCCCCTGACATGGATTGTGATCAATTGGCGCTTTAGGCCCTCCATCAGGAATCTTGGCGAAGCCTTGGACGTAGCGAAAGAAGAGACGATGAGGATGGGATGGAAATGGACCAGGGAGCAAAAGGTGGCGGTCACGATCTTCCTGATCATGCTTTTTTTCTGGATTACGGAAAACAACCTCATTCTCAAATGGACCGGTATAAGGTTTGGTATCGGGGTGATCGCCGTCATGGGCGCCGTTGCCTACATTTTTGCCGGGATTGTGAACTGGCGGGACTACCAGACAAAAGTAGACTGGGGGGTGGTATGGCTCTACGCAGGCGCCATAATCTTCGGTCGCGTCCTTGTAGAGACGGGTGGGGCTTACTGGATCGCGCGGACTTTGCTGCAATTCACTGTCCCATTGGGATTGGGGGAAGGCCTCGGTCTTATGCTGACGGGAAACGCCATCACGGGCTTGCTTACACAGCTCATGGCGGATGGGCCGGCCTGCGCAGCGGTGGGTCCGGTGACGCTGGCCATGGGAGGCATTGTACATCCGGGGAGTGCCATTATCCCCTTCATGGCCATGGGAACGGCCATCGCGTCATCTTTCGCCTACTGCCTTGTCATCGGGACGCCCCCCAATGCCATTGTATACGCCAGTGGGTACCTGGAGCCAAAGGACTATTTGAGGGTGGGCCTTATTCTCTGGGTTACAAACATGGCCGGACTTATGTTGTTGGGATCCACATACTGGAGATGGTTGGGTTGGCCAGGGTTAACATCGTTTTAGTCTCTGTTTGGGTTTACTTCTCCGCAAGCTTGTTGGCGCGAAGCGGAAATCCCGTTCGTTGGGGCTGCGTTTCTGTCATTCCCGCGAAAGTGGGAATCTAGATTCCGGATAAGCCCTTTGGGCTTTCCGGAATGACGAATCGATACCCCCGCTGCTTGTTGGAGCGTAGCGGAGATCCCGCTCATCGGGGCGGCGGGGAAATTCCTTAATGTGAGACAGGGTCTCAACATAGATATAGACGATATGGCCAAGCGGGGTAAACGGAATTGCCGGAAAAAGCGATGATCATCAACGGTAAAGAAAATCTCAGAAGACGGGTATCCTCGGCCCGGTTCTTCAGAGTCGTCTATGAAACGCTGCTTCATCCGGGGAGTTTCTATGAAAGGCTTTCCCCACAAGGCGGATACGCACCTCCGATCATCTTTCTTTTTTTATGCAGCCTTCTTTTCAGCATCTTCGGAAGCTTCTATACGGTCCAGAAGAATATGCTCTTCGCAGTCGTATTTTTTATAAACGCGTTTCTAATGCCGTTTGTCACGGCATTCCTTGCATATCTCGCGACCCTGTTTCTGTGTAGACATGCATTTGCGTATCAGGCCATGCTCGGCATTACGGCCTATGCCAACGTGACGCTCCTGCTCGCCTGGATTCCCGGCTTTTCATGGGTCACAGGGATCTGGACGTACTCCCTGATCGGCCTTGGGATGATCAAAGTAGGGCGTATTACGGCCTTAAGGGCCTTTTTGACAGTTTTGGTCACGGCCGGCAGCCTGTTCGTTTTGATTCAATTCGTGATTATTGCGGGCGGACAGAGATGAGCTATTTTGATGCAGCCTCTGAAGGAGATCTGAAAAATGGATGAAAAAATAAAGGTGCTGATGGTGGATGATGAGGAGCGGTTTCGGGCTACAACCAAAAAGCTTCTTGGTCGGAAAGGCTTTGAGACCATTTTGGCTGCAAACGGTGAAGAGGCCCTTGAAAAACTCACGGAAGATCCGGATGTGGTGATTCTGGATATTAAAATGCCCGGCATGGACGGCCACCAGGTTTTAAGGGAGATCAAGGGACGTTCCCCTGATCTCCCCGTGATCATGCTCACGGGTCACGGGGCCTTGCCATCGGCTAGGGAATCACTTGTTGAAGGGGCGTTTGATTACCTGACAAAGCCGTGCGATATCACGATTCTTGCCGGCAAAATCCATGAGGCATTTGAATATAGAACAGACAAAGGACGCCCTCCCCGGGAGATGAAGATCAAGGACGTGATGATACCCCTTCAGGAATATACGAAGGTTTATCACAACCAGACAGTCAAAGAAGCCATTATCAAGTTGAAGATGTCCTTCCTCAAGCAGGTGGCAACAAGCCGGATCATGGAAACCGGACACCGTTCCCTCCTTGTACTGGACGGGAAGGGTGGAGTTCAGGGCATTCTGTCAATCACGGATCTACTTAAAGCGATCATGCCAGGATACCTCAGTGCCGCCAAACCATCCATGGCAGACAGCATTCAGTATTCTCCCATGTTTTGGAGGGGCATGTTCACAAACGCGATACAAGATCTGTTAAGGGTACGAGTTGAAGATATCATGTCCGAAGTCCCCCTCAACATTGATGGGGAATCCAATCTCATGGAAGCCACTTATATGATGATCACGCAAAACGTCAGACGCCTGCTTGTCGTCAAGTCAGGCAAAGCCGTCGGCGTCATTCGGGAACAGGATCTCTTCTTTGAGATGGAAAGAATTCAGCGAAATATGATGTAGTTCTTGATTTGAAAAAGGGGGAAAAAGATGCTTGTAAAAAACTGGATGAGTCATCCGGCCATTACAATCGGCATAGAGACCTATATTAAAGACGCTGCAAAGCTAATGGAAACCCACCACATAAGAGGATTACCTGTATTGAGCGAGGGAAGATTGGCGGGTTACATTACGGATAAAGAGATAAAGAGGGCATCGGCCTCTGAAGTCAGCAGGCTGGAATATGTTCCGGAAATGTACCGAATGATCACTCACATCAAAGCAAGGGAGTTTATGATAAAGAATCCTACTAAAATCCTAACTAATTACACTGTCGAAAAGGCCGCAGAGATTATGATGGAAAATAAACTATCAAGCGCACCTGTGGTGGACCGTGAAGGGGATTTGAAGGGGGTTGTTTCCCAGACGGATATTTTTCGGTCCCTAATTTCCTTTATGGGGACCAAAAAAGACGGAATTCAATTCGCGTTTCAGCTGGAAAATCGACCCGGCTCGATTAAAGAAGTCACCGACCTTATTCGAATGTTTGGCGGTCGTATTGAAGGCATTCAAAGCTCTTCTTATCGTGTTCCTGAGGCCTTTCGTAATGTATATATCCGTATCTACGGCGTCGATGTATCCAGGAGGCAGAAGCTGAAAACAGAGTTAATGAGCAGGTTTTCTTTACTTTATGTCGTCAAACAGAGAGGTGAAGAATATGAAGTCTGGAAAAATCAATGAGACCGGAGGACCTATTTATTATAGGCCTTCGCCTTCTTCCGGGTGCTTTTTCTAAGAAACAAAGAGGTTATGGACAAAGGATTCATTGTCCTCTTTTATAGCCGTGAAGGATAGTCCGTGATACCAGAGGTCTAAATGGAAGATCTTGTGCGGGAAAATGACGGCGCTCATCATGATAAAGATAAGACGGTAGAGAGGAAAACGCGTTACTCCAGGTTGTATCGCAAGTTCGTCGGGTTAACCCTCGCCTGTTCCCTTGCGCCTCTGCTCTTGGTCGGATGGGCGATAAACGTCCATTACACCCGCTTTGCCGTCTCCCGAATGACCGATTTCTTTCAAGCGCAGGTGGAGAACCATCGCAGGATTATCGAATCATTTTTGAAAGAGAGGTGTTCCAGACTCCGATTGATCGCCGAGACCCATTCCAAGGATATGTTGGCGCAGAGCCCCAATCTTTCGCGAGTCTTTGAAATCATGAACCGGGAATACGGATCCTTTACAGATTTGGGGATCATCAATGATCACGGCGAGCATTTGGCCTATGTGGGGCCCTATGATCTTCTGGATATGAACTACTCGGAGGAATTCTGGTTTAAACAAGTCATGGACAAAGGCCTCTATATAAGCGACATGTTCACCGGGTTTCGAAAGGTCCCTCATTTTGTCATCGCCGTCACCCACACGGAAAAAGCGGAAACGTGGATTCTCAGGGCGACCATTGATACCGATGTTTTTCGCTCCCTTGTAGAAGACGTTCGAATCGGCAGAACCGGTGAAGTCTGTCTTCTAAACCGGCAAGGGATCTTTCAGACGAGTCCTCGTTTTACGGGAAAAATCATGGAAAAGGCCCCCTTCCCAGCAGAAGACGTCCATGAGGGGATTCGAGTGCGCATCTCAAAGCTCAATCCAAAGGAGACACAACAACCTTTTCCGGGCCGGATCGTGGCGACCACGTGGCTTGACGAGCCTCAATGGATGCTGGTCGTGAAGCAGGATTATTCTGAAGCATTCAATGAGGTCAACCAGGCAAATTATGCTATCTTGATCTTTCTTCACTTCAGTGCACTCACCATCCTGATTGTCTCAATCCTCATTACAAGGTACATGATCCAGCTTATCAAGAAGCGCGACGGTGAAGCGGCCCGACTGAATGAGCAACTCATGCAGGCGGGGAAATTGGCCGCTGTCGGTGAGCTTTCTGCGGGCGTGGCCCACGAGATCAATAATCCCCTCGCCATCATATTGACCGAAAGACAGATACTCCTGGATTTGGCTGAACAGACCCAGGCCTTGGACGACCCCTTCAGAAGGCAGTTGACCCAGTCCCTTGCGCAGATGGACCGCCAAGTCCATCGATGCAAACGGATCACTCAGAATCTGCTTCGATTCTCTCGACGCACCAAGTCGGCTATTGAAACCGTGGATCTTAATATATTTATCATGGAAATCATTGAGCTTATGGAACGAGAGGCTAGAACAGGCGGCATCACGTTCACCTGCGATCTGGACGATAATCTGGCACCGCTCCTTTCCGACCCCTCCCTGCTCCAACAGTTATTTCTCAACATGGTCACCAACGCCATTGATGCCCATGAGGGGAAAGCGTACGGAACGATCCATATTCGGACCCGATCAGACGATCAAAATCAGGGGGTGAGAATCGAAATCACCGATACGGGCTCAGGTATTTCTCCGGAGAACCTGGAGAAGATTTTCGACCCGTTCTTTACCACAAAGCCGGTGGGGAGGGGAAC
>Ga0307419_10001063_pt1 | contig 14276 bp, 12 predicted proteins | sample SalMarWE160230MG_2_FD_202512 | JGI IMG/M metagenome (GOLD analysis project Ga0307419, IMG submission 202512) | Salt marsh sediment microbial communities from the Plum Island Ecosystem LTER, Massachusetts, United States - WE1602-30 | ecosystem: Environmental > Aquatic > Marine > Intertidal zone... | reverse complement strand
TTGACTAAAATGGGATTTTACAGGAAAAACATTGTATAGAATGAGGGTGTTTTTTACTTTTGTATGTTCTGTCTGTTGGAGCAATACTTGGCAGGTCATGCAAACCTAGCGAGTTAAGGGGATTTTACAGGATTCTACAATAACACCTCATAATACAACATCACACGTGTTACTATTTGCCTGCCACATCATTGTACGAACCTTGAGTTTTGTTCATCCAGTTAACACAATTTTTTGTAATAAGATGAACTCCCCGTTTCAAGTATTTCCAGTATAATACCTTCTGTTACCCTGCCAACTCCTTTTAATTTTTGCAATTCTTCCTTCACAGTTGATAAAGGTTCTTTTAATTTCGAGATTGAATAGGCAGCATATCCATAAGGTGATTTTTTACCTTGCATTTTCAAAAGATAATCGATATGTTCCAATATAACAATAACTAAATCATTTTCACTCAATATATCCTTGTAAAGCGCAGGTGGAATACGTTGAGGTATCTTGTATTTTCTTGCAATAGTGTTAAACGTTAGATATATGGAACCATAATATTCATCTATTGCACTTCCCCACTTGCTCTCACGATATATATTCTGATATTCTACTATAAGATCAGGATAATTTTTCTTAAGCACATTTAAAAAATAATCTTTCTGCCTTCCCTCTTTCAAGGTCATTCCACCAAATACGATAAAGTCAATACCCACCTCATGTGCTTTCCTAACTGTATCTCCTATCAATTTTGGTGAATCAGTTATGAAAGGAATAACCGGAAGCAAAAACATACCGCAGGCGATACCCTCATCTTTAAGAAACCTGATTGTTTCAAGTCGCTCACTAGGTGATGGAACACCTGGTTCAAAAACTCGACTGATGTTATCATCTACTGATGAAAAACTAAAACTCACAATTGCCCTATTTCTTTCATTAATCTTTTTTATAATATCAATATCTCTTCTTACAAGAATCGATTTTGTAAGAATGTGGACTGGAAAATTTTTCTCATAAAGTAAGTGAAGTGTTTTTCTGGTCAGCTCATATTTTTTTTCGGCTGGTTGATAACTACCACCAACGCCGCCGCCAACACCTACATAACCCTTCTTAAAAGGGGTACGTTTTCTTCTTGGATCCAACTCCCTACGAAGGACCTCAATGGCATTTATTTTTACAACTACGTCTTCCCCAAATTCTCCACCAACTTGATATTTCTCAGATCGGCCATCACAATATACACAGTTATGCTGACAACCCCTATACAGATTCATCCCACAACATGTCAAAAACCACGATTCAATTTTTTTATACTTACGAAGTATAGATTTCGCTTCAATTTCCCTGATATTCACTTCTTTTATGTATTCTTTTTTTGTATTTATATTCATCCACTTTTAACAAGTCCATCACTTTAATAGGATCTTTTTTTACAAGATTTCTACATGCCCTGTATGCTATCCAGTATGAGTTTTTATACCTGGTATCTGTATGGGGAGACATATTTTACCACTCATTATTGATTACGGATTTTCTGTTTTTGAAACCTTATGTTACTTTTCAAGCTATATTTGCTGGGATAATATTGGGGAAACGCAACATAATTTACATAAATAATATAATAATTTAAAATATATTGAAAACTGGAAAATGCCGAGACCAATGAAAAAAAAGTCGACTGTTTATTCCATTTTGTTGATTACTATATGGTTAATAATTTTACCTGTTAGTTTATCATATGAGAGTTTATGGTGGAATGATGATTGGTCGCATCGTCAAGAGATATATGTACCAATAGACACAAATTCGGATATTGCTAAATATCAACCAATCGACACAAGAATAGAATTCGACGAGAGTTGCTGGGCAAAAAATGAAAATAAACATTCTGTAAGGATTTGCTGCTTGAATGGGAACAATTGGAATGAACTTGATTCACAGATTTATAACCTAGAATACATTGATAAAAGTCATATTAAATCATGCAGTATTGTTTTTCTGATACCTGGGTCTGCTACTGGAGATGAACGATATTATGTTTACTATGATGATTCTGAAAAACCTAATCTAGATTATGATGATTATGTTGATGTAGAGGAGTCATTCTATCGTTATGAACCAATATCCGGATATTCTCTTGAATCTCATTATTACAAAATAATTGATGAGGGCTACATAATATATACGGTTGCGCAAGAGGGACAGGTTATTGGATATAATACATCTCAACATGTAACCAAAATGAATGATAAAGTCACCGAAGTTAAGCCAAAAAATGGTAATCTGTTTGCGTCCTTTGATTTTAAATATTATTTTGGTGAAGGACTTTTTGGTTATAGTTCTACAAGTCAGCATTTGGTTTCAAAGGAAATACTTGTAGATGGAAATCTGATGGTTGAAGTTGGAATTGTTAGTACATCAAACAGGGGCGATTTACAAACAACTGCAACATACAAATATTATCACTGCCCAACATCAAACACCAGAATACACACTCATGTGAAACATGAGATGCTAAGGGAAATCAAGGTCTATCCTGAAGTAAATACCGATGGAACTTATGCTTCATTGCAATGTGGTGGTGTTCAAAGCGTTTCAATTGAAGACTTGAACTTTGGTCAAATACTGCCATATATGCATGTTTTTAATGAGCGAGACAGTATATCAAAATTCTCTTTAGATACAGACCCAGAATATATACCAGAAGATCCAGATATTAGGGTTTTAAGTATCGAGGACGATGTTGATCTTGGTAAAAACGCATGGATATCATTTGATGAGGGAGATGCAGGGATATCCCATTCTGTAATTCTAAGTTCAAATAGTGTTGTGAAATCAGGAAATGATGAACGGGATGGAATTCAAGTAAATGCATTTGAGATGGATTACCCACATCTTCTTGGACTTGAAAATAATCTGGCTACCATACAGATTGGTAGGAATTCTTACGAGAATGGCGGTATCCATGATCTTGTAATACCAGAGGATTTTATAGTTGAATTCGACGCTGAGTTTTTCTCTTCAAATACCGGTGGTTTCAATATAGTCCAACATGAGGCAGAAATATTTCAAGAACTCGCAAAGATAAAACCACCTTCTAATGATGACTTTATTGATGACTCCAATAAAACTGAGAAACATGAATTATCGGTTTTCATTCATCTTTCTCAATCAATTCCCATGGGATCAGGACTTTCTGCTTTGTTGGGCCTAGATTTTTCATATATTAATGTTGAACTTTATAAAAATGATAAATTCACATATTCAGGAACGGCAGTAAGATTGCCAATGAAACCAATTTCTGAACTAGATGAACCAACCCCCCTTAAGAAAATTTCAACCATTCTGTTTTCTTTTGACTGGAGAAACTTTTCATTTTTCAAAAAAATATGTTTCTCTGATTTGGAATCTGGAAAATATACAATCAAAATTTACAGGGAGAATCCTTTTTTTGGAAAACAGAGAAAATACATAGGATTCACAGCACTAGAATTGAATGATGATACAAAAACTCATGTTTATTGCGGCATTGAGGGAGCGTTGTATATTTATGCATCTGATCAAAATGATGAAGATGTAAAAAATATTGAAGTGATTTTACTTAAAAATGGTAATATAGTGGCAAAAAATCAAACTGGTGAAAAAGGCAATACTTTAATTAAGGCACCATGCAGCATATCAGAAAACTATGATGTTAAAATTTTATACAATGGATTTATGGTGCATAATGGCACAATCCGATTGGGATATTTTACAAATATAATTCCCAAGAAAGAATCAGTATCTATCGAACGATACAATCTAAAGATAAATGTTTTTGACATCTGGAATATGCCCCTAGAAGTAGATGTAAATCCAGTTTTTACTAGTAAGGAGATGTATGAGTCAACACTAATCGCGGGAGAGAAACTATCGTTGAATTGCTATACATTTTCAAACCTTACGCCTTCATTGTACAAAATTAACCTAAAATATAAATCATATTCATTAGAAAAAGACATTAATTTAGATTCAGATATGGAATTTGACCTTGATTTTCCAGCTGAATTCAAAATAAAAGTTAGGATACTAGACTCTAGAGGTCTTCCATTAGAAGATGCGAAAATAATAATATCGAGAAATATTAAACAATTAGAAACAAAAACCAAAGATTCCAAGATGATGTTATCTCTTCCACCTGGTTTTTATCATGTTAAAATCTATGGTGAAAATAAACTAATAGGTTCAAGAGAAATCGATGTTTTTGGTGAAAGAAATTTTGATTTTATTACAATATCCGAACCATTTTTCCCTGCCTTAATTATCATTATTACTATTATTTTAGTAGCTATTTCTGCAGTTTTTTCATATGTTAAAAAAGACAAGATGTATTTTCTACTGATTCTGCCGATATCTCTTGTAATTGTGGCTGTTGTTTCTCCATGGTGGGTACTATTTGGTTCCTCCTTTCAACTAGAAACATCAACTCATATGTTTTTACTTCCATTAGAACTTGTCACAGTAACAACGATTTCCGATGTGATATCTGGGGAATTAGCATCTCTGCCGGATATATTCAGAGAATATGTTGGTCTGATTCCGATATTTTCAGTATTGGGCTGTTCATCAATTACAGCAGGGATGATTTTCAAAGCATTCAATTATCAGAGTTTCTACATCTTATCTTTGGTTTTTGCTTCACTTTCATTTGTTGGTTCTATCTTGACATTTTTCATTGGAATGTCGATGCTTGCTGAAGTGGGAGTTGGAGACCTAATGGGAAAGGGAATCCTTGATGTAAGCATTCCGGGGAAAGATATAGTTCCATCAGTTTCTTGCAGTTGGGGTCCAAGTTTAGGTTTCTATCTTTACGTTATTTCTATTTTTATTCTTTTTATTGTGCTAGCTGGAATTCTGTCAAGAAAATATTTCAAAAGTAGATGAATTTACATAATTTATTTATAAAAGAGAGCTTAGATCTTTCAATCTCAAATCCTTCTTTAAAATTCTAAAAGATGTTTGAACTATATATGATCATCAGTGAATCCTTCAATTTCTATAAAAAAGTTTTACTAAAAAATCGTATGTTACTTTATTCAATCACGTCTTTACTATGATAGTATGCAACCCAGGCATTTTATTGCAAAGTCTAAGTGCTCGTCAACCAATTTTACTAACACCAATCGATTTTATTAAAGATTAAACGTTATGAAACTGTAAGTGATCTAAGATGGACAAAATAGCAATTTTGACAAGAGATTGTGCAGGAATTAACGCTTCTATCCGATCAGTAGTAAGAACTGCCTTTTATCATAATATCGAAGTAGTTGGTGTTTTGAAAGGATATGATGGACTGATAGATGGTAAAATCATACCCCTAAGCAGACGGTCGGTTTCAGGAGTTATCAATCAGGGAGGAACGATTCTTAAGACTGCTCGTTCTAAGCGATTTCGTACTGAATATGGACAAAAACATGCAGTTCAGACTATACATAACAACGACATCGATGGCGTGATTGTAATTGGAGGTAATGGATCTTTGACAGGCGCACATATACTTGCCACACATTACGATATTCCAGTAATTTGTATTCCAGCAACTATTGATAATGACATTAATGGAGTTGATTTGTCCATTGGTTCGGATACCGCCGTCAATGTTGCTTTAGATGCACTAGATAAGATACGGGATACAGCAACAAGTCTTGAAAGGATATTTGTTATGGAGGTTATGGGTCGCAACTGTGGATACATTGCACTACAGGTGGCTTTAGCCGGAGGTTGTGAAGAGGTTTTTGTTCCTGAAATGGATTCAAACATTGAGAGTACCTGCGAAGAAATTCAAGCGAGTCATGCTAAAGGAAAGGTGAGTTGGATTGTTGTTGTGGCAGAAGGAAAAGCAAAAGCTCAGGATATTGCTGACACTATTACTAAAAGAACTGGCCTGGAGACACGAGTAGCGGTCCTAGGCCACATTCAAAGAGGAGGTCGTCCTACAGCCATAGATAGGATACTAGCGGCTCGTTTGGGTAACTATGCCGTTGATGTTTTAAGAAATGGCGCTACGGATCAATGCGTAAGTCTGAAAAATGACATGTTAACCACAATACCATTAAGTGTTGCAATTCAGACAAAAGACATCGATGTGAATGGTTATTATAAACTCATAAAAATTCTTACATGAACAAATATTGCAACCATAAAAAAACGATGGACGGGCATACGATAAAAGTCGTGGCATATGATAATGCTAGTAACATAGCAAGTGATGATATATTGGTTTGGAGATTTTACTAAAATTTTACTTTCAATGCGAAAAACAGTGTTTTATTGACGTGGGGATAGAATTAGCATAAATCGTATTTATTACATCTGTTGCATTTACCATACAAAAGATTTAAATTATAATATAATATTCGGGGAGTTTAAATCTGTGGGCACATTTTAAAAGCCTGTTGATCAAAAGAAACATTGAGAGATAGTATGGCATATAACTTTACATTTGATTTATCTAAACTATCGCAAACATTATTTAGAGAAATTGCGGAGTTTTCAGAGAAGGGAAAAATCACCGAAAGAATAGGAGACATGGCAATAAATCTTGTAAAAAAATTCAATATAGACAAGATTACAGGATTGCCTGTTTGTGACTCAATAACTGTCGTAGAAGATCTTATTAATGCAAACATCAAAAATAGTATTCATAAAGGGAATTTTCTAAAGACAAACAAAAGAGTGTTGTTTCTCCCCCATTGTTGCAGAAAATACATGGACTCAAGATGCAAGGCAGATTTTGATCCAGAGTCTGCATCTTACCTCTGCAGACATTGTTCTGATGATTGTCAGGTGCATCAGGCTACAAAACTTGCAAAAAAAGAAAATTATGATGTATATGTGTTGCCCGGCAGTTCCTGTGTCAAAAAGATTTTTCAGAAAAATTCGTATGATGGCGTTATCGGAGTAGCATGCACTGAAGAGATAGGTCTTGCAACAAAGATTTTAGAGCAATTCAACATAGCTGTCCAAAATATACCATTGATAAAAAATGGCTGTTCAGGAACACAATTCAACTTCGAAACTTTACAAAGAATAATGGACGAAAAGACGACAATGTCTTAGAACCCCATTCGTAAGATATAACTCACACATCCAAAAAACAAATCATTCAATCCATTGTTCTTAAGATTTCTAGAAAATCATCCATGTATTCCTTCAATATTAAGATAATTACTTGGATTATAATATTGGTCCGGAAAACCTATCAAATTTTTCCTTTCTACATCATTCATCAAAAACAAATGCGATAATTCGGAAATATAAGTGGACAAAAACCTAACAACATTATGTATAAAAACAACATTTATGTTTAAGTCATTTGGGATGATAGCATGGATGAATGGGATGAACATGCACACTATTCACCCGATGGAGAAAAGATTGTTTGGATGTCAATCAATGGATATGGCATGAGTACAGCAAGAAACTGGTGGGATGTTCTCAGAACAGACTATTGGCTTATGAACACAGATGGCTCTGAAAAAACACAAATTACATTCTACAATTTTGATCTTGAAGATGACGAGCGTATGATATGTTCAGATTGTTCATGGAATGCAGATGGAACTAAGCTGGCTACTACAATGCTAATAGTCGATGGAGATGCAATCACAGGAGGGATTGCAATTTTAGATTTTTCTGTTTATGAAAATGGAATCTATGCGGTGAAGGAGAATGGTTCGAATGAATAAAGGATTAAAAGGATCATTTTGTCTTTTTCTAATTGTAACGATTCTACTCTTTTCAGGTTGTATTGGTGATATACCTGATGACCCCAATACTTACATCAGATCAATAACTCATGATGGATTAGAGCGGACTTATCGTATTCATATCCCACCTTCGTTTAGCAAGGCTATTCAGATGCCGCTCGTTCTTATACTCCATGGAGGTGGAGGAACAGCCAAAGGTATGGAAGAACAACTCACACTCGGCGGTTTTAACAATCTGTCAGATAAAGAGGGATTCATTGTTGTCTATCCCAATGGTATTGAAAAGCACTGGAATGATGGTAGAAAAAACGTTACCTATCGCACGCATCAAGAAAAAATCGATGATGTTGGTTTCATATCGACATTGATAGATAATATTACTGAAGAATTTAATATAAATCCAGGACGTGTTTATGTTACCGGGATGTCAAATGGAGCAATGATGTCTTATCGCCTTGCCTGTGAAATATCCGAGAAAATAGCAGCTATTACACCAGTTACAGGAGCAATACCTGAAGATATAGTTCAACAGTGTTCACCTTCAAAACCAGTCTCTATATTAGCAATTAGTGGCACAGATGATCCATTAGTACCATGGGAAGGGGGAGATATAAAGAGCCCTTTTTTCCATAAACCACTTGGGAAAGTTTTATCTGTACCTGATTCTGTTAACTACTGGGTAATTCACAATAACTGCTCCCCAATACCTGATATTACATGGCTACCTGATTTAGATCCTGGGGATGATACTAGAGTACGTCAAGAAATATATGGTGAAGGCGATGAAGGAACCAAAGTGATTCTCTATGCCATTGAAGGTGGTGGACATACCTGGCCAGATGGTTTACAGTATCTATCAGAATCGCGAATCGGTAAGACCTGCCATGATATTAATGCCAATGAGGTTATATGGGAGTTTTTCAAGGAGTTAGAGAGGGTTTGATACTCATGATGAAAAACAAGAAAAATTTGATTTTAGTGATGATAACTACAGCACTTCTACTTTCTTTAGTGCTTTTCTCAGGTTGTATAAAAGACTAGGGACTAGGAGGTGAGGACTATCGTTGGGATGTAAAATGGATCACTGGGCCAGGGCACTATGAATCCGGTGATTACGGACGTGAAATAGAATGCCAAGAACTTACCCGATTCTACAAGTTCCATGTTCCTACATCATATGAGCCTGACAAGGCGATTCCAGTTGTTTTATGTTTTCATGGTGGCGGCGGTTATCCTGGTGCTGTAAGATACCAGACCGATTTCGATGAAATTGCAGATGATGGAGGATTCATCGTTGTTTATCCAGCAGGCCATCATGATATTTGGAAAGATCGACTGCTATTCTGGAATGACGGGCGTACCGCTAAGAATGATCCAACGTTTAACGATATCGATGATGTTGGCTTTGTCTCGATGTTGCTTGATGACCTAGCGACGTTTTTTAACATAGATGAAAATCGCACATATGCTACAGGACTCTCCAATGGTGCTATGATGTGTTATCGGTTAGCCGCTGAGCTGCCTAATCGGATTGCTACAATTGCACCAGTAGGTGCCCAACGAGCAGTTGGCGAGTATGAACAGATGCCATCTAGACCAATATCCATAATTCACTTCCATGGCATAATGGATGAATGGGCACCCTACTATGGAGGAAGTTCACCTTCATCCTTTTTCAAAACAGACTTTAAACAACCAGTACCAGAGACAATCCAATCATGGGTTTCCTACAATGAATGCCCATCTGAACCATCAGACACATGCAGAATTGGCAATGCAACATGTGTGAGGTACGGACCTGGTCTAAATAATACAGAGGTTGTACTGTGGACTCTTGAAGATGGTGGTCATACTTGGCCTGGAGGTAAAAAAGTAAAATCCGAAGAAGATTATCTTGGAGTAGGAACGGGGCCTATCAATCAGGATATCTCAGCAATGGAGCTGATATGGGAGTTCTTTGAACAACATCCGATGGGATGAATGCTATAAAAATTAAAAAGGGATAATATAGTGTGAATTTAATATGTCTAACGTGGTAAAACAGAATGTTCCAATAATTATACTTGCGCTACTTTCTCCCATTATTGCAGAATTGCTCAGTGGCTCTGCCCCACCCCTAGAGTTTTTTAATCCATTTGGTTTTATGTTACTTGTCGGACTATATGGAAGCGGTGTTATTATTGTACGTGAACTATGTATAAAATGGAAAAAAGGATGGGGGAGTATTCTACTACTCGGAACAGCATATGGAATTATCGAGGAAGGTCTTGCAGTAAAAAGTTTCTTTGATCCAAACTGGATGGACTTGGGCATTCTAGGAATCTATGGTAGATGGATCGGTGTAAATTGGGTTTGGAGTTTTTGTCTTACCATATTTCATACGATTTATAGCATTGCAATTCCTATCCTCATTTTTAGTTTGATCTTTCCATCTTTAAAAAATAAAAGATTGTTAAGTGACAAAGGTCTTACTGTATGCTTCGCCATTCTATTATTTATTGTTGGAGTCTGCTACTTTTTCCTGACGCCGTACAAATCAAATGCTCTTCTTTATCTTACAACAATGATTGTTGTTGCCATGCTTGTCGTAGCATCGTGGAAAATTAAGGCTGATTATGTAACCGCCAGAAATGTTGAGTCCATTGTGAAACCAATATGGTTCGGTGCTGTTGGCATCGCATTCGGTTTTTTATTTTTCTTTATAATGTACGCTGTGCCGCATCTTGTACCTTTTCCTATTATTCCCATACTCCTTGAAGGAATATTATGCTTGCTAGTGTTGCTATTTGTTGTCAAATATTCTGGACGTACTAAGAACTTTTCCCATAAACTAGCGTTCACAAGTGGCTTATTATCTCCGCTAATATTTTTAGCATTTATTCATGAGATCAATGGTATTTATGGGATGTCAATTGTTGGAATATTCTTTATTGTGTTTCTAATTTATCTTAGAAAGAGAATTGGGTACTACCAGAGAAGGATGGAGGAATTAAAGCCTTTTAGCGTCGATTTTGAATAACTTCATCCAACTAAAACAAAGTCGACCATCCCAAGTATGTTGAAAGACATTGCAGGTAAACTTAGAGATACAACTTACAGAACTATTGTTTGAAAACATATTAACCAGCTTTACTACTTTGTTTATTTACCACATGCAAGCCAAGAATGACAATTGCTCCACCAAAGACAAAAAACCAGGTAATTTCATCTCTAAATAGAATGTAACTGATTATTGTTGACAATACTGGAACAAAATAAAGATAAACACTGGTCTCTGAAGCGCTTTTAATCTCGAGCGCCACATACCATAAAACATATCCAATAACAGTTGGAAATACTCCAAGAAATATTACAACACTCCAACCAGTAAGTGACATTGCCACTACTTCTTCAAAGAGTGAGCTACTAATAAAAGGAATTAATCCAAGACTACCAAGTAAGCATACATAAGCAGTTAGCGAGAGTGCTGAGTATCTTCGAAGCATTTTTTTACCGGCAACGGTATAACCTGCCCCCACTACTGCTGCTAGAATAACTGCCAAAGCACCAGATATGTATTTTACCTCAAGAATAGTATCTGATCTGCCAACTGTAGAAATAACAACTACCCCAACAAGAGAAAGAAGAACCCCTAAAACTATCTTTAACGTGATTTTTTCTTTTAAAAATATTGCTGCCAAAATGACAACAAATATTGGGATAGTGGCAATAATTACACTTGCAGCACTTGCCGAAATGTATTGTTCACCATAATTAAGCCCCAAATGATACACTACAATACCTAAAAATCCTAGAAGAAAAATAGGAATAACGTCCTTTTTTTGAATTTTTGAGAATTTATTGGGTTTTGCAATTAGTAGAATAAGAAAAACGATACAGACTACTAAAAGACGCATAATTGTAAGATTCACTGGCGAAAGCTCTTCTAATCCAATTTTAATGAATGGAAATGCAAGTGCCCAGAAGACAATAGGCATTCCAATTATTATGAAGAAATATTTTTTTGCGAATGTGTCTTTTTTTGCAATCTGTTCTGGCATTGTATATTACAGGCAAATGAAATGTTTATTTAAATCATTTCAAATTATTGCTTTTCCAAAACTATAAGTTCCCAGGTATATTTTTGCATTTGAGACTACTGCTGTTTTATCTCTTTTACCACATCTCTTTTCGATAACATGTCCCTCATATCAGCAGGTAGAGATAATACATCACCTTCCCTAAGATTATATTCATTCATATCAGTTCCAATAAACTTAGGTATGCCTTTGGTTACTCTTACAATAGGTTTAGAGTTATCTTGCCACCCATTTTTCTTGTCTTCTTCCTTGGGCTCAACAGTTTTCTCTTTTCCATTGCTTCCTTTTGATTCTTTTTCCAAAACTTGCTTACGCATTTGTGTCATTAACTCTAAGGTTGATTCAAACAAATCCTTTTCTACATTAACAAGATTTTTGAGATTGGGATTCCCCCCACGGGCCTTTGAAATTGTCGCCAGTAAAATCTTTTTCTCACGCATTTCATAAATACTTGTTACAATTTTATTTGTGTCCCGTATCTCGACTTTTAGAAGCATTTGTTTCTGAGGTGATGATTCTTTTCCAAGCCGATCATCCAAATTTTCTAAATACTTTGACAAATCATTGTAAAAATTAGGTTCTATTCTTGTTAAACTCGGTGATTTTTTTTCCATTTCTTGGATTCTTCTAAGAGTTTTATAGTTTATTTCATCAGCATTCATCTATCTCTCATAGAGTATATCACCAGATATGTTAAATAAATTTTGAGTGAAAAGATAAAACATACAACAAATGCATGTTAAACAAAAAACCCATCAGCAAAAATAAAAATACAACTGCAATATCTACCCCCACTATAATCCAGTAACATATAAAATTACAAAGGTGAAAAAACATGCCATTTGCAAAAATTAACAATGTAGAAATCAATTACCATACCGTTGGAGATGGACAGCCACTGCTTTTTATTGCTGGTCTCGGCGTAGATAACATGTGCTGGATTTATCAAGTACCTAAGTTTCAAGAACTTTTCAAGGCTATAGTTTTTGACAATAGAGGCATCGGTAAAAGCACTGGAAGCATTGCTCCATACAGTATAAGGATGATGGCTGATGATGCAGTCGAGTTACTAAAGTATCTTAATATCGAAAAATCACATATAGTAGGTACCTCTATGGGTGGAATGATAGCACAAGAAATAGCAATCAATTACCCCAATATGGTTGATAAACTTGTATTATGTTCAACATTTGCCAAACCGCAAAACATGGTAGAAATCATCATGAAAGGCGTGAAAGACATTATAGGATACAATGCTCTGGACATATTCGGGATAAATCCACACAGACTTGTTTTTGAAAAACTATTCAGCTATCTTCTTCAGCAAATATTTTCTGAAGAATTTCTCTTGGAAAACAATAAATTAATAGAAGAAACACTGCGGAGATATATTTCTAAACTCACATATGTAGAAACGTTTTTGAAACAGACTGGAGCCGTTTACACACACAATACTTTTGATAGATTGAACCTAATAAAAGCAGAAACGCTTATAATAACAGGCATGGAAGATAAGCTTGTGGTGCCGGAATGCTCAGACGTACTAGCGGGAAAAATATCAAGGTCAAAACTGAAAAAAATAGAACATGCCGGACATGGAATGCATTTTGAAATGCCAGATATCATCAATAAGATAGTTATAGATTTCTTATCAGCAAAAACAGAATGACTTGAGTCTACACAGTAGTTTCTATAACATTAAAAAATCAAATGATGTTTGCTAGCTTTCTTCCGATTAAAAAAACCGCCAAATAGGTAGGCAACTCTTCTTCTCCTGCTACAAGATTGAATTCTTCTCCGCTCATTTTCATATGAACAGGCCCATTTAGCTCGACTTTTACTGGGTCATCTGGGAAAACAACAGCATCCCTCAGTGGATCAAAATCCTCTAAATCATCCAAGGTTGTCTTTGTCACCTTTAGACCTGTCTTTGCATGCAGAGATGACGGCAGCCTAATAAGACGTTTAACATCACAAGTTACAGGTTCGTCAGTCTCCCCTGCACTCATGGAAACAGCCGTCTTTCTCAAAGCATTATTAAGAAAAAATTTCCTAATGGTTTTTGACTGATCTAGGTTGCCTTCCCTAATTCTTTTCACTCTTTCCTCAGAGAGATCATCCAAGAGTTTTTCAGCATCAGTTCTTTTTACTCCATATTCATCCAGTTTCTTCATGGGATCTTCGCTTTTCATTATCTCATCCACAATATCAAGTATACCTCTACTTATTCTTCCCCTCCAACCCGATGCACCAGGGGCAGGCATTTTAAGGCTTTTTCCACTTGGATATCTCCTCGAACCATATCGTTTTATACCTGTTACACGTTCACGAAAAATCAAAGAATCTTTTAAATCTCGTCCCGTTATATAATCCACAATTTCCCTTCGTTCATTACTATCTAAATCAAAGATAGCTTTGTCTTTAACGTGACAATGATACCCCCTACCTCCGCTGAAATAAA
>Ga0307419_10001059_pt1 | contig 14312 bp, 11 predicted proteins | sample SalMarWE160230MG_2_FD_202512 | JGI IMG/M metagenome (GOLD analysis project Ga0307419, IMG submission 202512) | Salt marsh sediment microbial communities from the Plum Island Ecosystem LTER, Massachusetts, United States - WE1602-30 | ecosystem: Environmental > Aquatic > Marine > Intertidal zone... | reverse complement strand
CTAAATCAACCATATCATGTGAGGCCTTCTCCTCTGATTCGGCCACATGAGGTGCAATGATATCCTTAAAACCTCCAAAAAAGCCTGTGATAAATATTCCATCTACATGATCATCTTCCATGCACACCCTTACACATTCAGTTATCATATGAGGATTTTCTTCTGCTGTTCCACCATAATCAATCGGATTGCTGGCCGGCATACCTTCAAGTAAAAAAGGTTTCATCTTTTCCTGGGTTTTCGTGCTCAAAACAGGGACATCCATTCCATATTTTTCAGCATTATCTGCCGCTATGGAATTATCGCCACCTCCCTCTGATAAAATCGCTACCTTAGTACCCTTAGGAAGAGGACAACTGGCAAATACCTCTGCCATATCAAACAGCTCATCTGCATTGGATACCCTTACAATACCTGCCTGCCTGAAGGCGGCATCCACAATGACATCATCGCCTGCAAGGGAGCCGGTATGAGATGCAGCGGCCCTCGCTCCAGCACTTGATCTTCCGACCTTTAGGGCAATAACCGGTTTTTTCTTTGCAGTCTCTCGGGCAACTCTGACCAGGCTGTTTCCCTCTTTAATGCCTTCAAAATAGGTCATAATAACCTTGGTGTCAGGATCATCTTTCAAGTAGTCTATATACTCATGAAAATTAACCCCTATGGCATTGCCAACACTGATTATTTTGCTAAATCCCACTCCCCTCATCCGGGCATAATGGGTCAATGAATCAATTACATTACCACTCTGTGCAAGAACCGATATCGGCCCCTTCTGGATCTGGGGGACCCCTAAGAAATTCATATTCGCTGAGGCGCTGAACATGCCGCTACAATTAGGGCCGATAACAAACGCACCGGTTGTGGCTGCTTCATCTAATATTTCCGCCTCGATTTTTTTTCCCTCTTCTCCGCTTTCTCCAAGCCCGGCAGTAATAATGATAATCCCTTTCGCACCCATTTTTACACTATCTGCCACAGCAGACGTAAGAAATCTGGGTGCAACAACGATCATAACCAGGTCAACCTCACCATCAATTTCTGTAATACTCGGATAGGCCTTTCGCCCAAAAAGTTCAGATCTTTTTGGATTAATCAGATAAATGTTTCCCTCATATCCTCCTTCAATTAAACTTCTTGTTCTTCTCTCAGATGCCTTTCCTGGAACCTCAGAGGCACCGATTACAGCCACTGATCTTGGGTTAAATACATTTTCTAACGATTGTTCCACACGTAATTCTCCTTAAATATGCTATTATTTGATATTTCGGACGGGTAATGTTCGGAAACTCTTCTTATTAAGTTGAAGAGTCATATATTGATATCCCTTTCGAAAGCTAAAGGCATAGGCTGAAATGGCCTTGTTCTCAGACGACCAAACCCATGCACAGCTTAGGGAAATGGCAGGATGTATCCTTACATTGAGTCCACAATCTGTTTCATACTTGGTTCCATCTTTCATATGCAAGGTCTTGAGTTCCTTAATGGTTGGCATTCGCCAATCAGAGTATTTATATCCGGCTATAGGAGGGTTTTCACAATATATCTTTGCATTATGCCACGTAATGTCCCCCATGTTGTCCGCTGAAGCCCACATCAAATTGGTGAGTGTATCGGTGACAGTCCCATCGTTATTGTCGATGAAGCGTTCATTGCTATACGTTAAGGTAGTAAAAGAAGAAAAGATACAAAAACAAACAAGCATTGATGAAAAGAAAATTTTTTTGATCATCTCTGTCTCCAACAAAGAATTCATATCTTCAAATTACCCGAATTTTCGATTTCATAAATCAATATCTGCTGCATCCTTTGGTATAGGAACCACGAGAACAGGAACTCTGCTCCTTCTAAGCAGTTTATCTGGCACAGTTCCCAGAAAGGTATGGCTCAATATTCCCTTACCATGGGCCCCTATGACAATAATACCGCTTTTAAGCGTATCAGCAGCTTTCAAAATTTCATCTACCTCATCTCCCTCACGAACCAGAATGGAAGAAACTCTCTCCGCTTTACATTCGGCATCTTCTAACTCTTTCTGGCACAAATCATGTAATCTCTTCTTGATATTCTCAATGATTTCTCTGGATTTCTCCTTCCGCAGTTTGTAATACGTCTCCTCTCCCATCTGGTTAATGATAGGGACCTCCATGGCTGAATCTACCATTGGGAGAATATAAAGAATAATTATCTTTGCATCCAATGCACGCGCTAAGGTCATGGCATAACGGAATGCAAATGAGGCATTTTTTGAAAGATCTGTGGTGTATAGAATATTTTTTATTGATGGAAGCATTTTTGTTCTCCTCATCTTTCACCTTTATGCATTTTGTTTGGCCGCGGCCCGGGCCCGTGGCAATTGAATAAGATATGTGAATGCAAATAAGGCCAGACCAATAACATACCAAACAAAGGTGTTTCCAAAACGCAGGTATTCCATAAATACTTGTGGCCGCAGCACCATAAGGGTTGTTCCGGCTAAAAAAACGCCCTCATAGATCCTGTTTTTGGCTATGAAATAGTTCTGGGTCAAAGCGGCAAATGAACACATAGCCAGGACACCGGTCCCAAATATCACAGCGATATGCAACCACGAGGTTATACCTATCAAGAGCAGGTCGGTATTAAAGACAAACATAAAAGGAAGAATGGCAGTGCGGATGTCATAGGTAAATCCCTGAAGCCCTGTTTTAATCGGATCTGATTTGGCAATGGCTGCAGCTGCATATGCAGCCAGACCTACAGGCGGAGTATCATCTGCCAGGATACCAAAAAAGAAGCAGAACAGATGGGCTGCTATAATGGGTATAACCAGGCCGTAGTCGGCCCCAAGTGTTACAATAACCGGTGCAGTTAAAGATGCCATAACAATGTAATTGGCTGTGGTAGGAAGACCCATCCCCAGAATGAGACTGGCAACAGCGGTAATTATAAGCAAAAGCACAAGATTACCCCCAGCAATGGTATCAATTACCTCTACAATCAATCCTCCCAGGCCCATGGCAACCACACCAACGATAATGCCGGCCGCAGACACAGCAACTCCTATTCCCATCATGTTTCTTCCGCCTGCTACCAGTGCATCCCAGAGCTGGCGTAGGCTTAGCTTAATAGCGCCTAACAGGGATTCCTTTGCGATATAAGCCTTCACGAGGTTCTGGATCACAATCAAAGCGGCAAGAACTAATATAGCCCGGTAAGCGGCAAGTTCCGGGGAATGGCGCAGGATCATTAGTTCGTAAATAAGGTAAAACATGGGGATAAGGAAATGAATTCCCCTAAGGAGGGTTTTAAAAAAGAGGGGGATCTGATCTTTGGGGAGCCCCCTTAACCCGAGTTTTGATGCCTCTAAATGGGTGATATATATAAGGGCAATGTAAGAGATGATAGCCGGTATAAAGGCCGCCCGGACCACCTCAAAGTATTCGAGATTACAGTACTCGGCAATAATAAAGGCGGCTGCACCCATGATGGGCGGCATGAGCTGGCCGTTTGTGCTTGCTGCTACCTCAATTGCCCCTGCTTTGTAGTCCGGATAGCCAACACTTTTCATAAGGGGGATAGTGAATGTCCCTGTGGTTACTGTGTTTGCAATACTTGATCCTGAAACCAGGCCTGTCATACCACTTGCCAAAACCGCGGCCTTTGCAGGGCCGCCTTTGTAACGTCCAAGCAGGCTGAAGGCAAGATCAATAAAAAATTTTCCACCTCCGGCCTTGTCGAGCATAGAGCCAAACAGAACGAAAAGAAAGACAATCATGGCCGAAACATCCAGGGGGATACCATAAATTCCTTCTGTAGAGATGGTGATCTGGCTCATAAAGCGGCTTAATGAAACCCCCTTAAAGGCAATAACATCGGGCATGTAAGGACCAAAGAAGGCGTAAAAAATAAACAGGCCCACAATAATAACCAGAAACGGCCCCAGTGATCGCCGTGCTGCTTCAAGGAGCATGACAATGAGAACAATCCCAACAACAATATCTAAAGGAATGGGTGCCCCTTGTCTTTCACTCAATTCCAGATAAAACACGGCAAGATAAAGTGCTGCTGCAGCGGCAATAATACCCAAACCGTAATCAATAAAGTGAATTTTGTTTTTAACAGACAAAAAGGAGAAAATACCTTTCGTTTCTCGCTTTTTTAGGGCAGGGTAACTCAAATAGACCAGCATGATAGCAAAGGCCAAATGAATGCATCGGATATAGACCGAATCCAACATAATGAATTGAGGAAGAGATAGCTGGAATAATGACCAGGCAGCCGCAATACAGGGAATGATATATCTATTTACACCTGAAAGCCTTCGTGAGCCAAATTCAGCCTCTTCAGCGATCTTCTGGGCAATTTCAGCCCCTTCATCCATCGTTTGCTTGGGGATTATGTCTTTTTCTTTCATATCTACAAATCCTCATGTATTGATGCCTTACCAATGATGTTTTGCTTTGTCATCATTCTTTCCAATCAAGGAGAAAAAAGGGCGTGGGATTTGCCACGCCCTTTTTGGACTTATTTTAGGCCCGCTTCTTTATAATATTTCATGGCACCCGGATGTATGGGCGCGCTTAATGCCTCCAGCATGTTCTCTTTAGTGAGGATACCATAGGCCGGATGCAACTTTTTGAAGGCCTCCAGGTTGTCGAAAAGCTCCTTGGTGATCGCATAAACGACATCGTCAGGGATGTCAGCACTGGTCACAAAGGTGGCCTTCACCGCAAAGGTATCAACATCTTTTTTGTTTCTGGCCATGGGATAAAACTTTATCGGAATGTACGCTTTCGCATAGAAAGGCCACTTGGCAACAAGCTTATCAATGCATGCCCCTGTTACAGGAACAAAATGCACCTTCCTTTTCCCGCTTGTAGCCTCTTTGATGGAACCATTTGGATGACCAACCGTGTAGAAAAAGGCATCGATTCGGCCATCCTGAAGCATCTTGGCAGACTCAGAGGCCTTGATACCCTCGGCCCTCAGATCTGTTTTCCAATCTATGCCGCAGGATTTAAAGGCATCTGTGGAGTTCCCTCTCTGGCCGGAACCGGGGTTGCCGATATTAACATGCTTACCTTTGAGATCCATGAATCCCTCAATACCGGTGTCATCTCCCGCCACTAATACAATGCTTTCCGGGTGAAAACTGCAGATGGCGCGAAGCTTTTTTTGCGGCCCCTTATCCTTCCAGTCCTTTATACCATTCCATGCCTGGTACTGTCGGTCTGACTGGACAATGCCAAACTCGAGGTCCCCGGCCATGACTGCATTCACATTAAATACTGAACCGCCTGTGGATTCCACTGTGACTCTAAGGTTATATTGTTTTCTTTTCTTGTTGACAATCTTGCCAATAGCGCCACCAGTAGGATAGTAAACACCTGTTACTCCACCAGTTCCGATAGTAACGTATCTGACTTTGGCGGAACACGTGTCTACAGTGTAAAACGAAAATACCCCGACCAATACTAATGCCAAACCAAGCAAAAATACCTTTTTCATTTTCTCCTCCTTTTGAAAATAATAGTTAATCTTGGGTTATTCTTTGACACGAAAAATTAACGACCTCACCTCCTTTCTCCTGGTATCCAGAAACCATTCATGAAATATACGTCTGATATTCCTCAAAGGTGTTTTCAAGTTTATTAAGGGCAGATATCGCCTTATCTTTTTTCCTTAAAGCTATTGATGTAATCAAGGCATTTATCAGGCTCATTGGAGCAGCGTAGGATTCAATGTACGTTGGAATTTTTGTGCTCGCAATAAGTGACACATCGGCTAATTTGGCGATAGGAGACAGCTCGCTATTGGTTATGGCAATAACAGAGGCCTCTTTTTTCTTGATTTTTTCTGCAATATCGAACGACTCTCGAGTGTATCGTCTAAAACTTATAACCATGAGAGCATCGTCTTTTTTTACTCCAAGAACCTGTTCAGGTATATCACCAATTCCTGGTGTAAGCAGTATGACTTTCTTTAAAAAAAACCTAAGATTGAAAGCTAAATAAAAGGCCAATGCATAGCTGGATCTTAGGCCGAGCACATATATAGATCTGGCTGAGCATAGTTTTTTCACTGCTTCTTCAAATAATTGATCAGAAATTGTAGCCCTCACTGTTCTGATATTTTCTATATCGCCATTTAAAATTTCCGCAAAGATACTGCCTGGACCCTCCAAGCTTTCTGCCGAATCAGCCAGTCTTTTTGTGGTAGAAAAGTCTTTTACCACCCGTTGTGCAATTTCTTTTTTGAATTCTGAGAAACTAAAAAAGCCAAGGTTATGTATAAATCTAGTGACCGTAGCCTCAGATACATTGGCTTTCTTAGCGATCTGAAATGAGTTGAGAAGGAAGGCCTCGTTAATATTGTTATGGAGATAGGTAGCAACTTTCTTTTGACTTGGTGTCAGTTTCGGGTAATGGGAAGAGATTTGATCAAGGATGTTTTTCATTAATTTTTGATGAATTTATTTCATCTAAAATAATTTTAATGAAATCTTTTCTTCTTCTATTTTTTTACCGTTTTTTTGTCAAGTATTTTTTTCAGTTTTTTTCAGTATTATTTTTTTTGATTATGATTTAAAGTAAATCTCCCTAATGCAAGTAATAAGGAGTTGATCTAAATATACAATAAAACGAACATGTTTGATGTGTAAAATCAGCTCCTTTGGACATAAATTTTTTACAGTATCGTGTTAATGGAAATCGCGCTGTGAACAATTTGTTTCTTTTAAAATAGGTTTCAGGAGGTAAGAAAATGACTGAATTATATCGTGCACTTGCATCCGTATTTCCCAAGGACAGAATAAGTGATGATGAAGCTGTTTTGTCAGGCTACGCAGCTGACTCAGCCATCGCTCCGGGATCAGCAACTTTCCCAAGCTATGTTGTTTTACCTAAAATGATTGAGGAAGTGAGGCATCTTGTTCAAATTGCCGACCGCTTCAGGATTCCGGTGACACCTATGGCACGAGGTTCCAATATAGCTGGGATGACCGTTCCAATACAGGGCGGAATTATGGCTGATCTGAGGCTCATGAATAAGATAATTGAGATCAACCAAGATGGAGCATATGCGGTTATCGAACCCGGGGTCACCTTCCATGATCTTTATAGAGAGCTTAAGAAAGTAGGTTTTTTCTGCCATTTGCCAACAGCTGCAGGCGGGAGCAGTCCTTTAGCCAATTACCTCATGCGACCTTCGGGAAACTTCTCTGCCAAGTGGGATCCTGATCCCGTGCTTTCACTTGAGGTTGTGACTCCAGAAGCGGGCATTATTAAAACCGGCTCAGCAAGTTTCGAAACCGCAGGATGGCGCGCACGGTACCATTGTTTTCCAGATCTGACGGGACTATTCACCAACTCATATGGCACACTAGGGATTGTAACAAAGGCATCAGTAAAGATTTTTGACCGCGGTGAAGAGGAACGACTAATGCTTACAACGTTTGATAGTTTTCCCCCGGCACTTGAGTATATGAAGCGTATCGTGAGGAGAAATTTAGCAGATAGCGTAACGTTTTGGACGTGGGGGTGGAATATGTTTCACGAAATGATGCTCTCCAAGTCAGAAAAAATGCCAGATGAAATGCTAAAGCCAGATCAACAAATTCCACCTTCTGGCATACCTTTCGGTATAGCATCAGCCCGCCTCAGCGGTTATAAGGAAGTCGTGAATGCGCAAGAAAATGTATGTATCAAAATAGCCCGTGAACTTGGTGGAGACTATTTGGATAATGAAGAAGCTAAGGAGAAGTACCCTGGATGTTATAACTATTTATACTCTTACTTTGTTGAAGGGATGCACCCTAAGCCTGGTGAGGAATCACAAATAAGGGCAGGAATGCATTTACCGGGCTGCCTGCTTACAGCTGAACCGTCAAAGCTGGTTGAGATCGAAAAATTTATGTGGAATTTAGCAAAACGTGAATTTAAACCTCCCTACTTCTTTCGGGCTTTACCTTACTCACATGGGAGAGAATTTTTCTTCGCTTTTGTGGTGTATGTGACCGGTTCTTTAATAGAAGAAAGAGAATATTTACAGCACCTAAAAGGAATATATGGCACGCTGTACAGGGATTTATTGCGAAATTATGGGGGGGTCATGTTCAGGTATCGCAAAGATCCTACTTTTTTTGGGATGACCGGAATGTATGGTGAGCTTCTCAGGAGGATAAAGAAATTGGTAGATCCGAACAACATCATGAACCCTGGTATGCTACTGTTTTAGGAGGTGACTATTATGGGAAATCGGTTCAATATCGATGAAAATCTCTACACAACGATGCACAAATGTACGCGGTGTGGGCAATGTGCCTATGCCAAAGATGAGGCTGAATTTGTACCGCTTTGCCCGATGCAAATAAAAGGTAAATTCTTTACCTATAGTGCCGGTGGGGTAATGCAATTGGCCCGAGGACTTTACGAAGGAAAAATAGAGTTCTCAGAATCAGTGAGGGATTTATTGTATCTATGTACAACTTGTGGAGCCTGTGAAGTGAATTGCGGGGTTATTGAGGGCCAGTTGGAACTTTTTATCTTGTTAAAAAAACAATTGGTGCGAAATGGAGTTCCACTTTTAGAATCGCACAAAATGGTCGTTGACAACACCCTCAGCAAAAAAACACCGTATACAGGGAGATTACCAGAAAGACATGAGTGGTTGTCCAAGGGGAAGAGGGAAAAGATGTCTCCTAAGCCTGAGATATTCTACTATGTTGGCTGCGTTTCATCGTACCGGGAAACCGAGATAGCCAATGCTTTTGTAAGCATACTTGATAAACTTGAGGTGTCGTTTGCTGTCAGCGATGAAGAGTGGTGCTGTGGAGCACCCCTCTATTTTTGTGGACATGAAGAAGGGCTCTATGATTTGGTGAAACACAACGTTGAGATTATCGAAAAAAGTGGTGCCACAACAGTAGTTTTTACCTGTCCCACGTGCAGCATGATATTTAAAAAATACTATCCTCAATGGATGAAAAGACAACTCAATTTTGAAGTCCTTCATTCAACTGAGTACTTTGAAAGGCTTCAGCAAGAAGGTATATTAACACTGAACAACATTGGCGCGGAGAAAACAGCAACGTATCACGATCCGTGCCATTTAGGCAGAGGGCAGGCAATATATGAAGCCCCTCGAAGAATAATTAACGCTATAAAAGGGATTGAACTCAAAGATTTAAGTCGTTCAAGGGAAAATAGCTTATGTTGCGGAGGGGGTGGTCTGGTACCAATAGGATTTCCAGAATTCTCGGATGACTTAGCGCAGGAAAGGGCGCTTGAAATGAAGAACACAGGTGCAGAATTGTTACTTTCAGCATGTCCCGCGTGCAAAGAAAATTTGAAAATCGCTACTAAAAAACTGAAACTGAGAACCACAGTAGCTGACATTGCAGAACTGGTCAACGATGCACTGAAATAAGCCTTGAAGGCTGTAAAAAGATCCAAGGGAGCGGATAGGCCTTTGGGAAAACACACAGAGTTTTTATTTAAGACCCTTGAAGGCAGCGAGACGTTACGGTCATATCCCTAAGGTAGAATGAGGAAAAACCTTTTCTCAACAGATCACTAACCCATGCTTGTAGGAAGAAAAAGGGCTATGTGCGGGAATATAACCAAGAGAATGATACACGCCAACATGGCGAACCAAAAGGGAAGTATTCCCCTGAAGATGGTATACATGGGAACGTCTTTGGCCACCCCGCTAATGATGAAGACATTAATCCCCACTGGCGGCGTAATCAGGCTCATTTCCATTGTCAAGGTGATAATGATGCCAAACCAGATCGGATCAAATCCCATCGCCATCACCATGGGATAGACAATGGGTATGGTCAGAACCATTATTGCAAGTCCTTCCATAAAGCAACCCAAGATAATGAACGCAAAGATAAGCATCGACATGACGACGTATCTATTCAGCCCTAGTTCTCCAATCCACGTTGAGAGCTGATCAGGAATCTGGCTGACTGTCAAAAAGTACCCGAAGATGTTTGCTCCGATCAAGATGACAAACACCATGGCTGTTGTCTTTACCGTTTCAGTGAGCGATTCTCTCAGGTTATCCCGGTTTAGCCTTCCCTTTATGATGGTTATGAAAAACGCGCCAAAGGCTCCTACCCCTGCTGCCTCAGTAGGTGTAAACCATCCTGTATAGAGACCGCCGATCACTAATAGGAAGAGAGCCAAAAGGCTCCACGTACCTTTCAGTGAATAGATTTTCTCCTTCATGGTGAATCGTGGTCCAGGGGGGCCCAAGCTCGGTTTATATTTCGTCATGGCATATATGGTTGTGAGGAATAGACCGCTCAGCAGCAGCCCGGGCAGGACGCCTGCAATGAACAAGGTTGCGATAGGCTGTTCGGTCAAAATACCATAGATTATCAATACCGTACTTGGTGGGATTAAGATCCCAAGCGTACCGCCTGCTGCAATACATCCAGTGGCCAGCGAATCGTCGTATTTGAACCGTTTCATCTCCGGAAGTGCCACCATGCCCATAGTAGCCGCGGTTGCCAGCGATGATCCTGATATAGCTGCAAAGCCGGCACAGGCCCCGGTAGTGGCCATGGCGAGCCCACCAGGCAAAAAACCGAGCCATCGATAAACTGTCTCATAGATCTCCATCCCCATTCTGGAATGGTTAGCAAACTGACCCATGAGAATAAAGAGCGGAATAACTGTTAGGCTATAGGCAGTTCCTGTTTTGAAGGCCACCATGCCCATTATCGAAAAGCTGGCTTCAAGGGAACAGAGCACGGTAAACCCGAGAAACCCTACCAGTGCCATGGAAAAACCGATCTGCATGCGAAGGGCCAGAAGCAAAAACAAAAAGAAAATTCCAATTATGCCAACAGTTACCGGACTCATGATTTATCCATTCTCATAAATGCCATGAAGGATTTTATCAACAGTGAAAGAGCTAACAGGGCGCAACCCAGCGCAACTACATAGATGAATGGATATACAGGGAGCCATAGGTCCTGCGAAACCTCGCCTGAGGCCCTCATTCTTGCCGCATACACCAGAGTGGACCAGGTGAATAGCCCAAAGAGGAGAAAACAGACAAATTGGATAACCATATCAGTCACGGTTTTAGTGCGTTCACCGAACTGGCTCATTATTAGATCCACTTTCACATGGCCATCCAAAATTTCTGTCTGTGTTACAGCGAAGAACAGGAGAATCACCATCATGAACTCGGTAACCTCAACGGTACCCAATATCGATTGGCTGAATACCTTTCTCAAAAAGACGTCAGCTATAGTGAGAAGCATCATAAAAAACAGGATAATCGAGGCAAAGCTATTCAGCGCTTTTGATATCCAGTAAACCCACGCTTGGAAGCTAGAACCTAATTGCTTTCTCTTCATAAAACAAAAAACCTTCTATTTTCCGGGTCAACCATAGTTTTTTACGGTCGACCCGGGTATCTCTCATCGACTCATACTACTTCTTTCTATGGAGTTTAGCCGACTCTTTAACTGCCTCTAAGATCTGCTTGGCAGGGAGTCCTTGTTTGGACATTGCAGCCACCCAATCGGCTTGCATTCCCTGTACTACTCCCATAAACTTTTTTTTCTCAGACATCGGAACCTTGTAGATCTCGATCTTGCCCGACACTTTATTTTGATTTACCATGTTTTGATCGTGATTGTCATAAACTTGGGCGGCGTGGAGGCCCCACTGCATTCCTGATGCCTCATTAATAGCCTTTTTGGCGGAGTCCGGCAGGGAGTTCCATTTCTTTTTATTCATCACCACAGCCATGGGAGAAAGATACATATCCACTTGGGCGATGTACTTTACTAGATCCCACATCCTAAAATCAATAACAGCGCTGTAAGGTGTTAGCATCCCGTCGATAACCTTCTTCTGAAGGGACATAGTAAGCTTTGAAATGGGCATCCCCACTGGGTTAGCCCCTAAAAGCTTTAAGGCCTTGCTCATATAAGCCGAAGGTGAACGCATCTTCATTCCCTTGAGATCTTCCACCGTGTAAATGGGCCTGGTAGCAGAATGGAACTGGCCAGTTCCACAGGAATAGAACCACAAAACCTTATAGTCTTTGTAATCGTCTGCCAGGTAGTCATAGGCTAGTGCATAGATTACCCTGGTCGCATGCGATGCGCTGTCAAAGAGAAAGGGCAGATCACAGACTGAAGTCTGCGGAAAACGAGCCGTCGTATACGATGGGATAATAAAAGCTATGTCTGTAATACCTGTTTTGGCCGCATCTGGAAGCTGTTTGGGTCCACCGAGCGCACCTCCTGGGTATATCTTGATCTTGACTTGATCTTTGGTCAGCTCCGCTACTTTCTTGCAAAACGGTGCAAAAGATTTTTGATGCTGGATGTGCATAGGGGACATGAAGTGGGCAAACTTCAGTTCAATAGTTTTTGCCTGAACCGCTTGCACACCACCAAAAACAAAGAGTCCTAGCACACATGCCATTCCTATCCCTAAAAAAAGTGCCTTTTTCATCCTCAAACCTCCTCTCCCTGGGGTCTTTGACCCCGTTGTTTAATTAACTGATACACCATGAGATTATCCAAACACCCATCTGTTGCCTGAATCAAGCAAGCATGTTTATCACCCCCTCATTGTTTGATGTTCCTACAACGATTTTCCTGGTTTGAATTGAACCCATTTCGGGATGGCCTTGACCTTCGGTCTTTTCCCATAAAAAACATCATCCATGATCGAAAAGAGACGTCTTGCAATTTTGTTTCTGGTAATAAGCACCAGTATTATCTTGTGGGGAAAGGTCCTCGCGTGGCTCCATGGGCACACCCTCATGCAAACATTACAGTCTGTTCCCACCTTTCCCCAGTATTCAAAACAGGTTTCATCATTCAACTTCCAACGGAGCAACCCATTGACTACTGTCTGATCCTTTTCCAAGGGAATGGATTTAGATGGGCAACAAACAGCGCATTTCTTACAAATTCTGCAAAAATCCTCCACCCCGATATCCACTGATTTGTCACAGATGAGAGGGAGGTTTGTGGTAACCAGACCCAGCCTTACTCTCGGGCCAAGCTCTTTGGTGATCAAATATCCAAGCCGACCTAACTCTCCCAAGCCTGCATCTACTGCCAGCGGCACCATGAGTGACTCATAGTGACGGAAATGGCTTGCTGTGGCAGAATAACCAAGGTTGGCAATAAAGCTCGCCAACTGCGTTGCGATGTAAGCCCCCTTTGCGTAGTTACCCATGCTTTCGATTGCGGTAGGTGTATGTGGACCAGTCCCTACCATGTCAAAGGACATCTCCATGGCAAATACAATCGCATACTTATGCTCTACCTTTATCTCCTTGCCCCAGTCCGCCCAATTTTCATAAAAAATCTCTCCCCTGTGAGAGTAAACCCACAGAGGGTTGAGCTCGGTTATCCCAACCAGGTCAGCTCCACGGTTTCGGGCATAGCCCTTGAGCCTTTCTGTAGCCTCTTCAGGGGTCAGATTAATTCTCTTTCCCTTCATCAGGAAATGGGGTTCTGGTTTCACCTTTTCTGGTGTGCCGAGGTACATGGGCATGTTTCCCGATGCCAGTGTTGCAGCCACATTGGGCCCCTCATGAGGGCTGTCTATGGTTCCAAAATGCCCCAGAGGTCCTCCTGTTTTCCTCCTTGTTGTATCAAACTTCTCATGTTCAGGGTGTTCCCTGTAGTAGGCTTTATATTGCTCCGAACCCGGGTGAATGCTTCGATTCCTGGCAAAAACATGTGTTCTCTCATCCTGTCTCTTCACTTTTCCAATAATCAATCCCCTTGTCCCTTGCAGTGCCCGTGGATTCGGCGCAGTTCTTCTCAATAGGACAATAGCAGCTGACACCGTAAAAATATACCCTGCTATAAGTATAGCAAGGCCAAAGGAAGTTTGAAAGAAGCCGATCCATATGAGAAGAAGGAAGATGACAAGAAAAGCACTCATACCCAGAAACTGCAATCCGGCAAAAATGCTTGCCCGCCTTTCTTTTTCCAAGATGCATGAAATAAAAAAACTCAGGCCAATTAATGTCTGTGCTATGAGACCGAGAACCCCGATAACAAGTAGTATAGTTATTATAAGTTCCACACGTGTTTACCTCAATAAAATTATTTGTATTTTAGGCATACGTGCCATAGAGAGAACACTAAAAAATTAATTTCTTTTCTAAAGCTAGTATTTTGTCCCAAGAATAACTTGAATAATTAATGATCATGTGATATGCTTCTCCTAAAACGAAGGGAGAAGCTCATGGCTCGTGGAAGACCCGTTCAACCTATCAATATATCACAGGATGTCAAAATTCAACTTCAATCAATGGCGCGTTCACGATCC
>Ga0307419_10001058_pt1 | contig 14317 bp, 13 predicted proteins | sample SalMarWE160230MG_2_FD_202512 | JGI IMG/M metagenome (GOLD analysis project Ga0307419, IMG submission 202512) | Salt marsh sediment microbial communities from the Plum Island Ecosystem LTER, Massachusetts, United States - WE1602-30 | ecosystem: Environmental > Aquatic > Marine > Intertidal zone... | reverse complement strand
TATACCTTCCCGGTTTCAGGCTGAAGGATTCCGTGAGTACAAATGAACTTGCGATCCGGCACCTGCTCAGCCATACTTCCGGCCTGGTGCCTCATGCCTACGATAACCTGGCGGAAGAGGGCCAGAAGGTTGGAGAGATCCTGCCGAGGCTGGCGGAAGTGGACATTGCTGCTCCTCCCGGGCGGTTGTACGGTTACCAGAACGTGCTCTTCAGCCTGATCGATACGATCGTTTTGCTGGGGACCGGAACGGATTACCCGGAGCTGATGGCGGAAAATATTTTCCGTCCGCTGGGCATGGACGATGCATCAACCGGTTTCAGGGGACTCGTCTGGAATCCCGACGTGGCTTTTCCTCATACACGCAGGAAAAGGGAATTCTATCCCCTTCCCCTTCATACCGGGTATTATAACCTTTTGCCGGCTGCCGGCGTTAATGCCAGCATTGAGGATATGGGTAAATGGCTGAAAGCCCTGCTCGGGAATTCGCCGGATGCCATACCTCCAGAGGTGCTCCGGCAAATCTCGAACCCGGAAGTCGAAACTCCCCTTAAGAAAGCCTATACCAGGCAGTGGGACCGCATAGACGGGCGATATTACAGCTTTGGCTGGAGGGTGTTTGATTACAAGGGATGCAGGATCATGTATCACGGGGGATATGTCAAGGGATACCGGGCAGAGATTGCATTCTGCCCTGAGCTTGGAACGGGACTGGCATTTCTGGAAAACTCCCCCAACGGGGTGGCCTCTCTTTGCGTGCCGACTTTTTTCAATCTGCTTATTGAAGAAGAGCAGGCTTCAGCAGCATCCTCCCGGACTCAGCCTGATCTCATAACTCCCTGATTCATCTTGCAATTCCCTGATTCATCCTGCAATTCCCTGATTCATCCTGCAGTTCCCTGATTCATCCTACTGTTCCCTGATCCAGATGTTCCGGTAACTCACCGGGTTGCCATGATCCTGTAGCATCAGGGGGAGTTTCAGATCGTGCATTTTATAGGATGGAAGACCGATGTCTTCCGTCGGGCCCAACAACGTAACATGATTCTGTATCAGTACCCCGTTCTGCAACACGGTCATGGTAGCAGGGGAAAACAGGGACCCGTCCTCCTTAAATCTTGGTGCGGTGAAAATAATATCGTATGTCTGCCATTTCCCGGGAGGCCTGCATGCATTCACCAGGGGAATATGCTGTTTGTAGACAGCTCCGGCCTGTCCGTTCACATACGTGGAATTTTCATAACTGTCCAGGACCTGCACCTCGTAAAGCGACTGGAGGAAAACCCCGCTGTTCCCCCTTCCCTGTCCCTCACCGACAACCTCTGCAGGTGTCCGCCACTCAATGTGCAGCTGCACATCACCGAAACCCTGCCTGGTACGTATGCTCCCGGAACCTTTAACCACGGTCATAATTCCATCCTTAACCTCCCATCCGGCAGGTCCGCCCCCTTCCTTTTCCCATTGATCCAGGTTTGTACCGTCAAACAGGAATATGGCATCCGAAGGGGGAGACGTTCCGGTCCCCGGTGTGACCAGCCTGGGTACGGGTTTAAAAATATCGGTTAACTCCGGAGTCCATTTTTGACCACAAACCGCGGCACTGGTTACAATGCCTGCAAAAAACAAAACTGATTTTTTCATGCTCTGGTTGCTTATAAGTTGCTTAGGACATCCCAAACATAATAAAAAACGGGGTGCTTTCACACCCCGCGGTATTTAACTTTGTCAAGACAGGCTACCTGCCGCTCCATGCTTCCGACAGTACCATCGGATAAGCCTTACGCATCTCTTTTTGAAGCTCATCGCCAAGCTTGTCATATGGAACCTGAAATTTTCTCATGGACAGCTCCTTGCGGAACCTGTACACAACGTTAAAGACCATGTCAACCGACTCAATGTACTGGGCATAGGGAATCTGTCGGTCATATTCCAGTGAAAAAATGTATTTTCCACCCTCGTTTTCCCGTATGAACTGCTCCAGGTTTCTTTCAACATCCGCCGGTGTGGTATTCCTTGCCGACAGGTCAATTGTGAATATTTTTACGCCCTGTTTCTCAACCTCCTTCTTGTCCATGATCTCTGCGTCCGGAGGGGGCAACAGCCTGGGCAATGCAACCCTGCTGTAAAGCAGCGGAGAAACGGTATGCTCCGAACCCCAGGGATATCCTCCGTCGGCAATCTTGAGGGAGTTCGCCTTTCGTAATTCCTCCTTGACTTTCACCACCTCACCCATCGGCATGTCCCTGTCCACCCATAACATTGCAGTAAGCTGCGGCTGGTCAAGCTTGTTGATGTCCGCCCGGTACTTTTCCACCCGGTTATGCAATTCCCCTATGGCCAGTGGCTGAAAATTGAACAGAAGCGCCACACTGCCATCATCCCTGTATCCCAGGCTCACGTAATAAGTCAGCTGCCTTTTCTCCATGATCCTGTACTGCGTAATTTCAGGCAGATCAATTTTTACATCCATCCTGGAAAGTGCCAGGTCCAGCGTGTTCTCCGCACCCGTCTTCCGGTAGGTTTGATACCTGGAATCGTTCCACCAGACATTCAGGTTTTCACCGTCGTAATCGATCTTCAGGTCAATCCCCGGAGCATTTTTCTGGGTTGAAAGCACCAGGTTCCCCTGTTCAAGTCTCCAGAAATATTCCCGGACTTCATCCAATCCCTCGATGTATGAAAACCTGTCCGGTGAAATGCAGAGTAAGCCCATGGCGTCGTGTACCTCTCCTCCGGGAATGCCCTTGTATCGCTCCCAAAGCCCGGTCAGTGACTCCTGCATCGCTCTTCCGTCCGGACCGGGGCTATGGTTTATGAGATCATTACCCGGACCTTTCAGGGTAAAGTCGGCGGTCAGGAGAAATATTGCGAGGGCAAACGGGATCACCAGCGTGGCTTTCAGCCTTGCCGGGATTCCTGATCTTGTTTTTGTCATCATGGCTACACGTTTTTTAATTGGTGTTAAATTAAAATTGTTGACAAGCTCAACCGAATGGTAACCGATCACCTGTCTGAGCAAAAGGGACTGGTAATCAACCAGTTCAAATCCACCTTCAATGACTTTCCGGTCGGCAATGTATTCGTGTGTCGTCTTCAGGGCATTCCTTATCTGCCAGGCAAACGGATTGAACCACTGGAATATGGCAAGGCCGTGTGCAAACAGATGATCAAGCGAATGCTTCTGCAGGATATGGACTCTCTCATGGGCAAGTAAATTCTGCAGTTCGGATTCATTGAAAGATCCATGGTTGATGAACAAAAAGCGGAAGAAGGAGAACGGGGAAATATCCTCTTTTATCTCGACGACCCGGAAGTCCCCCTGTCGGGTAACACCGTTCCTTGTTGCCAGGAGGCCGAGACGGATCAACAGGTAAAGGAACCGGGCAAAAAAGTAAATTACTCCCGTTATATATAATATAAGGATCAGCTGTGCTGCCGAGATCCTCCGGGCTCCGGGAACAGTTCCGGGCTTTGCAGGCTGCCCTGAATCCCCCGGACGAGGCATTCTGCCAAGTTCTGCTTCTCCGGCGGGTATTTCTTCAGGCGATCCGGCAGACAGATCGGCGGTTCTGCCTGCAAGGCCATGTCTCCTCCCGGGCTCGGCACCGAAATCCGCATCGCTCATCCGGATCAGCTCCTGATAGTAATTCCGGAATTTCACGATCCTCAGTGCCGGGTTCTCGAATGAACTGCCCTGGGGGATGATGAAATTCAGATGGAGAAGGGGGACTGTAAGGGCCAGGAGAATGCTTCCCGTAAGAAAGGCACGGTTGAAATTGAAATAGGTCTCCTTCCTCAGGAACAACCAGTATGCCAGGTACAGCAGGGACAGGCAGAGTCCCGTTTCAAGAAGATATACCATAAACCAGACCATCATTCTTTCTTTTTCGGCTTTAAAATGAATTTCCCTCCACCATTGCGGACTTTCCCCTCATTCATGAATTATCCTTTGCTTTGGGGATTATCCGTTCCTCTTTGGATTATCCGTTCCTCTTTGGATTATCCGTTCCTCTTCTTTTTCTTCAATTCCTCGAGCATTCTCAGCGTTTCATCAAGCTCATCCACACCGAGGTCCCGCTTCTCCGAGAAAAAATGCACCACTTCTTTCAGGGAATTACCGAAATAATTTTTCATCAGTCGGCCCATCTGCTCACTCCGGTATTGTTCCCTCGAAATCAGCGGGTAATACTGGTAGGACCCGCCATAGGATTTATAGGATACGATTTCCTTCTTCACCAGGACCCTCACAATCGTCGAGATGGTGTTGTAAGGGGGCCTTGGTTTCGGGAAATGTTCCTGGATATCCTTGATGAATCCTTTTTCGATGTCCCACAGGATCTGCATGATCCTTTCTTCCGCTTTTGTCAGGGTTACCATCTGATAAGCTTTTTAAGTTACAACGGATCAAAATTATAATTTATTTTTTAGTTCTACAAACTTATTTTTAAGTTTAATCAACTAAAAAAATAAATTAATTCACTATTGTAGTGAAATACAATGTATTAAATTGGGGAAAAATTATTGATGGCCAGGGCTCAGGAGTTATATCCGGTATCGAGGGTATCCCATGCCTTTCCCCCTCGGCTGATATAAATGATCAGGAATACCGGGTAACCGCAATAGAACACTCCATTTATGAGCATACCGACCATTACCAGGACATTCATCAGGTTTTTAGGGAACATCTCGAGAGAATTCAGGACAGGCACGATTTCCATTTGCATAAGCACCACGTATGCGATATACCATATGATATTCAGTACGGCGGCCGCATAGGCCAAATTCTTATAAGAGGATTTCCCTGAAAGCTGGAGGATGCCGGATATGATGTACAGCACGGCTATCAGGAATATAAACGGGAAAACGGTGCCTATCACCGAATAAACCTTGTCAAGCAAAAAGGGTACATCGATAAATTCATAGACTTCAGTGGGCCATGGGAAATTTTCAAACAGGGCTGTATAAAGACGGGTCATTAAGGTTATCAGGGTGGCCCAGATCAGTCCCAGGGTTCCGTAAACGATGGAAATAATACTTACAGCTTTCATGGCAGGATGTTTTGCGTCAAGTTACAAAATTTGCATATATGGAGGGAAGGTTATTTTCTGCCGAGGATTACCATCTGGGGAGCACGGCTAATGCCGGCACGGCGGAACCGTTCCTTAAGGGTGTCCACCCGGGCTGCGATTTTCATCTTTGCGGGATGCCCTTCAAGCATAGTCAGCCACCCATCCATTTTACGGTTGAATTCCTCGATGCGGGAAGGATCCTTTGCACTTCCCGGGTCCGGACTGAATTCCACCATCACCCTGTCTCTCAGTCCAAGCCCGTCAGCCAGCCTGATCAGGTCCGACCTGCGAAAGGTATGATTATGGCTGATCCCCAGTAGTTTGTCCACCTCGGAGCGAAGGTGGTGGTAAAGCACATGGGACTGCTGGGCATCTGTCAACTGGTCCCGGTGCATCTCATTGATCAGGAAATATCCACCCTTCCGCAGGACCCGTTTCATTTCCATTAGCATCAGCTCAGGGTCCTGGACATGGTGCAAAGCCTTCGATATGGCCACAAGGCTAAAACTTTCCTCATCAAGGGGAAGCGTTCCCGCTGAAACCTGCAGGAAACGGAACGCGGGACCGGGATGTTTCTTTCGTGCCTCCTCCATGCTGTTCGCATCCACATCGACCCCGGTTACCGAAGTGAATGATTTCAGGGATTTTACGAGAATCTCCGTAAACTGTCCCGCTCCACAGCCTACGTCAAGAACATCCCCGCCGTCGATGGAAGATAGCAGACGATCAAATACCATGGAATAAAAATATATAAGTTTTCCCTATTGTAAAATGAGAACAGGATATGTATTTTTACACATCACCAAATTCAAAAATATCAATCCAAATGAAAATTTTTCGTTTTCTCTTCGTGTTCCTGGCACTGGTTGTGGCGAGCAGCATGATTCTGATCAATTGTAAATCCAAATCAGGCGGATCCGGTGAAAAGGCCGCAATCGAGTCGGCAGGGCCCAACCAGCTGACACAGTCCGAGACTGATGAAGGCTGGATACTGCTTTTTGATGGCAAGACAACCAACGGCTGGAGGGGTTATAATAAGAAAGCCTTCCCGGATTCCGGATGGGTCGTGGAAGATGGAACCCTGAAATGCCTACACTCGGGTACGGGAGAGGCCGGGTTCGGTGGAGATATACTATATGACAAGAAATTCAGGAATTTTCACCTGAAACTGGAATGGATGATCGAAGAGGGAGGGAATTCGGGGATATTCTACCTGGGACAGGAAATTCCCGGGGAAGCCATCTGGTATACCGCTCCCGAATACCAGCTCCTGGATAATAACTCAAACCACCCGGACAACTTCGCAGGCAAGGACGGCAACAGGCGTGCAGGGTCCCTTTACGATCTTATCGCCCCCGTCCCCCAGAATGCCAAAGGTGCCATGGAATGGAACTCTGCGGAAATCATCGTTTACGACGGATCCGTTTTCCACAAGATGAACGGGGAGACCGTACTCGAATACCACCTGTGGACGCCCGAATGGAAGGCACTGATTTCAGGCAGCAAATTCCCCGAATTCAATCCGGATTTTGCTAACGTTGCACACGAGGGTTACATCTGCCTGCAAGACCATGGACATGCCGTATGGTTCCGGAATATCAAACTAAGAGAACTCTAGTCATCCGGAGAAAAGGATGAACTGTCGACAGGGGCTGAATGTCCGGGGACATTCAGCCTCTTCTTTAATTTATAAAACAATAAACCGATGGAAAAAAGCAGAAGAAAATTCATCCGGAACATGGCTGGGATCGGTGCCGGAGTTGCTGCATCAGGCTTGATGCCCGGGCTCCTGGCAGCCTGTAACGGTCCCGCACCATTGTTCTTTTCAATCTCCCTCGCCGAGTGGTCCCTGAACAGAACCCTGAAACGCTGGGATAATGACCATTACACGGATGCCACGGGCGATCCGCTGGACTTCCCCATCATGGCCCGCAATCTTTACGGGATCGATGCGGTGGAATACGTGAATACTTTCTTTTTTCACAAGACCGGAGATAAAAATTTTATGACCGAGCTGAAGAACAGGTGTGACGGAGAAGGCGTGAAAAGCATGCTGATCATGGTGGATTCGGAAGGCGACCTGGGAGATCCTGATGAGGAACAGCGTACCCGGGCCGTCCAGAACCATTACAAATGGGTGGAAGCTGCAAAGTTCCTGGGCTGCCATTCCATTCGAGTCAATGCGCGCAGTAAGGGCAGCTGGGAAGAACAAATGAAGCTTGCCTCGGAGGGTCTCAGAAGCCTGTGTGAATTCGCGGAGGATTACGGGTTGAATGTGATCGTTGAGAACCACGGGGGCCTCTCATCCAACGGAAAGTGGCTCACCGGGGTAATGAAGATGACCGATCACCCGCTCTGCGGAACCCTGCCGGATTTCGGGAACTTCAGGATCAGTCCCGATGAAGAATACGACCGTTACCTGGGAACGGAGGAAATGATGCCCTGGGCGAAGGGGGTCAGCGCCAAATCCTACGATTTCGATGACGAAGGGAACGAGACCACCATCGATTACTTCAGGATGCTGAAAATCGTTAAGGATGCCGGTTACACCGGGCATATAGGCATCGAGTATGAAGGTGGCAGGCTGAGCGAAGCGGACGGGATAAAGGCCACCAAGGCCCTGCTTGAAAAAGCAGGTGCAACTGTTACCGGGACCTAACCAAAATAATCAACCTTAGCACTGGCCTGCAGGGCAGCACTCGCCTGAAGGTTAGCACTCGCCTGCAGGGTAGCACTAGCCTGAAGGTTAACACCCATATGCAGGCAGTATGTTCCGTCCGTCCGGAAAGAGTGTGTCAGGGTGGTATCAGTCGGCCGCCTGATCCTGTTTGTACTGTTCGATGTTTCGTGCAATGCCCTCGATGAGACGTGCCCTGGATTCCATGCTTGCCCATGCCATATGGGGCGTGATCAGTATTTTTTGCTTGTCTACCACCCGCATAAGGGGATTGTCGGGTCTTATCGGCTCTTCCAGGAGAACATCGATGCCGGCGGCTCCGATGAGGTTCTCATTCAGGGCCCTGGCAAGGCCGGCTTCGTTAACGATGCCTCCCCTGCCTGTGTTCAGGAGAATGGCGCAGGGACGCATGAGTCTGATTTTCTCATAGGTAATCAGGTTCTGCGTGGATTCTGACAGCGGGGCATGTATGGAAACCACATCCGAGGTGGCAAGGAGCGTATCGAGGTCAAACCGCTTGTAATTGATGTTATTATTTCTCCCGGTGGTGGAGTAAAAAACAACCTCCATTCCGAAGCTTTCGGCGATCCTGGCCACCTTCCTGCCAATGTTTCCGAGTCCCACTATCCCCATCCGTTTTCCGCTCAGTTCCCAGAAGGCTGGTCCATGATGGGTGAATATCTTGCCTTTTGAATAGGCACCGGATTTTACATAAGCCTCGTAATAGGACATCCGGTTAAGCAGGTGAAGCAGCATGGCAAACGTGGACTGGGCCACACTTTCCGTGGAATAGGATTTTACGTTTCTGACCTGGATTCCTTTTTCCTGGGCATATTTAAGATCAATATTATTTGTTCCGGTGGCGGCCACGCAAATGAGTTTTAATCCGGGAAGGGCATCCAGGGTTTCCCTGGTAAGGGGTACCTTATTGGTAATAACCACCTCCTTCCCGCTGGCCCGGGGAACAACCTCCGACGGATCCGTTTGATCGAAAACCTCGACATTACCCAGTTTATGTAACATGGTAAAATTGCTTACTTCCCCGATGGTTTTTTTATCCAGAAATACGATCTCCATGATCTCGGATCTGTTTATTCAGATTAAATTAAAATCAATCAAAATTAAAAATAATTCCCGGAATATTACTCCCTGCAGATTTTGAATGTCATTCCGGAACCGATGCAATGCCCGTCTGTCAATCCTTCCGGGGCCTGAAGAACATTACGGAATCGATTAAGTTCCCTTCTGTTACTCCCCCCGCGTCCTGAAGAACATGCCGGAACCGATGTAGTTTTCGTCTGAGGACCAGTTGGGTTTCCACCAGATGGCGGACCTGGGGTCCTTGCCATCGCGGTCGAAATAGGCAATGTTCAGCCGGACAGTGCTCCAGTCCCCTCCCCCCAGCTGGCGAATGTAATCCAGGGGAATGGAGAGCTCCAGGGTAAATCCCTCGACTGATTTCCGAGTTGCAATCCGTGTGCCTTCAGGCAGCAGTTCCTCCTGTTCGATCAGGGGGGACTGGTTCCTGGCAAGGGAAGGGGCACAATTGAGGTAGAAATAATTGTTACGGTACCGGTTATCCGAATGATCATTGGAGCTGATCAGGACGGGCCTGGGATCCAGGTTGATCAGGACCGCATCCTGTGACCAGAGGGACGCCTGCCGGTCAAGTTCCAGTTCGTCGTCCCACACGGCCATCGCAAGATACAGGTTATCATCATCGAAGGTGAGATTGAAATCGAAATGGGCATCGTAGTCTCCCAGGTAATTGTCCCGTCCTTCGGTAATGACCGATTCCAGTCCCGCCCGGTGGGGCAACCCGGTCCATTCCCCCGGGTCGCCATCCACTGTGATGGGAACTTCCGACTTATTCAGATAATTCTTCCGTACAGGAGCAAGGCCGAACTGCTGATCCAGTTTTATTTCCCTTCCACCTTCATACTTATATATATACCAGACGTACAGGGGAATGGGCTCGATGTACCGAAGGCTGGTCACCGGGCGTTCATGTACGGGAATATCCAGCATCGCCTCGGAATTCGGAGGAACGGTTTTCTGATATTCAAGGATTTCCGGGCTCAGGTACTGGCTTTCACCGAACCTGAGTACGGTCCACATGGAGTAATTTGCATCGTTGCTGATCTTTATCCTGAATTTCCCTTCCCGGAATCCATCATCAACGAAAAGGGGTTCAATCTGTATCCTTTCTGAACCGATCATCCGGGACAACTCCTCGGTCACCACATTCTCATCCCATATCCCTGCCAGGATGAGATTGGCGATTACCGGTCCCTCCCCGGTCATAGTAATCCATACCAACTGGTCAAATTCCCCGAAATTGGGTCCCCTGAGCTTGCTGATCCCCCCGGTTGTTGCCAGCATGAAGTAATTACTGCTGTCCCGCTCATATTTTACGTAACGGTGATTATGCCCTGCAAATACCGTGTGTTTCCGGTCCCCCAGCAAAGACTCGATATCCTTCCAGTAGCCGGCAGAATCGAGCAGCCAGAGCGGTTGATGCATGAAAACCAGGGTCCATCGTGCATCCCTGTACTCTTCCAGGACGTTTTTCACGTACAGGTACTGGGCCTGCTCAATGCCTCCCAGGCCGGAACCTTTCATGGCCTCTTCTGAATTCAGGAACAGGAACAGGACATCCCTGTACAGAAAATGATAGTATGATGGTCCATATCTTTCCTTCCAGATACCCGCCATTACATCATTTGTATAATCATGGTTCCCCGGAAGGTAAAAGAATGGCATTTCAAGCTGCCCGATGATCCCGTTGAACTCGTCCCATTCCCGGTTGATCATTTCACTTTCACGGGTATAGCCTTCGATCAGATCTCCCATACTTACCACGAATTCTGGCTGGAGCAGGTTCAGTTTGCGAACGGCATCCTCGAATATCCCGGGACGGTGGCCTCCGGTGCGGTCAGCCACTATGGCAAACTGGAAATTCCCGGGTGAGCTGTTGGTCCTCAGGTGGTTCCAGGGGTGTTTGCTGCCGGAGGTATCCGTCAGGATGGAGGAATTACCGCTACCATCCTGGGCAGGGATGTTCACAAACGAGAGTACCATTGCGGCAAGTAACTCTATGCGCTTCATATCCGGGATAAAGATCTTTCGTTAATAAAGATCGTATTCCCCGATAAACATATGATTTATTTTCATTATTTCATCAATCATATCCGTAAAACCATTTCCTTCAGGGAATGGATATAAGGATATGGAAAATTCTTTGAACATTCTTCGATATTTAGTATTAGATGACATTAAGTACCAGAGATGGTCCCGGATAATATTTGAGATAGGCTTTAATAATAACCGTCGGATGGATCCGTCAGAACAATTCGCTGAGAAAATCTCTGCGAGAGTTCCCGACCTGGAAAGCCTGGAGGGCTAGTTTCTTTCAGGGTACCGTCCCGGAAAGGTGCACTCAGGATTTTTCGGCTTCGATCTTAAGGATTTTCACCAGGCTGGCCAGGTCCGGCACCTCCAGGTCGGGGAACTCCGCCGGGTCGGTCAGTTCCGCCTCGTGGTAACGATTTACCCAGACATTGTTCCAGCCCAGTTTATTGCCTGGCCTGATGTCATGAAAAATGCTCTGGGCAACGTGTAATATTTCTTCCAGATCCAGCCCGAACTTTTCCTGCGCCATGATGAAGTTTTCATGCGAAGGCTTATAGGATCCCACCTGCTTTGCCGTCACGATGAAATCAAAATCAACCCCGAGCAATTTATTGCTTATGGCAAAGAGGTCATCGTCAACATTTGAGATAATAGCCAGCTTGTAATGGTTCTTCAGGATTCGCAGGCTTTCAACCGTATCCGGAAAGGGAAGCCATTGGTCAAATTTTTCGGAAAGGATGTACCTGCTTTTAAGCGGGATGGTAACTTTCGCAGCATTGGCCATATGTTGAATGATTTCCGCGAGTATCTCCCTGTACGGCATGAAGGCCGCGCCGGTCAGCCTGCGATCGGCTTCCAGGAACGCAGTGAAAAGTTCATCCCTGCTAAACGAGACATGAAGATCCCTGAAGAAAGGTTCAAGGATATCCAGCAAGCTTTTGCGCCAGTCGATGAGCGTTCCGTAACAATCGAAGCTTAAGAGCTTAATCTTTGAATAGTCCATAATTAAAACATATTAACCGTCATTCCTCCGTCGACCGCCACCCACTGCCCTGTGATGTAAGAGGCAGCGGGCATGCAGAGGAAAGTCACGAGGTCTGCGACCTCATGGGCTTCCCCTACCCTTTTCATGGGCGTATGATCCAGAACATCCTGCAGGAATTTCTTATCCTCGAGCAGGTGATTAACCAGTGGGGTTCTTATGTACCAGGGAGCGACGGCGTTCACCCGGATGCCGTATTCAGCCCATTCCACTGCCAGGTTTTTGGTGAGCTGGATAAGGGCAGCCTTGGTGGACCCGTACAGGGACCCGGTACGGATATGGTTCAGTCCCGCTACCGAAGAATTGAATACCACGCTCCCCGCACCTGAGGACTTTAAAAGTGGAAGGCAGCGCCGGGAAAGGTCGAAGGCAGAAATGAAATTTGTATCAATCAGGTGATGGACCTGATCATCCGAATAATCCTGGATCTTGTTGCGTATGTTCGTGCCGACGTTATTTATCAGTATATCAAGCCGTGGGAAGAGGTCCTGCAGGATACGGACGAGCATGTTCCTGTCCTTTTGAATGCTCACATCTGCCCTGTATCCCCGCACATTCCAGCCACGGGATTCCAGTTCGTTTTGCGTCTGCCTGACCTCATCTTCACTGCGGGCAGCAAAAACCACCTCTGCTCCCCATGAAGCCAGGGATTCGGTAATAGCACGCCCCATTCCCTTTGTACCCCCGGTCACAAGGGCCGTTTTACCTTCGAGTGTCCATCGTTCATTCATAGAGCCGGCACTTTTTCGGCAGGTTTCCTGTTATAAATTCTTTGCGGTTTCCCTTATAAGCTTCCAGGCATTCTGAACATGAGCTCTTGTCACATTGGTCTGGCCCACAACCATCCTCAGGGTGATCAGTCCATTCACCCTGGTATGGGTAAGGTATATTTTCCCGGTCGCATTCAGGCGGCGCATCAATTTATCATTCACTTCGTTCAGTTTATCCCGGTTGGCTTCCCCGGGTGGACTGTAGCGGAAACACACCAGTCCCAGGTTCTGCGGTTCAAACAGTTCGAAATCTCCGGTGCTTCTTATCTCTTCGGCCAGCTCGGCAGCCCATGCCAGGTGATCCCGGATCTTCCGGCGGATCCCTTCCACTCCGTAATCCCTGATCACAAACCAGAGCTTCAGGGCCCTGAACCTCCTGCCCAGCTGTATCCCCCAGTCCCGGTACTCATTCACCCTGCCCCTGGTCCCGGTCTTCAGGTATTCGGGAAGGATCTCGAAGGTCCGTATCAGGGGGGCAGGATCTTTGACATAATAGGCCGAGCAATCAAAATTGGTGAACATCCATTTATGGGGATTGAACACGAAACTGTCCACTCCCTCAATTCCCCGGATCATCCGTCTCTGTTCGGGCAGGACCAGGGCGGTCCCGGCATAGGCGGCATCCACGTGCAGCCAGATCCCGTATTTGCTGCAGATCCCTGCGAGGGGTTCAAGCGGATCGATGGCTGCCGTTCCGGTAGTGCCCAGGGCAGCTACCACGCAAAGAGGAATGTAACCCGCCCCGAGATCCTTCTCCACAGCCTCGAGCAGGCTGTCAGGACGAACGGCCAACGTTTCATCCACTTCCACCTTGACCAGGTTCTTCCTTCCGAATCCTGCCATCCGGACCGCTTTCTCGATCGAGGAATGCGCCTCGGTGCTGCAATAAACCCGGTAACGCTGTTCGCCCGTGAATCCCTCTTCATTGATCTTGAATCCCGAGGCTTTCTCCCGGGCCGTAAGAAGTGCAACCAGGGTGGCGGTGGATGCCGTGTCCTGTATCACACCTTCAAAGGTTCCCGGCAGGCCGATCATGTCCCTGAGCCAGTTCATGACCTTCTCTTCCAGCTCTGCTGCGGCCGGTGAGGTCTCCCATACCATGCACTGGGCGGCCAGGGTTGAGGTCAGCATCTCGGCCAGTACGGAGGGATAGCTGGAATTGGCCGTGAAATAGGCAAAGTAATTGGGACTCTGCCAGTGGGTCATCCCCGGCAGTATGATCTTCCTGAAATCTTCAAAAATGAGGCTCATGGATTCCGCCTCTTCAGGGGGCTGGTCGGGGATGCGGGCAAATATTTCACCGGGACTGACCTGGGACTTGACCGGCAGGTTTTCCACCGTTTCGAGATAGTCCGCCATCCAGTCGGCAAACTCATGGGCATATTTTCTGAATTCCCCGGAATCGATCATGGCACATGCAATATTGCCTTTTAAATTTAGGGTTTAAATCGGATTATTCGTAAATTTTGTAAAAATATAACTGACGAAACAGGGCTGGCCGGCATCCTGATATGGCAGTTCATTGCCTGGATTGGCAGGCGAAAAAAACGACCTGGAACATAAATCGTAATCGAATGAAACAAACGATAAGTGTATCAAATAAATACCAAGCGCATGAAAAAGACAGC
>Ga0307419_10001056_pt1 | contig 14321 bp, 13 predicted proteins | sample SalMarWE160230MG_2_FD_202512 | JGI IMG/M metagenome (GOLD analysis project Ga0307419, IMG submission 202512) | Salt marsh sediment microbial communities from the Plum Island Ecosystem LTER, Massachusetts, United States - WE1602-30 | ecosystem: Environmental > Aquatic > Marine > Intertidal zone... | reverse complement strand
AAAAACTGTGAATTTGCAAGGGACTGTGAAAAAAAAGCCTGGCTGTCATTCCCGACAGCCAGGCTTAGAAAGGCTTAGTGGTTAAGGTGTTCAGTAATCGATGGACAATGTCTTGCCTTGAGTAAAGGTAAAGAATTTTTCCTTATTTGCAAGTACCACCCCATCCATAAGGTCACTTTCGGAATAGCCAGCAACCTTAAGGCAGGTTGGACATGCCTGGATAATCACCCCTGCCTCCAGGAGCTTTTTGATCTGTTCCAGGGAGGATGGAAAGCCTTCCTTGCTCACATCGGGCGCATCCTTAACTACCAGGCGAACGGCCTCGATATCAAGATACATGAGTACATCCTTATCGGCCGACATCACCTCGGCCATTTTTAAGGCCATCAGCACCCTGTGGGGATCTTCCGGTCCATTCGAGAGGTGTATGAACATCCCGTCGCGGGGAGCCGCGTTTTCCATTGTCGCCGCCTGTCCCCCGGATGAGGGATTTTCCTTTGACTGGCAGGAGAACAGCATTAAAACCGGCAGGAGCATAGTAAAAGCTAAAGTTTTCATTGTAATGACTGGTTTAGAGGTTTACATCACGGACCTTAAAGTTAGTAATTTGTCCCCGGCCGGTAAAATTTAATTACCTCCGGTATATTAAAACGTCGCTTCAAAATTTGGGAGCCCTGCCTTCCCGATGAGGCATTGTCAAATGACGAACCTACTTTTTGCCGCAGGCAAAAATCCGAAAGGAATTGACAATGCCGAAGAAGGCATCCCAAATTTTGGCAGGCGACTTTTTTAAGAATACCTCCGGTGATCAATTAAATTTTACCTGCCGGGGCAGGATCAGTCCTCTTTGAGTTCCCTGCGGTAAACCTCCAGGTTGTCGTCGTCGAAGATGCAGAAAATGACCTTTTCTATGCTTTTTGCCTTCGCAAGCTCCTCCCTGACGGAGGTAATGGCGATCTGTGCAGCCAGTTCCTTCGGGAATCCGTAAATGCCTGTACTGATGTTCGGAAAGGCGATGGATCTGAGCTTCATGTTAGCCGCTATGCGGACGGGATTTTTATAGGCACTGGCAAGGAGCTTTTCCTCGCCAAAGTCTCCGCCTCTCCAGACGGGCCCGACGGCATGAATCACGAATTTGCAGGGAAGGTTGTAGGCGCTGGTGATTTTTGCCTGCCCGGTGGGACAACCATTGAGCATACGGCATTCATCGAGCAGCCCGGGTCCGGCCGCCCGGTGGATGGCCCCGTCGACGCCCCCGCCCCCGAGGAGGGAAGTGTTGGCTGCATTTACGATTGCATCCACCTCCAGGGTGGTGATGTCTCCTTGATGGATCTCAATTTTACTCATGATGCTGTTTTATGACTTTGCCTGCCGGATGAGAGCATGGACCTTTTTCTCAAGATTTGCCTGAATGTGGTCCATTATACGGTCAATTTCCTTATCGGTTAAGGTTTTTTCAGGATTTTGCAGGACAAATGCCATAGCATAGGATTTTTTTCCCTTCTCCAGCCGGTCGCTTTCATAGACATCAAAAAGGCTTACGGATTTCAACAGCTTCTTTTCAGAGGCAAGTGCAATTTCCCGGATTTCCGCAAAGGTTACTCTGCGGTCTATGATCATGGAAAGGTCACGTCGCACCTCGGGGTACCTGGGCATGGGCTCCAGGGTGATCTTAACGGTCCTGACGGCATCCATGATATGGTCCCAAATGAAATCAGCGTAATACACGGGTGCCGTGATCTCGAACTGATTAAGCAGGGCGGAGGACACCATGCCCATCTCCGCGAGTTTTTTGCCTTTTTTCCAGTATCCCATTCCATCGTCAAAATAGGTTGAATCCGGTGGACGGGTCTCGAGGTCCCCGGTCCTTATCCCCAGTCTCTCAAATACATGTTCGACATAGGTTTTCAGCTCATAAAACGATCCCGGCTGGTCCTTTTCGATCCAGTTCCCCTCATAACGCTTTCCGGTAATAAAAATGGCCAGATGTTCCTCTTCTTCATAGGTGTCAAGGATATCGGGACTCGATTCCGGGGCCATGTGGTAGCAGTTGCCGAATTCGTAAAGCCTCAGGTTACTGCGCTTCCGGTTGATGTTGTAAATGATGGTTTCGAGTCCCCCGTAAAGCAAATTCGTCCGCATGCGGTTCAGATCAGAGCTCAGGGGGTTGAACAGGCGGACGGCGCTCCGGTCGTCCGTGTAATAGGCCTCCCTGGTCAGTGAGTTGCACATGATCTCGTTGAACCCGTTGCTGCTCAGGTGGTCCGATACGATCTGGACCAGTTTTTCCTTCTCGGGTTTTTCCGTATGGGTGACCTTGGAGTTCATCCGTTCAGCGAATCCCACGTTATCGTATCCGTAGATCCGGAGGATTTCTTCGATCACGTCCGCTTCCCGCTGGACGTCCACCCTGTAGAGGGGGACCGATACTTCCATGCCTTCCTCGCTCCGGGATAAAATTTTGATTTCCAAGGAATGAAGGATCTTTTCAATGGTTTTCCGCTCGATCCTGATCCCGATCAGCCTGTCGATGTGCGCATACCTGAGCTCAACCCGGCAGGGTTCCATTTTAACCGGGTAAACATCGACGATCCCGGAAGAGATGGTGCCTCCGGCGATTTCCCTGATCAATGCGGCGGCCCGTTTCAGGGCAAAAATCGTCATTTCGGGGTCAGCCCCCCTTTCAAAGCGGAAACTGGCATCGGTGTTAAGCCCGTGCCTCCTGGAGGTGCGCCGGATGTAGACCGGGTCGAACCAGGCGCTTTCCAGGAAAAGGTTTTTTGTTGCCTGCGTTACCCCGGAATGGATGCCGCCGAATACTCCTCCGATGCACATGCCGTCTTTATCGTCGCAGATCATCAGGTCGTCTGCCGAAAGGGTCCTTTCCACCTCATCCAGGGTCACGAACCGGGTTCCTTCCTTCATCGTCCGGACGACTATGGTTTTTCCCCCGATCCGGTCGGCATCAAAGGCATGCAGGGGCTGTCCCAGTTCAAAGAGGACAAAATTGGTGATGTCCACAACGTTATTGATGGGTGTGAGTCCCACTGAAAGCAGCCTGTTCTTCAGCCATTGCGGCGAATCCTTGACGGTAATGCCGCTGAGGGTGACCCCCGTGTAGCGCTTGCAGGCTTCCTGGTTGTCTATGCGGACCCCGATCTGGAGGTCATTGTTGTCGATGCTGAATGCATCCGTGGAAGGTTTTTTCAGGCGGGCACCGCCGTTCAGGCTGAGCCATGCGGCCAGGTCCCGCGCCACCCCGTAATGGGAGGCTCCGTCAATCCGGTTCGGGGTCAGCCCGATCTCGTAGACCGTGTCGGTCACCAGGTTGAAGTACTCCCTTGCCGAAAGGCCGATCTCCGCATCCTTATCCAGGACCATGATCCCGTCGTGGGAATCGCCAAGCCCGATCTCATCCTCGGCACAGATCATCCCCTCGGAATGCTCACCCCTGATCTTCACCTTTTTCAGGGTCAGGCTGTTGCCTCCCTGGTGAAGCGTGGTTCCGACAGTGGCCACGACCACCTTCTGTCCCGCCCTGACATTGGGAGCCCCGCAGACAATGTCGAGGTGCCGTTCACCGCCGATATCGACCGTCGTCAGGCTCAGCTTGTCGGCATTGGGATGTTTTCTGCAGGTTTTCACCTGGCCGATGTAGCAGCCCTCCATACCGCCCTTCACCGTTTCAAAGGACTCCATTCCTTCCACCTCCAGCCCGATATTCGTCAGGACATTGCCGAGTTCGGCCGGGGGCAGTTCCAGGTTTATATAGTCTTTAAGCCAGTTGTAGGATATTTTCATGAAAACCGAAAGGATGAATAAGTTCATGCAAAAGTAGAGAAAAAAAATGTACCCTGCCATTTATTATTATCTTTGTTGGCTGGTGAATGGAAGCCTTAAAAACCTGACATGAAAGAGGATCGACTTTTCCTGGTTACCAATGATGACGGCATTCGTGCGAGGGGACTCGACGCCCTGATCGAGGTGGTCCGCCCCTACGGGAAGGTTTTCGTCATCGCACCCGAGGAAGGGCAGTCCGGCATGTCGCATGCGATCACCGTTAAGTTCCCCATTCGGATCCGGAAGGTACATGAGGAAAAGGGTCTCATCAAGTACAGCAGTAACGGCACCCCGGTGGACTGTGTAAAGCTGGCACTGAATAAACTGCTCGACCGGAAACCGGACATGATCCTTTCCGGGATCAACCACGGCTCCAATTCCTCGGCCAGTGTCCTCTACTCGGGCACTATGGCCGCTGCCATCGAGGGCTGCATCAACGGGATACCCTCCATCGGGTTCTCCCTGCTGGATTATTCCCCCGATGCCAATTTCGCTTCCATCATCAAATACGTTGAAAGGATCGTCAGGCAGTCCCTCGAAAAGGGGATCCCCGGGGAAACCTGCCTCAATGTCAATATCCCCGTGAATACCTATCACAAGATCAGGGGGATCAGGGTATGCAGGCAGAACAAGGGCATGTGGAAGGAGGAATTCGACCACCGCACTGATCCCCAGAACAGGGATTACTTTTGGCTCACCGGGGAATTCCGCAACCTCGAACCGGAAGCTCCGGATACCGATGAATGGGCCCTGAGCAACAACTATATAAGCATTGTTCCCGTGCACGTCGATCTGACTGCCTACCGGGCGATCGAAGAGTTGCGGGAATGGGAGATCGAATCCGGGTAGACCATGGCCGGCAGGTACAATAATATCCGTCTGGGGCTGGTGTCCGGCCTGCTTGCTCCCCTCCTGGGTTTCGTCGTGGTTTACCTGTTTGCCTTCCGGGGCATGCACTTCCTGGAATACATTGAATTGCTGGTATATCATAAACAACTCAGTGCCGTGATCAGCCTGAGCGTGATCCCTAACCTCCTGCTGTTTTTTATTTTCATCTGGCTGAATTATCTTTATTCGGCGAGGGGTGTACTGGCATCCACCATCATTTTTGCAGGGATCGTAGTGGTAACCAAATTTTTACTCTGAGCCTGAACTTCGAATTATGAAGTATTATCTGATCGCAGGGGAAGCTTCGGGGGACCTGCATGGCAGCAAGCTGATGGGGGGATTGAAAATAAAGGACCCGGAAGCAGAATTCAGGTATTTCGGCGGGGACCTCATGGCCGCCGAAGGGGGGATCCTGGTCCGCCATTACAGGCAGACCGCAGTCATGGGCCTGTTCAAGGTGATCACCAACCTGGGCAGGATCTCCAGGAACCTTAAGCTCTGCAGGCAGGATATCCTCGCATACCGTCCCGATGCCCTCATCCTCATTGATTATTCCGGTTTCAACCTGCGCATAGCCAGATGGGCCAGGCCGGCGGGATTCAGGGTGATCTATTACATTTCGCCCAAGGTCTGGGCATGGAACAGCCGGCGGGTCCGGACCATAAAGGAGTATGTGGACCGGATGTATGTGATCCTTCCTTTCGAGGTGGATTTTTACAGGGAACACGATTACCCGGTGGAATACGTCGGCAACCCGGTCCTCGATTCGGTCGAGCAGCACCGGGCAGATCCCCTTTCCAGGCAGGAATTCCTGGAAAAGAACAGGCTGGAGGACGAACCGATCATCGCCCTCCTGGCCGGCAGCCGCAGGGAAGAGATCAGGCATTGCCTTCCGGAAATGCTGGCGGTCACGGGAGAGTTCCCGGGGTACCGGTTCGTGATCGCGGGGGCACCCGGCATTTCACCGGAACTATACAGCCGGTATACCGGGGTATATTCGGGGTCCCTGGAATCCGGCGAGTCCGGGAGATCCACAGCATCCGGGGGATCCACAGTACACATCGTTTTCAACCAGACCTACGACCTGCTGATGCAGGCGGAGGCTGCCGTGGTCACATCGGGGACCGCCACACTCGAGACTGCACTGTTCGGGGTGCCGGAGGCCGTGATCTACAAAATGGGCAAGCTGACCTATACCATCGGCAGCCGGTTCATCAAACCCCGGTTTTTCAGCCTGGTGAACCTGATCATGGACCGGGAGGTGGTCAGGGAGATCCTGCAGGTCAGGGTCAGGCAGAAGATCTCTGCCGAGCTTCACCGGATACTGGAGGATGAGTCATACCGGAAGCAGATGCAGGAGGATTTCAGGGAACTGAGATCCCGCCTTGGTGAAACCGATGCGCCATTAAGGCTCGCAGAACGGATCACCGCTTTCCTGGGGGAATCCGCCTCCACAGGTTAGGTTATGTCAGGTTAGATCCCGATAAACAGCCCGGTCATGTCGATTACAGAACGAAAATACAATTTGCCTCCCGGTCCCGTCCATGAGCTCCCTTTGCGAACTGCATGGATAAGCTGCGTGGGCCGGCTGAGCCTTTTGATCCTGCTGCTGCTGCGGGCAGGGTCCCTGTTCTCGATTGATCTTAAGGTGGGACTCTTCCATGATTACCTGGTGCAATCCGCGCTGTTCACGGTGGTGGAAGGCCGGTACACGGCAAGCTGGGAGGGAGCGGAACACGTTGCCTGCGAACAGGGCAGCTCCTGGTTCATCCTTCACCGGGACGATTCACTCTATTTCAGGGACCCCCGGGGAAACTGGCACACATCCCGCGGGATCCGTTTCGCCGCGGACGGTCCGGGCGTGTTTTCACTCAAACCCGCCGACCCCGCCATGGACACGAGAGAATACAACGGGGAGCTCCGGGTGGGGATCTCGATGAAATCCCTGCAAATGATCAATTCCATCGACCTGGAAAGGTATGTCATGGGGGTAGTTGAATCGGAAGCGGGACCTTCCTGTCCCCTTGAATACTACAAGGTCCAGGCCGTTATCTGCCGGACCTTTGCCCTGAAAAACATTGACCGACATAAGGAAGAAGGGTTCAACCTGTGCGACGGTGTGCACTGCCAGTCCTACAGGGGAAGGAACATCTGGAACGAGGATGTGGAGATCGGCACCGAGGTCACGGACGGACTGGTGCTCTGTGACGAAGATACGGTGCTGATCAATCCCGTCTTTCATGCCAACAGCGGAGGGGAAACCCGCGGGGCGGGGAAGGCCTGGCTGAAGGAGGAACCCTACCTGCAGCCGGTGCTCGATCCGTTCAGCGTGGGACAGCCGAATGCCACCTGGGAGAGGAGCATGCAGGTGAGGGATTGGATCATGTACCTGCTTTCATACGGCATCCGGTTCCCGGAAAAGGCCGATACGGCCGCCCTCGAAATGCATATGAAGCACCGGCAGGATTATTACAGGGTATTCGGCGATTCCATCCCCGTTGCCGGCATCCGCGATGATTTCAGCTACAGGTCGGAATTTTTTGATGTCCTTGTCGAAGGGAACATGATAAGGATCAAAGGAAAGGGTTACGGCCACGGAGTCGGCCTCAGCCAGGAAGGGGCGATGGAGATGGCCCGCAGGAGGTACCACTATACAGCCATCCTGAATTATTATTATTACGGGATACTGATCATTCCCTACTTTGAAGTAAAAGAACTATTTTCGCAGGGAATATTTCACTAGGGAATATTTCAACAGGGAATGTTTACACTTTTTCGGAAGGAGATCAGCGTTTTCTTCAGCACCCTTACCGGGTATGTCGTGATCATCGTGTTCCTGGTGGCCAACTCCCTTTTCATGTGGGTTTTCAAGGGGAACCTGAACGTGCTTGACGGGGGACAGGCAAACCTGGATACCCTGTTCATCATGGCCCCCTGGATCTTCCTCTTTCTCGTTCCGGCCATTACCATGCGGATTTTCGCCGAGGAAAAAAAGAGCGGCACCCTTGAACTGCTGCTCACGCAGCCTATCCCGGAGATGAAGATCGTGCTGGCCAAGTACCTGGCCGCCTTGGTCCTGATCCTGTTCTCCCTGCTTCCGACGATGGTTTATTATTTTTCGTTAAGCAGGCTCGGGAGTCCCCCCGGGAACCTCGACAACGGAGGTATCGCAGGTTCCTACCTCGGATTGTTTTTCCTGGCTGCCGTGTATGCTTCGGCAGGCATCTTCTCCTCGGCCGTCACCGATAACCAGATCATTTCATTCATCCTTGCCCTGCTGGTCTCGTTTTTCCTTTACACCGGCTTCGACCTGCTGACCACGGCGGACCTGTTCGGCAACCTGGACACCTTCCTCATCAGGCTCGGGATCAATGAACATTACCGGTCGATCAGCCGCGGGGTAGTCGATACGCGCGACCTGATCTATTTTTTCAGCGTGGCGGGGATTTTTCTGCTGGGGACCAAAATAGTGCTGCAGAGCAGGAAATGGTAGGAGGATTGAAATGAAAAGAAAGCAGCTCAAGCGGACCCATATCATCCAGATGGCCATTACCCTGGCGATCATCCTGCTGGTCAATTACATCGGCTCCTTCGCTTTCCACCGTTTCGACCTTACCCAGGAAAAGCGCTATTCCCTGGCCCCGGAAACCAGGCAGATCCTGAGAAGCCTGGACGATGTCGTGTTTGTCAGGATCTACCTCGAAGGCGACCTGCCCGTTGGCTTCAACCGGCTGAAGACCGCGATCGGGGAACTGCTCGATGAATTCAGGGCCTATGCACCAAAGAACCTACAGTACAAATTCATTGATCCTGCAGAGGATCCCGATCCCCGGATCCGGAACAATGTGTTCACGGAACTTTATGATGCTGGACTTCAGCCCACCAACGCCCAGGTCAGGGCGCGTGACGGCAGCATTTCGCAAAAAATCGTATTCCCGGGCGCTATCCTAACGTACCGGGAGACGGAGGTTCCCCTGAACCTGCTGAAGAATAACCCGGGACTGCCGGGCGAAGTGAACCTCCAGCAATCCATACAGTCCCTCGAATACGAATTCATCAGCATGATCCGCAACCTCAGCAGCGATACCATCGAAAAGGTGGCCTTCCTGGAGGGACAGGGGGAGCTGGATGCTTTCCAGGTGGGGGACATCACCAAGGCCCTTGCCAATTTCTACCAGGTTGACCGGGGGGCCGTGCGTGGGCGCTACGGCACTCTGGATCCCTATTCCGCGGTCATCATTGCCAAGCCCCGGCTGCCCTTTTCCGAGGCGGATAAATTCGTGATCGACCAGTACATCATGAACGGGGGGAAGGTCCTCTGGCTGATCGACCCGGTAGAGGTCTCGATGGACAGCCTGTTCATGGGCACCACCATAGCCTTCTACCGGCCGCTTAACATCGAGGACCAGCTGTTCCGGTACGGGGTCAGGCTCAATCCCAACCTGGTCATGGACATCCAGTGCCATTTCATCCCGGTCAACAGGGGAATTGCAGGGGGACAGGCGGACTGGCAGCTGAGTCCCTGGTACTACTACCCGGTCCTTTCCCCGCGGAATGATCACCTGATCACCCGGGCCCTGAACATGATCCTGATCCGGTTCGGCTCGGTGATCGATACGGTAGGGGAGGATCCCGGCATCCGGAAAACCGTGCTGCTGAGTACCTCACCCTACAGCCGGCAGGTTGCCGTTCCTGCACAGATCAGCCTGAGGGAGGCGGAAAATCCCCCGATTGAATCGGAATACAACCGTTCGAACCTTCCCCTGGGGATCCTGCTGGAGGGGGAATTCGAATCGGTTTTCACCCACCGCCCGCCGGTCCCCGGCATCCGGTCCGAAGTCCCGGTAAAGGTCCGTGAAAAAAGCCGGCCCACCCGCATGATCGTGGTTTCGGACGGCGACATCATACGGAACGATGTCACGGATTCACCCGATGGTCCCGCGATCGCACCCCTCGGGTTTGACCGCTACACTTCCCAGACCTTCGGGAACCGGGAGTTCATCCTGAATGCGGTCAATTTCCTGACCGACGAAACGGGACTGATGCGGCTCAGGGGAAGGGAGTTCAGGCTCCGCCTGCTCGACCGGCAAAAGATCCAGACGGAATCGCTGAAATGGAAGCTGCTCAATACCCTGCTGCCGGTAATCCTGGTCGTGCTTTTCGGCACGGCCGTCCATTTCAACAGAAGGAGGAAATACAGCACGAGCCTGAAATGAAAGGAATCCGACAATACCTGGTCCTGCTCGGGCTGCTGGCGGCCCTTGCGCTTTATTTTTTCCTCGGGCGCCGTTCCGGGACCTTCGCCCCTTCGGAGAATGATTTTGCCGTCACGGACACCGGCCGGATCGATTCGGTATGGATCTCATCCCGGCAGGGGGAGCTGAACCTGGAAAGGGGGGAAGGCCGGTGGCTGGTGAACGGGTACCCCGCCAGAAAGGAATCCATGCGGGCGTTCTTCATGCTCCTGTCCAGGCTGGAGGCCGGAGCCCCCGTATCAAAGTCCACCGAAAAAACGGTCCGGGAGGGACTGGCAGACCATTCCACCAGGGTGAGGATCGGTATGATGGGTAAACGGGAGAAAGCTTTCCGGGTCTATTACGACAGCCTTTCGGCGTCCACATTCATGGTCCTGGAAGGTTCGGATCAACCGTTCCGGGTCCGCGTCAGGGGATACAGGCAGCAAAACCTGCAGGTTCTTTTTCCTGCAGACCCCGGGTACTGGAGAGAGAAGGTCATCTTTCACTGCCTGCCCCGCGACATCCGGTCCGTATCCCTCATAAACAACCGGGATCCCGGCAGATCGTTTCACCTTTCGAGGGATGAGGAAGGGAACTTTCAGGTTGCAGCGGGAAAGCTGCCCGGTTCATGGTTGCCTGCCACGGCTGAAAGTGTCACCCAGTACCTGGAATACTTTTATGACGTACGTTTCGAATCGTTCCTGGATACGGAGAAGGATACCCTTTATCATTCCGATGAGCCGGACTTTGTCCTTTCCCTCGAACTGGCCGGCCGCGGAAGGATCAGGATAGAGCTGTTTCCCGTTTACCACAACAAGGGCTCCCGGGGCGGGTATGAACCTGACTTGAACCGCCTTTATGCACACCTGGACAAGGGGGATGAATGGGTTGTTGTTAAATATGTCCAGGTCGACCTGCTTCTCAAGGATTTTGAGTATTTTGCAGGCTTTTAAAAAATGAAATACGAGTGCAAGGCTTCTGGTTTTTTTTTCGTATTATTGATATTTAGAAATAAAACTGACCATCCATGAAATTTGTTGTTTCCAGTACCGAACTCCTGGCTCATTTGCAGAACGTAAGCAGGGTAATCAGTTCTAAGAACACCCTTCCGATACTCGATAATTTCTTGTTCAAACTGGATGGCAAAGAACTCGAAATCACAGCCTCCGACCTCGAGTCCACCCTGATCACCCGGATTTCCCTTGAGAATACCTCGGACAGCGGGAGCATTGCGGTCCCCGCCAGGATCCTTACCGACACCCTTAAGGAATTCCCGGAACAGCCCCTCACTTTCGAGATCGATACCAACAAACTGACCATCGTCATCAATTCAGAGAACGGGAAGTTCAGCATAGTGGGACAGAACGCCGGAGATTTCCCGCAGATGCCTGCCATGCGTACCGATACCCTGTCAAAGGTTGACCTGCAGCCGGAAGTCCTCCACAACGGAATTGTTAAAACCCTCTTCGCCACTGCGGACGATGAGCTAAGGCCCGTTATGAACGGCATATTCATCGAGCTTTCGACCGATGATATGACCTTTGTTGCCTCGGATGCCCATAAACTGGTTCGTTACAAACGTACCGATGCCAAAGCAGAAACGGCTGCATCCTTCATTCTCCCGAAAAAACCTGCATCCCTTCTCAGGAACGTCCTGCCCGGGGAAAAGAACCCGGTGTCGATGCAGTTCGACGAGAAAAATGCCTTTTTCACCATGACAGAATACAAGCTGGTCTGCCGGCTGGTGGAAGGCAATTATCCCAGCTATAATTCCGTCATACCTACGGATAATCCCAACAAGCTCAGCATCGACCGTGCAGAATTCTACAATACCCTGAAGCGTGTGGCGGTGTATTCCAACCAGGCAAGTAACCTGGTAAAACTGACCCTGAAAGGGAACCAGATGACCGTATCGGCCCAGGACATCGATTTTTCGATATCCGCCTACGAAAGGCTTAACTGCCAGTACGAGGGGGAGGACCTGGAGATCGGCTTCAAGTCCACCTTCCTGCTCGAGATCCTGGCCAACCTGGCATCTGCAGATGTGATGATCGAATTGTCCGATCCCACCAGGGCCGGGATCCTGTTGCCGGCCACTAAGGCCAATGAGGACGAAGATGTACTGATGCTGCTGATGCCCATGATGATCAATGCATAACCCTAACCAGCCATATAAACCAAAAAGACCCGGCAGGCTTTTTCTGGCCGGGTTTTTTAATAAAGACGAACTATGGAGCTAAAGCTAAAAAATCCGATCGTTTTCTTTGACCTTGAAACCACGGGCATAAACGTCGCCAGTGACCGGATCGTGGAGATCTCGTGGCTGAAAATAATGCCTTCCGGGCAGGAGGTCAGCCATACCCAGCTTGTCAACCCGACCATTCCCATCGATCCCAGGGCTACCGCCATCCATGGCATCTCGGATGAAGACGTGAAGGATAAACCGACTTTCAAAGAGATTGCCAAGTCCCTCGTTCGGGAATTCGAAGGCTGTGACCTGGCGGGCTATAACTCGAACAAATTTGACATACCCCTGCTTGCGGAGGAGTTCCTGAGGGCGGAAGTCGATTTTGACATGAGCCGGCGAAAGTTCATTGATGTGCAGGTGATCTTTCACAAGATGGAGCAGCGGACCCTGAGCGCGGCCTATAAGTTTTACTGCGAGAAGGATCTGGAAGAAGCCCACACCGCGGAGGCGGATACCCGGGCCACTTACGAGATACTGAAGGCACAGCTCGACCGGTACGGGGATCTCGAAAACAGCGTGGAGTTCCTCTCCGGGTTTTCGGCACAGAAACGAAACGTGGATTTTGCAGGGCGGATCATCCTGAATGACAGGGATGTGGAGGTGTTCAATTTCGGAAAGTACAAGGGGGAACCGGTGGAGGAGGTCCTGCGGAAAGACCCGGGTTATTTCGGATGGATCCTGAACGGGGATTTTCCCCTCCATACCAAGAAGGTCCTCACCAACATCAAGCTCAGGGCATTCGGCAAATAGACCTGATCATACATACCCATGAAAATCATCTGCCTGGCGAGGAATTACGTTGCCCATGCAAGGGAATTGAACAATCCGCTTCCTGAAAAGCCCCTGTTTTTCATGAAACATGAGAATTGCATTGTAAGGGGGAACAAACCGTTTTATTATCCCGACTTCAGTTCCGATGTTCACCATGAGGTGGAACTCGTGGTGAAGATCTCAAAGGTTGGAAAGAACATCGACCGGAAGTTTGCGCACCGTTATTACGATGAAGTGGGACTCGGGATCGATTTCACCGCCCGCGACCTGCAGAATGAGGCCAGGCAGGGGGGCGCGCCCTGGGAGATCGCCAAGTCCTTTGATTATTCGGCCCCTCTGAGCAAATTCCTGCCTTTGAAGGAGCTCGGGGACATAAACCGGATCACATTCCGGCTCGATGTGAACGGGAAGACCGTTCAGCAGGGTGATGCGTCACTGATGATCTTCCCCGTCGATGTGCAGATCGCCTATATCTCGCGGTTCATCACCCTTAAGACGGGCGACTTGATTTTTACCGGCACACCTGCCGGGGTGGGTCCCGTTAAAATCGGCGACCGCCTGCAGGCCTGGCTCGGCGATAAAAAAATGATGGATTTTTACGTGAAGTGAACGGCTGCCCGTGCAGGTGGGCGTTCACACGTGCAGGCGGGGCTTCACCCGTACATTTGAAGTTCCCGGTCGAGTGCCCTGAACCAGTCCCCGATCTCCTCTTCAAACCCGGTCCGGGGCAATTCCCGGTCTTTTTGGAGAAGGTTCTTCCGGTCCCGTATGCCGTCCCTTATCATCCCGATGAGCGACGGTTCCCACGATGGATTTTCATCCCCTTCTGCAAAGGCCTGTGAAAGGCGCAGGTAAAACTCGTATACCTGCAGGTAACGCTGTTCCTGGACCCGGATGAAATCCTCCAGCAGGGCAAAGGCGTTCTGGAGGTTGTCAAAGCGGTTTTTAACGTTTTCGGCGACTTTACGGGGGAGTTGCTCCACCCCGACGCTGCGCATCAGGTATATTTCGGCATAGCGGTAGATGCCGATAGGACCGAATGCATCCATGTCATCGGCTGAGGAAAGCAGGCTCAGGAGTCGCGGTGCATCCCCCGGCCTGATTTCAGGATCTGCGCCTTTACGGGATTTATCGTCGTGGTGTTCGATGGCATGCATGATCATGCGCATGGATGCTCCGGGTATCGGGGAACCCGGCGGGGAACCGGCACCGGGCTGACTGAAAAATTCCTCGCAGAGACGGCGGCTTTCCCTTCCGTGCCTTTCTGCGGAAGTGCGTGCCAGTCCCGCGTCATGAAAAAACACGGCAACCAGCAGTTCTTCCGGCAGGCTGGCGGG
>Ga0307419_10001053_pt1 | contig 14331 bp, 15 predicted proteins | sample SalMarWE160230MG_2_FD_202512 | JGI IMG/M metagenome (GOLD analysis project Ga0307419, IMG submission 202512) | Salt marsh sediment microbial communities from the Plum Island Ecosystem LTER, Massachusetts, United States - WE1602-30 | ecosystem: Environmental > Aquatic > Marine > Intertidal zone... | reverse complement strand
GGGAAGAACAACCTAAAAAGGATCCTTTTGGAAGCATTCCAATTGAAGATCTATTAACTGTAAAGTGTCCTTTATACAATGAAGAACAGAAGAAATGCTTGGTATACGATAATAGGCCCCTCTCCTGTCGCGTTTATCCGCTCGAGTTTGATGGCAAAAATTTTACTATTGTAGATGTGGATTGCCCTGGAATCGGTCAAGAAGGCATGTCAAAAGAAGAACTTAAAGAAATGCGCGATACGGCTAAAACCATGTACTATGAATTGACCAGAATGAGAATCGCGTTACCTGTTTTAAGTCAGATGATCTCTCAAAAAGTGATGATGGATTTGATGCGACAAAACATGGAAGCCATGAGTAAAATGACAGATGAAGATCGAGCTAAACTAGATGAGATCTTTCAAAAGAATAAGGATACTCCCGAACCTTAAATGCTTTTATTTTATTTATATTTTATTTTTAATTTTGTTTATTAAAATCACCAACGATTGAAAACTGACGATTTCTGTCATTCAAAAAGTAATAAGATTTATACATGTTATATCTATCACCAAATTATAATAATGAAGTATGCAATATAGTAAATGATATGAATCAATTAAAAGTTAAAAATTCAGTTATTAAATTAACGCAAGGGGACATCACTGATTTAAAAGTTGATGCAATTGTTAATGCTGCTAACGCTCAACTTATTCTCGGGGGAGGAGTAGCAGGAGCGATTAGGAAAAAAGGAGGTCCACAAATACAAGAAGAATGCAACATAATTGGAGGAACTTTTGTGGGTGGAGCAGTAATTACTGGTGGGGGGAATTTGAAAGCAAAACACATTATCCATGCTGTAGGGCCGAGAATGGGAGAAGGAGGAGAAGATCGAAAACTAAAAAATGCCACGTTAAATAGTCTTAAATTGATGGATAAACACGGATTATCTTCAATAGCGTTCCCAGCAATCTCTACAGGAATTTTTGGCTATCCAATTGAAAAATGCGCGAACATAATGATTTCAACGACAAAAGAATATTTAGAAAGCGATACGCAAATAAAAGAAGTAATATTTTGTTTGTATTCCTCATCTGACTACGAAGTATTTAATAAACATTTGACTTAATTGCTAAAATAATTTGAGAAATATAACAATATATTCTTTCTTGGGATAAAATCCGGTTTTTTTGAGATATATTCTATAATCTTCTAATACAGAATTATCTATATTTATAAGTTAATTTGCTTACCTTTTTTTTCAGTGCAAACTTAATTAATTAGAAAGAAATTTGGTTAGGATTAATATTATCAAATAAGCGAGATCACCATGAAAAATAAAGAATATCTTTATGTGAGGTTTTTCGAGGACTTAAAAGTTCATGATGTACCATTAGTTGGTGGAAAAAATGCGTCACTTGGAGAACTACTTAGTTTTGGAATCCCCGTGCCGCTTGGATTTGCGGTTACTGCTAAAGCATATGATTATATTTTAGAGACTAATTATTTCAGGATTAAAGAAGAAGAAATTACTTTAAAAGAGTATATCGATCGTGAAATCAGAAAGATTGCAATAGAATTGAAAAATGAAGATATTAAATCAATTCAAAAAGTAGATAAAATTTGTGCTGATATCAGATACGTGATCGAATCAGCGGTTATTCCCGATAGTGTTAAAGATGAGATTTTGGATGCGTATCATAAATTATTGGAAAGAATTGGAAATCACACAACTTTTGCAATCAGAAGTTCTGCGACTGCTGAAGATTTACCCGATGCTTCTTTTGCAGGTCAACAAGATACTCATCTGAATATTTCAGGCGAAGAGCAAATTATAGAGTACATTCTCAAAGATATGGCTTCGGTATTTACTACTAGGGCAACGATGTATCGAGAAAGAGCCGGATTTGATCATTTCGCAGTTAAATTGAGCGTAGGAGTCCAAGAAATTGCTGGAGGGTTAGACGGAGTTAAAGCCTCTGGAGTCATGTTTACTGAAGATCCTGATTCAGGCAATCCTAACGTTGTAGTAATAAGAGCTACTTGGGGTCTTGGAGAGTTAATTGTTCAAGGAGTTGAAAAGGGAGATGAATTTATCGTTTTTAAACATGCATCGAAATTACGAATTATTAATCGAAGTTTGGCAAAAAAAGAAAAAAAAATGATCTTTGATAAAAATAAAGGAGGAACGATTACAACTTTCGTAGATGAAAATGAACAGAGAAAATTCTGTTTGAATGATAAACAAGTAATAATTTTAGCTGAATATGCAACAAAAATCAGAGAACATTATGGTTGTCCTATGGATATTGAATATGCTTTGGGAAATGATAACAAAATCTACATCGTCCAAGCTAGACCAGAAACGGTACATTCACAGAAAGGAGACATTGAAGAAATTTTTTACTTATTAGAAGATCCTAAAGATTTAATCAATAATGGATACTTAATCGAAAACTCCGGAACGGCAATAGGACGACGAATTGGGTATGGAAAAGTTAAAGTTATTGAATCAATAAATGATGCTTATCTATTAGAAGAAGGAGATATACTTATTACCGAAGAAACAAATCCAGATTGGACATCATATATGGAAAATTTAGGTGGGGTCGTAACTGAACGAGGAGGCCCAACTTGTCATGCGGCCATAGTATCTAGAGAGCTAAATATTCCTTCAATAGTAGGTGCTGATAATATCATCGAAGTAATAAAAGAAAAGCAAAGGCAGCAAGATTTAGATCATATTACTATCGATTGCAGTACTGGAGAACCAAGATTATGGATGAAAGAAGTGGAGTATGATTCTGATACCATTGAATTCGCCCAATTACCTAAAACTAAAACCCAAGTTTTGGTAAATCTCGGAATCCCTAAAGGTGCTTTAAGTTCTGGTAAGTATCCAGATGGAACTGGATTAGCGCGATTAGAATTTATCATAAACGATGAGATTCAAATTCACCCTAATGCTTTAATCGATTATGAGGCATTACAAATGCGTTATGATATCCTTCTTGAACATCGTAAGCGAATTGAATCCATAAAAAAAAGTGATTTATATCATAAAGATCCGTTTAACGTAGAAATCAAACGTTTAAAAGATACTATTGATAAAATCGAAGAATTAACAGTAGGATTTGATGATAAAGAAGAATTTTATATTGAAAAACTCGCTGAAGGTATCGCTACTATTGCAGCAGGAGTTTGGAAAGTATTACCTAATGGTGATATTGCTCCATGTGTCGTACGTTTATCAGATTTTAAAACTAATGAATATCAAAATTTGTTAGGCGGATGGATCTATGAAAGTGTTGAGAATAATCCAATGTTGGGCTTTAGAGGCTGTTCTCGTTATACATCTAATGATTTTCAGAATGCCTTTTTGCTAGAATTAAGAGCTTTAAAAAAAGCAAGAGATTGGGGGCTAATAAATATTATCCCAATGCTTCCTTTCTGTCGATCTCCCGAAGAATGTAAGAAGATTATAGAACTAATGGAAGGAGAAGGCTTGATTCGAGGTCAAGACTCGTTAAAGGTATTTGTTATGGCGGAAATTCCCTCAAATATTATCTTAGCGGATCTATTTTGTGAAATAATTGATGGGTTCTCAATAGGGAGCAACGATTTAACAATGCTTACTTATGGTGTTGATAGAGATGAAGCAAAACTAATTCCAATAGCAAAAAGAAATTCTTATAATACAAATACTGAAGCAATGCGTAGATCAATAAGTCACCTAATTAAAACAGCACATAGCTTGGGTAGAAAAGTAGGTATATGTGGCCAAGCACCGAGTGACGATCCAGAATTCTTGAGATTTTTAGTGCAAGAAGGAATAGATTCAATCTCTCTTAACTTTGATACTTTTGCGCGAGGTAGAATTAATACATGGCGCACAGAAATCATCGAAGCAAATTTAACTGCAGAAAATAAATTAAAATCATATGAATTTCTAAATAAATGCGATAAATTAATTGATAAAATCCGCGTGCCACGTGGAACGCTTAGAAATATGTTGAGAAAACAAAGAGATAAAGCTTCTACTAAATTAAAAGATGCCACAGATCAATTTGATCAAATTTATAAGAACGTCAATACCATGTCTCATGACTTTATACAAGAACTCAAAGAAACATCTACAGATTTCGAATCACTCTTCCAAATATATGATTCAAAAATAAAAAATCTTGAAGAATTATTGCCCAAATTCGCATTAGAAATTAGAGAATTTGGGATCTTCTAATTATTTATTTTATGAATATAAATAGTTTAAATAAAAGTTAGAAGGATTAAATTCATAAAAATCTAATCTTTGATCTTTTCTAATATTGACATTATCCTGTAAATCGTTGTTCTTGAATGAAAAGGAATATTCGCGTCCATGGTAAGGTCATCTACTAAGTAAATAACATTTGCGGCAAGTATAGCGTCAGTAGCATCCTCATCTTCGCGAGCAAGTTCATCAATCGCCTTTTGGGCAACTCGTTTAATATTTCTTGGCACTGCACGGTCTTGAATCATAGCTTCTAATAAAATTTTAACCTGTTCAAAAGCTTCTTTGGCTTCATCATGAGTAGGCACTTCTAAAACACCTATTAATACTATAAGAAGAATTTATTTCACATTAGTAAATTTTTCTTCAATTTTATATTTTTTGAAGAGACAAGTATATTTAATATTGGTTAATTTTATTAATTGCGAGAGTTAAGTATTTTTACTATTACTTAATTTTATTAGGTGCAATTTTAAATTGCATCAATTCGGTGGGAAAGTGGTCTAGATTGGTATGATTCTAGGTTCGGAACCTAGAGGTCGGGGGTTCAAATCCCCTCTTTCCCATCTAAATTATTAGAAATTTGAATTAATTGAATCATAAAATGCCCAAATCTCATATAGATTAACAGAGGTAAAACCCCAAAATAAAAAATTTGTTTTATAAGATAAAATATAAGTTTTTAATGAATTTGATTTGCTTCTGTCACTATCTCTGAAATTTTATTCCTTTTTCATGAAAACACGAATACCAAGAATGATTAAAATTAATCCTGCAATAGCGATGGCTACGGTTATAATTCCATATTGAAGCCACCAATTTGCCCAATATTCTTCTGAATCTAAGGGTACCTCAAATCCAGTTGTTCCCGCATAATTAAATAAAACTGAGATGATAGTATTTCCTACTAACAAGTATGCTCCAATGATTATTATAATAGCCCATAGAATTTTTTTATTCACGATTCATCCTTTTTTTACATGTTTATTAATTAATTATAATGATTATTTGTTAATTTATTTTTTTATTCGAAATGGATAAAATCAATGAAAAATAGCATCTCTTAATTTTCGTAAAAGCAGAGTTTCACGATCTTTTTTTTTAGTCAAAAAACTATGACTAAATCATCTTTAAAATGCTCCTTTTTGAAATGCCTATATATAAAAACCCATAATATATCAATATTATAACTTAATGTTTCAACATTCCAATTATCTAATAACATATAATATAGATTTAATCAGCAATGAGCGGCGAATTAATTCATGCAATTGTTTATACTGAGTTCAATGATGCAATCGGTCCAAATCCATTGTTCTATCTTCCAAAAGAATTGCCAGAAAACATTCGAATGCTTGTTGGAATAAAAACGATCACTATCTTATCAGGAGATCACGGATTTATTCCAGATTCGCTCATCATTATACCCTTCCCGTCAATTAAATTAAAAGGAATCATTAAATATATAGAAAGGCACGATTACACTAGAAGAGGAAACGTCGCGCAGTCTGCTATAACTTTTTTATTTAAAGAAATCGATGATATAATATTTTACAAATACATAGATTATCTTGATGCCCCTTTTAACGAAACGGCGAGAGTTATTGGAGAATTGCAGTCTCAAAACGCTCCTCATGAAAAGATTTCAGAAGAATTGAAATATTTACGAGATAATATCTGTACGATACTTATACAACTTAGAGCTAAAGAAAACATGCAATCTTCTACAAGACCGTTTCCAGAGATATCAAGAAAAGAGGACAAAAATATTGAATTTAAAATTAAATTAGCAGTTTGTGGAGATCCAGGGGTGGGAAAAACAAGCACCATTCTTAGGTTTACGGATAATGCGTTCAGCAGAAGATATTTGCCAACGATGGGCGTTTCGATTAGTGATAAATTATTTAGAGTTAAACAAAATGTGGTAGAGCTGATTTTATGGGATGTGGCTGGTCAAACTAAATTTCAAAAAATGCGCAGGCACTTCTACCAAGGAAGTGAAGCGATCGTATTAGTTTTTGACCTTACCAATCCCAAAAGTTTTGATAGTATTCGGGAATGGCATACCGATATCCGAAAAAATCTTTCACGTGAAAATGATATGATTGGGTATATTTTTGGAAATAAATGTGACATGATAAAAGAACGAAAAATTAGCGAAGAAGATGCTAAAGAACTCGCAAGGGATTTAAATTTAAATTATGCAGAGATATCAGCCCTTACAGGTGAAAATGTGGAGTTCTCTTTTTACCAGATTGCGGAAGCTGTTTTAGAATCTAAAGTTGAGCCAATGTATAATTAAGTATTTTGGTTATCTCTTTTGACCTTAAATAAAGTTATAATATAATCAAAGTAACTTTTAATTTAATGCGTCTTTCTTACTTTATTACGTTAAAGATTAAATGTTGAGAGGGTAATCATGGATATTGAAGAAGCTATATATGCAAGAAGAACAATTAGAAGGTTTAAACAAACTCCAATACTCATGGAAACATTAGAAAAGTTAATTGATTTAGCAAGGGTAGCTCCAATGGCAAAAAATGTCCAAGCATTGGAGTTTGTAATAGTGCAAAGTCCCGAACATGTTAAAAAAGTATTTACCATGATAAGATTTGCGGGTTCCTTACCAGAAAATGAACGAAAACCAGAACCTGGAAGAGAACCAACTGCTTTCATCGTTGTAATGGTTAATACGGATATAAAAAGAGAATATGTTGATTTTGATGTAGGAGCCGCTGTAGAAAATATTTTACTTGGCGCGGTTAAGCATAACATCGGTTGTTGTTGGATGGGTAATATCGATAAATTTGATATTCAAAATTATCTTAGAATCCCTCAAAATTATGAAATTAAACACATCATAAGTCTAGGTTATCCAGATGAAGTTTCGGTAACAGAACCATTCAAAGATTCCTTTAAATATTGGAAAAATCCCGATGGTACTATGCATATACCAAAAAGAGATTTAGATGATATTATTTATAAAACATATTAAAAATTAAATTAGAGTCGCTATACCCTTACAATGTAAAAATAATCTTTTACAATATGGAATAAGATAATGATGAGTAATTTTCTAAACTATTTCTTCAAATAGGTCAAATTTTCTTATTCAAACTTTCATCTTTTGGAGATTATCTAATTTTTTATATTTATGGTATAGGTTATTTATAATTACTTGAAAGGCTTCAATGATACCCTCACCTGTTAAGGCAGACGTCATAAAATGTCCTAAAAAATCGTTGCTTCGAGTCAATTTTGAAATTTTTGACTCCTCAAGAACATTCTTATCAACTAAATCCACTTTATTACCCAAAAGGATGATTGGAATCTTTCCACAGAATTTTTTAATATCATTATGCCAATTAGAAATATGTTTAACACTGTTTTTTCCTAGCTGGTTATTCTCTAGAGAATATACAATAATGGCAGCCATACTTTCTTTATAAAATGAGGGACGTAGAAAAAAAAATTCATCTTGTCCTGCAATATCCCATAAAGAAAGTGTACAAGTATCTCCCTCAATATTTTGATTATATTTAGAAAATTGGGCACCGATGGTTCGAATATAATCAGTTTGAAAACTTCCGTGAGTAAATTTCTTAACTAATGATGTTTTACCAACCATTCCATCTCCAATTACCGTTATTTTAAAATGAAATTCTTCTTTCGTGCTTGACATTACTTTAACAAATGATCCGTAAATTTAATCATGAATCTATATATTTCTAATCAAGATTTTTACAAATATATAATTATGTACCTTTTATCTTTTCAAAAAGCTTTAAAATTATTAAAAAAATAGAAACTTAGTATTTATAAGATGGTTTGAAATGGAATATAAGATCGAGCATAAAATGGAAAGCTTGTTTGGATTATTAGGAATTATCATCGCAATGAGTTTTATATTAACTGCGGCTATTTTAACTCCAAATTATAATCCATTACTAAATACGGTAAGTTCTCTAGGAGATGGAGGAGCAAAAACCTTATTTAGTATAGGATTTGTAATTGCTGGATCTTTAGGCATACCCTTTTTTATTCAACTCGAAAGAGAACTAATGAATATAAAGGAAAGCATTAGAAGATTAGCTACGGGGGTATCAATTTTCAGCTGTGTTTGTATAGGTTTAGTAGGAATAATCCCTGATAAGTCATATCTTGATTTATTTTTCATTTTCCACTATTCTGTTGCATTTATAAGTTTTGCAGGGACATCAGCTTATATTGGATTATATAGTATTTTAATGTATATGGGGAGTTCATCAATAAGCTATACTGGTCCTAAATTTAAAAGATATTTATCTTATCTGGGGATGGTAATTGTCATCGTTTTTTTTATATTATTATTTTCTTTATATCCTATCGTTGAATGGATATTAACGTTCCTAATCATTATTTGGATCTTAATTACATCACTTCAAATGCTCTTCTTCAAGTTTTTTAATATTCCAGGAGTATATTATAGAAAAGCAGATTATCCAAAAGCTTTAAATAAATTTGAGCAAGCATTTGAAATTCTTAATCAACTTGAGTTAACAGACGAGCCAATAATGAAGAAACTTGAAGAAAATATAAGCTTTTTAAAAGACAAATTAAAAACCAGTAAAAAAGGGTAATGATAAGGGAAAAAACTTTATCTAAATTGATAAGTTATAAAATTTGAGAAAGCAATTCGAAATTAAAAATAACATTATTCCTGTATTAAATCTTTTCAATCTATATACCAATTAGCCTGTAATTTAAAAGATATCACCTAAAAGTCTGTATAAAGGGAAGAATTGAAGATCCTTTTCTTTTTTATCCCAAGAATAAAGGATTAAATCGTCAATCCTAATACCAGATTTCATCTTTTTTTGGAGTAATCTTCTTATTTTTTTCTTTATGTTCTCTGTCTTTTTTTAATTGACGTATTTTATTTTTTTCTAGAATATATTTTATGCGTGCTTTATATTTTCCAATATCAGATTTATTTTCATATTCTGATTCTATAGTTTCTAGCTTGTTGTTAAGTTTTTCAATTGAGAACTCAAGCTTTTTTTCCTCTTGGATAAAATCAATAAAGAAATTAGCAAGGAGATTTTTATGAGATTCATAACTCTCGCATAAATCCCCCAAAACTATGATATTAAACACGTGATAAGTTTAGGTTATCCCGAATGAAGTTTCGGTAATAAAACCATTCAAGAATTCATTTAAGTATTGGAAAGATGAGAATGGAATGCACGTTCCTAAAAGAAAGTTAGAGGATCTTTACTGGAAAATGTAAAAAAACAAAAATTAAAGAAAAAAAATGTAAAAAAAGTCCTCTTAATTCGAGAAACCCCACCCTGTTAAGGTTCCCTCACCCTGGATCTTTTCTTTTACAATTATGTAATGCATAAACTACTATTTGAATATTATTCACCTAAATTGAGGACACGTTTAGAAATGTCCCCTATTTTGGTTAAAAGAAATGAAATAAATAGATATTATGATTCGATAGGGATTTTTTATTAATTTTTACCCTCCAAATTCTTACATTGCATTGCAAATCTACAAAAAATATATAAAACATACGTTATCTTGTTATCATAAGATTATTTTTTTTTTATAAATCTTTAAATTAAATCTAATGAACAAGGGAACCTTATGAATGAAAAACGTGAAATTAAAAACTCAAATTTCGATTTTAATTTACTCTCATCAAGGGAAATTCAAGCATTTTTGATTATTTTAGCTTCTGATGGAAAAGAAATGTCCCTTTTAAAGAATACAATCGATTTACATTTCGGCCATAAAAGCAGAACTAAAGGTTATGACTATATTAATACATTGTGTAATAAGGGATTAGTTAAAAAAAAAAATAATAAAGAGAAAGAAAAAAAACAAGTCACAATTCATGTTAAAAAAAAAGTAAGACTAGAATATGAGAAATTAATAGTGCCAACAATAAGTGATACTCAAGATGTCGTCAGGGAGCTTCTACGAGATAATCTAGAAATTATGAAAGACATGGAGAAATATCGGGAGAAAATAAAGAAATATACTGAAACTATTATAGATGCTGTAAAGGAGTTGATTAGTACAACTTCTTCAAGTAATATAAAAAAAAAGCGATTTCAAAAAAAAATAGCTGATTTAATATGGAAATACTATAGTGATGAGATGTTTGAGACTGAGATGTTTTAAAAATTAAGCACTAAATATATATTTAATACTAAATAAGATTGAATTAATATTATTAGGATTAAAATTATCGGATAGGTAATCAGAAAGAATTGATTTTCCAAAGTATCTTACAAGTGAGAATTATTCTTGTTAGTATTGGGCAAGGCTGGCCTATCATTTATCTTTCAATTTTTGCATATATACTATTACATCGAAGAAAAAATCGTTCTACTCGAACATTAAGTGCATTTTTTCTGATGTTAGCTTCCGCATATGCTTTCGCCTTTTTTTCAATCTTCGCGATTAATACTCCTTTTGCATATCCATTATATCTAATAACTTGGTATTTGTACATGTTTTCTCATTTTTTATTTATTTTATTTACTTGGTTATTACTTCATATTAAAGAACGTATAGCTTTAAAAAAATACTTCATTTTAATCATTTCATATGGTATATTAATAACTTGGATTATTTGGATTGCTTTTTTTAATGATGGGATTCTATATGATGAGACAACGGGATGGAGACCGTTATTTTCTTTACAATTTGCTATTATAAATTGGATTTATATCTTTTTCTTTCTTTTGATGCCCCAAATAATCATGTCTTTAAATTTAGTTAAAGTCTTTAAGGTTAGCAAAGTAGTTTTAAGAATAAAACTTTTTTTAATTTCCTCGTTTTTAGAATTTACAGTCATTAGTTTAGTAGTATTATATAACACTTTGCCTGATAATAATATATATCATTCTATCCATATAATTATAAACCTCCCACTTGGCATGCTCGCCGCTTATCTCATTTACAGAAGTTTTGGCAGGAAAATTGAATAGAAATTCACGATATGAAAGATATATTTGACATTATTAGATAATTAGTTATCTTAAAAGGAGAATTTACATGATTTTATTTCTGGCATTTGGGGCAGAAAAATCCATGTCTACCAGAAATTTCGTATCTTTCAAGCTTATTTGTACAATTTGGGCATTCTCCATCCTTGCTCCTATGTGGGATTAGAAGATCTTTAGAATAATTTTCTAATTCTCCTTTAAAATCAATACCGTATTGTAAAACCTTTTTAATGTTTTGAAATAACTCTTTTAGTTCATTTTCATCAAGAGTATTAATTTTTCTCTTTGGATTGAGTTTACTCTGGAATAAAATCTCATCACTATAGATATTTCCAATACCCGCGAATATGGATTGATTTAATAATGCAGATTTCATGATAGCAGATCGTCTACCTAAAGTTGTTTTATAATCATCGTATGACATCTTATAAGCATCAGGTCCCAAGTTCTTTTTATCAAGGAAATCTTCTAGTGAATTTGTTAAATCGAGATGCCCAAACATTCTTTGAGAGATATATGATAAAAAGTGACCGTTGGTAAATTGAAATAAAACTTTTGTATATTTTGGCTCATCTGTTGCGTTTTCAAAATACTCGAGATCTCCGGTCATGCCGAAATGCATGATTAGATATTGAGGGTCTATTTTTATTAGCAAATATTTTCCATGTCTAATGGTTTCTTGAAAGTTTTTATTTTTAAGAGCTTTAGTAAATAATTCTTTTGAGACTTTTAAGATACGCTCATCTCTAATTTTTACCTCTTTTATCACGTGATTCAATGAGGTTTTATCAAAGTATTTCTTGAAAGTTTCAACTTCTGATAATTCTGGCATTTTTATTCTTGTTTGTTTTTAAATGCATTTAACGCAATCTTAGTGGAATGTTTTGCTTCTTCCATGGTAACCATACCAATCGTAACAGAGCAAATATTGTGCTTTGAGATATAATCATAAGCGACTTCTGGATTAGATCTCCCAGCGGATAAGGTTTTCATGCCGACAAAATAACAATCGTCCCTTGTATTTACAATTTCTTCCAATTGCATTTTATCTCCCATGAATAATCCTGTGTCATTAAAAGGAATTAAGAATGCTTTCACATCCGTGTTTTTAAAAGCATAATTCAATGTAGAAATAGGATTATGAGCAGCAATTCCAGGAATTATTCCTCTGGAGGTAATTTTTCCAATCATTCTGGTAAGATTTTCATCCTTTTTATCAGAAACCATTCCATGTGCGAAAATAATCTTAGCTTCCGATTCAACTAATTCTTCAATTAAAGGGTCTGGTCCTGGTGCTGTGGAACCTGTAATTATATAATCATCATGAGATTCCCGCATGATTCTCGCAGCTTCTGCTACTTTACCAACTGGAATCATTTGAATTCCTCGACCTCCTGCTTCATAACAAGCCTCCATGATCTCTAGCAATGCTTGAGTGTCATTCATAAACTTCTTGCGATAAATGCGCGCATTTGCCCCAAATTGTGCTGCTCCTAAAAAAGGGGATGTTCCGGTCATCACCAAGGGGATTTTTTCTTCTAATATTTTGCAAAAAATCAATAGTCACCTATTTAATTTCCTAAAGTATGTTAGAAATAAACAAACTGGCACATTATTTCTATTTTATGATTATAAGATTAGTTAAGAAAAAAAAGTTATAATCAAGGTTAGATAATAATATTTAATTAATTTTGATATAAATCGAATAACATGACAGACTCAAAAGCAATTAAAAACAATCCTTTTAAAGAGATTGGTAAAATCCCTTCAATGAAGTATTCCAGCGAGTATTCATTGAAAAATTTTCACGTAGAAATGCGGGATGGCGTGAAAATCGCTGTAACACTTTGCTTGCCGAAAGATTTAGGGTCAAATGATAAAATTCCAGCTCTTTTAACTCAAACGCGTTATTGGAGAGCAATGGAATTGAGAATTCCATTCAGATGGGTTTTTGATGAAATTGTTTCAACAGCTCCCAATCCAGAAATAGTTACAGCTCGAGGATATGCATTTATTATTACTGATGTGAGGGGGACAGGTGCATCATATGGGACTAGAAAGTATCCTTTTTCTGATGTAGAAGTAAAAGATGGCTATGATATTGTTGAATGGATTATATCTCAACCATGGTCAGATGGAAATGTGGTTTCCAAAGGAATATCATATACTGGTACAACTACAGAATTATTTGCTTCAAATAATCATCCGGCAATTAAGGCCGTCATACCAGGGCATGGATTTTGGGATCCCTACACTGATGTTGCTTTTCCCGGAGGCGCATATGATCATGGATTTATGGAAGCATGGTCTTTTTTAGGGAAGAATTTGGATATAAATAATCCAAAAGTCTTTAGAGAAGTCATGCCTGAGTTATGGTTATATGTTAGAGGTGTCAAGCCTGTTGATGCTGATAAAGATTTGAATTTACTCAATGAAGTTGCAGAACTACATAAATCAAACGAATACGTTTTTGAACATACTATTAATAAAAGTTTCCGAGACGAAAAACTTCCTGATAATACGAATATTGATGATCTTAGTGTATTTAAAAGAAAACCACTAATCGAAAAGTCAAACATTCCAATATTAGCTTGGTGTTCTTATTATGATACGGGTTATTGTGATGCAATAATTCATAGATTCCTTAATTATACAAACCCATTAATCTGTATTTTGGGAGATTGGAATCACGGTGCGGCACTCCCTGCTAATCAATTTCATTTGGATAGGTCTAATGTAAGCCCCTCACCTCATGAACGAATACAAACTTGGATGAATTTCTTTGATCAATGTATCCATGGAGATGAAATCCAAGGAAAAATATTATATTATTATACAATTGTTGAGGAAGCATGGAAAAAAACCATGACCTGGCCACCAAAAGGATGTAATTATCAGAAGTTATATTTTTCCGATAACTTCACTTTATCTAAAGAAATACCTAATGAGGAAAGTTCGAAAGATGATTATAAAATCAATTACCGTTCTAGTTCAGGGAGATTTAATCGTTGGTGGGCACTTTTAGGCTTACCGATCATTTATGATAAACGAGCTAAAGAAGATGAAAGATTATTGACTTAC
>Ga0307419_10001052_pt1 | contig 14336 bp, 7 predicted proteins | sample SalMarWE160230MG_2_FD_202512 | JGI IMG/M metagenome (GOLD analysis project Ga0307419, IMG submission 202512) | Salt marsh sediment microbial communities from the Plum Island Ecosystem LTER, Massachusetts, United States - WE1602-30 | ecosystem: Environmental > Aquatic > Marine > Intertidal zone >... | reverse complement strand
TTAAAAACTTCAACCAACAGATGGGTAGAGGTTATGTTGGTTACACACCTGGCGAAAAAATCGCAATAAAAGTGAATTTCGTATTGATGTATTCCAATCCCTATAATGGTGAGAAACCGACCTTCCTTCTCGACCAAATAGATAACTCGCCTCAACTCGCGATTGCCCTTCTCAAACAGCTAATCGACACCGCAGGCGTTAGCCCCGATGATATAAGCATAGGCGATCCTTTGATGATTATGCCCAATCACTGGTACAACATGGTTCATGCAGAATGTCCCGGCGTGGTCTATTTATCAAAAAGTGGTTATTCACTCACCGGCAGAACGCAGGTTTCACTCGACTACGACGCTCCCTTCTACTGGAGCGACCCGATTACTTCTCGCGTGGAAGGCAAGACTCAGGACTATATCCCGACACATTTTGCTCAATCAGATTACTTTATAAACTTCCCGGTTCTTAAAAGCCATAACGACGGCGGAATAACACTCTCCGGCAAAAACCATTTCGGCTCTTTGATGAGAGTTCCAAACGCCTCCGGCTATTATGATATGCACTATACAAGGGCAACCGAAACACCCGGAATGGGACACTACAGGGCGATTGTTGACTTGTTGGGGCATCCAAAACTCGGAGGCAAAACCATGTTGATCTTGATTGATGGTCTCTACTCTGGTAGAAGCTGGGATTCTCACCCAATCAGATGGGACATGGCACCATTCAACGGCGAATGGCCGAGTAGTATCTTCCTGTCGCAGGATCCCGTTGCAGCCGATTCGGTGGCCTTCGATTTTATGGACAATGAATGGGATGACAGTCCATCTAACATTAACGGATACCCCCAGAAGTCCGGGGCAGATGATTATCTGCACGAGGCGGCATTGATTCCCAATCCACCGTCGGGTGCAAACTATGATCCCAATCACGATGGCGGTCTGACTAAAAGTCTGGGTGTGCATGAGCACTGGAACAACGCAACCGATAAACAGTACAGCCGAAACCTCGACCCGGTTAACGGAACAGGTATCGAACTGGTAACCGAACCGAGCGTAGTCGGAGATATTTATAGAGATGGGGTTGTGGACTTTAAAGATTTTGCCGTTTTCGCCGCTGCTTGTGGCAGTCAGCCTGGCGATGACAACTGGAATGTTGCCTGTGATATATCGACGCCCAGCGATGGTATAATCGATGATCTCGACCTGGCAGTATTCTGCGATGACTGGCCAAACGTCCTTGTCACCTGCCTGGTTCAGCCCGGGGCAATGCTGCAGGAAGTCTACTCTGCATCCGGCATCTTCTTCGAAGGTCCTACATGGGACCCGGCCAGCAATAAGCTTTTCTTTTCGAGAAGAACCGGAATATATCAAATCTTACGGCTCGACTCACCCGGCAGCGTAACAGTCTGGCTGAATAACTCACCTGAAACAAACGGTACGTTCCTGTCTCTGAATGGCAGACTGCTGACTGCCGACGAAAATCCTAAGCAGATATCGAGCCATCGTATTGACCCGGGCGGCCCGGGAGATTCTCAGATATTAGCTGATTCTTCGGACGGATTTTCAAAAAAGCCTAATGACCTCTGCCAGCTGGCTAATGGAAATATTTACTTCACTACTCCCGACTGGGGTGATGTTCCCGACAACCAGGGAGTATATCTGCTCGAACCAGACGGTACTGTTACACAGGTGAAAAACGGCCTGTATCAGCCAAACGGCGTTATCGCCTCGCTCGACGGAACTAAACTATATGTTGCTGAAAGCAGCAACGGCGGTAATCCCAGCAGAGAACAATGGTGGATTTTCAACATTAATACTGACGGCACACTGTACGCAGGCTCTGTGTTCTTCAAACCGACAAGTCCGCCAAATCCCAACAATGTCCCTGATGGTATGACCATTGATGAGCTTGGCAATTTATACTTCAGCGGTTTGGGTGGGATTTGGATTGTCTCACCACAAGGTGAACTGCTGGAGTTTATTTCTGTTCCACAGTCAGTATCTAATGTTACCTTCGGCGGGCCGAATGGTAGAACACTATATATGACCTGCCAAGACAAAGTTTATAGTCTGGCCATGTGCGTCCGCGGAGGCAGACCTTAGAAATATCTCTGCAGTCTTAAAAGCTGAAGATTCCAGGTTATAGAATGGAGTCATGTTATGAAAAATAACATACCTCTGTTTGTCGTCTTGTTGTCATCTGTCCTGCTGGTTCAGCTTGGGAAGACGCTGATTCGGAGCCGAATGTCGGCGTGAAAATGACCGAACGGCTGACCGAAGACCTGCGGGCGGCTTATAAAAAGGGGCAAATCAAGATTGACACCCACCGGCCCTTCATTTATGATATTTTGCGAACCTGAAAACTCTCAACTGAAAGTCTGATGCTATGTGGAAACGCAGAAAACGTCTCTTGATCTCTATTGTCCAGTGTGTTTGTCATTGCCAGCTTTCAGTCCGGAGCATTTAAAGAGGATGCGGTGATGGCGAATACAATTTCCAGCCTGGGCGGGGCATTGACGGTAACGTTTGACATTAATGCAGTGGGCCGGCCGCTGTTAGCCTCCACGCAGATGACCGGCATGCCGACGAAGCTTGTATCAATCCACGCCGCTTCTGTACGGATTTGCCCAGCTTATTTTCCCAGGATTAATAGAGCCTGTCACCTGTCGGCGTTCAGCGGCACACTTACCGGCGAAGCACCGCCGCCGCGAATCGTCCGGCTTAAACAGTGGTTATCGGCATAGATATATGGAAAATCTGTTATACTGAAACATAATCATTAATAAGGAGTATTATTATGACACGCTTTATATTTCTTTTGGGGCTTGCGAGTCTGGTCTCGCTGGCTGGCTGCATTACTACACACGCGATGTCTTCTTCCTCGCTTCCCGCTGAAGCGACAAAACATTGGACCGCCGACAACGACAATGGCACCTACTCTAATCCCCTGTTCTATGAGGAGTTCGAGGATCCCGATCCCATCCGTGTCGGCGACGACTATTACCTCGCCGGCACCACCATGCACATGAATCCCGGCGTCATCGTCCTGCATTCCAAAGACCTGGTCAACTGGGAACTTGCCAGCTACTGCATCGATAAGCTTGACCTTGGTCCCGCCTTCCGCCTCGAGGGCGGGAACATCTACGGTCAGGGCATCTGGGCGCCCTGCATACGTTACCACGATGGCATGTTCTATGTCTTCACTAACGTCAACGGCGTCGGCTTGCAGGTTTTTCGCTCCAAATCCGCCTATGGCCCCTGGGAGCGCAACCAGCTGCCCGGAAGGCACGACCTGTCCGTCCTCTTCGATGATGACGGCAAAGTATATATCATCTCCGACGCTAGAAGCCCCTATCCTATCGAAGAACTTACCCCGGACCTCAAGTCCTTCGTCCCCGGCGTTCGCTACCAGTTGGACGCCCGCATGGGCGAGGGCCACCATCTCTACAAGATCAATGGCAAGTACTACGACGTCTCCGCCATCCCCGGTGCCACCACGGATCAGATGGTCGCACGGGCCGACTCGATTGAAGGGCCATGGACGGTCGAGCGCATGGTCCAGGGTGAATCGCTCGGTATAACTACCGTGGCGATCGACCGTGCTACCGTCGATGACCGCGGCCTAACCCTGCACCAGGGCGGCATTGTCGATACACCCTCAGGCGAGTGGTGGAGCATCATTATGTCGGACCACGGTAGTGCCGGCCGCATGGTTGCTCTGGTTCCTGTTACCTGGGACAATGGTTTCCCGATCATCGGTTTACCGGGCAACCTCCGTAAAGCACCCAATACCTGGATTAAGCCCAACACAGGCTATACTCAGGAACCCAAACCAGCTTTCATTCATGATGACAACTTCGACAGCGGTAAGCTCAATCCCGAATGGCAGTGGAACCATGTCCCCGATGACACCAAATGGTCCCTCACTGAGAAGACCGGTGTGCTTCGCCTGCATTCCTTGCCCGCCAACGATTTCTATTCAGCTCGCAACAGTTTATGCCAGCGGCCACCTGCACCCGAGTCCATCATGACTGTCGAGTTAGACACGTCGGGCATGGTCGCAGGAGACACAGCGGGTCTGGCGCTCTTGAGTTCGCCTTATGCCTGGATTGGCGTTGTGAAGTCCGACGAAGGCATGACTCTTCAGATGTACAACAGCCCCAGTCGCCGCCGCGGACGCGGTTTCAGACGCGGAGGCGCCTCTGAAGACCAGACCGATACACCGACCAATACACCTACTATTAGCCCGGCCACTCCCCCAAACCATCTCTGGCTGCGCGTTCACTGCAACTTTGACAATGACCAGGCCATCTTCAGCTGGAGCGCCGATGGCAAGGAATTCACACCTCTGGGCAATCCCTTCACCATGACTTTCCAGTTGACGACCTTTCAGGGTGTCCGCCCCGCTCTATTCCATTACAACACCTCAGGCCAGCCCGGCGGCTATGTTGACTTCGATAACTATGTTGCCTATGAACCTCGCGCTCGCGGTATCGAACGTGAAATTCCCATGGGAAAGACCATCGTGCTGACCAGCGGCGCTGACGGCAGCTTCTTGGCCGCCAATCTCGAAAATTCGACTCTGGTTAATATTCCAGCCGCCGAAACGGTTCCTGCCAATGCCAAACTCCAGGTTATCGATCTTGGATCAGGTCGTGTGGCACTCAAGACCGCCAACGGCAGAGTTGTTTCGGTAGACAACGAAAAGGCTATCCTCAAGAACCTCGGCAATGCCAAGCCCGGCGAGGCGGAGACCTTCCAGTGGATTAACCTGATGCAAGGCGACACCATGCTTATGTCCCTGACGAATCATCGTTATCTGGCAACCAAGCCCAATGAGCAGGGACCGGTGACCGCAACAGCTACAGGCCCCAATCCGGCTCGCAAGGGCGGTGCGTGTTTCAAATTGAAAGCAGTCGAATGAGACGTGCTCGACATCGTCGAGCTTCTACATGGTTGATACTGCCGTATCGTGAGATTGCGACAACGCAAAACCTCTTAGCCTGAAAGGTTATATTATGAAAAAATATATACAAGCGCTGGCAGTTCTGCTGGTATTCGGAACGTGGGCCGAATGCCCCGCTCAGTCCCAGAATCATTACAAAAGCTTCACCGTCTCCACCTATGCGATTCAAAGAACCGTGCAGGGCCTGATGAACGGTAATCCCGACCCAGCCCAGTCCTGGGCGGACCTTACGCGCAATCTCAAGATTGACAAGATATATCTTGAAGTTATGCGCAACCACACGCTTGTCGATGAAGCCGGCCTGGACAAACTCAAAAAGTTCTTCGAAGACCAGGGTGTGCAGGTCTGCGGCGGCTTGGCCTATAGCATTAACGAAACTTATGGCTACCAGGGCTTTGATTATGCCGATCCGGAAAACCGCGAATTCGCCCGGAAAGCCGTGGAAATGGCCGCCCGCCATTTCGATGAAATCCTGCTCGACGATTACTTCTTCTTCAACCGCAAGACCGACTACGACATCAAGGCCAAGGGCAATAAATCCTGGACACAATACCGCCTCGAGACCATGCGCGAAGTCACGGAGAACCTCATCGTCAAACCTGCCAAGGCCGTCAATCCCAATTGCAAAATTATCATCAAGATGGCCAACTGGTACGATCAATACGCCGGCATGGGCAATGACACCGAAATAGTCCCGCACCTCGTCGATGGTATGTTCGCCGGCACGGAATCCCGTCTTTGGGTCGGACAGGAACAACACCTCCAGCCGTACCTCAGCTACGACATCATGCGTTTCATGGACAACCTTAAGCCCGGCATCAATAAGGGCGGCTGGGTTGACCAGGGCGGCGCCAACCCGATTGATCGTTACTCCGAGCAACTCCTGAATACCGTCTTTGCCCGCTGTCCCGAGATGTGCTGCTTCCACTACGGGGGCATGCTCATGCACATCTGGCCCAATGCCATCAGCAGCCGCACCTGGGCTGACCTGCCCACCAGCCTTAACCTCGCTGACCTTCAGGAGACCTTTGGCACCAATGATGGAAATCTCACCTTCGCCGATGTCGCTGCCTACACCCTCGGCCAGGCCGACAAGGTGCTGGTCAACGTCGGCAGGCCCGTCGGCATAAAGACCTACACCCCTTACCACGCCACAGGTGAGGAGTTCCTTCACGATTATCTGGGCATGATTGGTCTGCCAATGGATATTTTCCCGCATTTCCCCTCTGATGCTAATATGGTTCTTCTCACAGAGCAGGCCAAATTTGATCCAGACATCATTCATAAAATCCAGACCCAGCTCAAAGCCGGCAAATCCGTCTGCGTTACTTCCGGCTTCGTGCACGCCATGAAAGGCAAAGGTATTGAGGACATCTGCGAGCTCGAAACCACCGGCGCCACCGTGCCGGTGCGGCGCTTTACCTTCGCCGGCGGCCCCGGTGCACCTTTCCGAGGCGGTCGCGGCTTTGTAAGGCGTGACGGCGAGCCTGATCCCTTCGAAGCCCCTCGCGACATCCTCATTCCCGAAATCAAGTATTTCAACATCCTGACTCATGACGCGTGGGGCGATGCCCTGGGCATCTCCACCGGCGGTACGACCTACCCTATCGTCCTGTCATGCGATTACTCCAAGGGTAAGTTTTACGTCCTGACCATCCCCAACGACCCCGCCGACCTCTACGCCTTCCCGGACACGGTTCTGTCGGTAATCCGTGCTGCCTTAGGCTCTGCCGAGCCCATCCGTATCGACAGTGCCCCCGCGCAGGTCGCCTTGTTCCGTTACGACAACAACACGTTTATCGTGCAGAACTACCTGCCCACGTCAGCGGAGGTTACGGTCTCCGTCGCAGGCGCCGCGGAGCAAATTCACGACCTGCTTACCGGCCAGGACATCTCACCCGCACCGACAGTTGGTCGCGGTTTTGGCCGGCGTGGCCGCGGATTTGGCAGTCGTGGACCAGCTGGCCCGCTGCCGCGCACATCATTTACATTTACCGTGCTGCCGCACTCGTATATGGCCTTCGCTGTCAAACAAGAAGTTCCAAGTGAACAGGCGACAAAATAGAACGTTTCTTTATTCTTTATATAAGGAATTACGCGATGAACACACAAAAATGGAAAATTCGCCTTACCTGCTTCACAGCAATCCTGACGGCCCAGCCCAAGACCGCCGATTGCAGAACGGGGGCCATTATTACGCCATCAACGTCAAAATCAACACCGGCCACCTGGCCGAAATCTCTGTCGAACAATCTGCCGGTGGTTTCCAATGAGTGACACTGGGCATGTTCGCACATAATTGACAAAATGGAGAACCCATGAAAAAACCGAAATTATACATAATTTTAATTCTGTCAGCCATATTTCTGGTGCGACCGTCTTATGCCTCATTCAATGAGTTGCGCGAAACCATCAACTTTAATCGCGAGTGGAAATTCTATCTCGGCGACTACCCGGATGCGAAAGCGGCGGTGTTCAATGATTCAATGTGGGATAATGTAAATCTGCCGCACTCATTTTCAATGCCTTATTTCGCGGCAGATAGATTTTATGTCGGCTACGGCTGGTACCGGAAACATTTCAATGTGCCGGAGACGTGGTCGGATAAGCGCATCAACCTGGAATTCGACGGCGTGTTTCAGGTCGCGGAAGTGTTCGTAAACGGACGGTGCGTCGGCGAACACAAAGGCGGCTACACCGGTTTCACCTTTGACATCGCAGATGCGGTGAAAACCGGCGACAATGCTGTGGCGGTTCGCGTGAACAACATTTGGAACCCCCGTCTGGCTCCGCGAGCCGGCGAGCATGTTTTCTCCGGCGGTATTTATCGCAATGTGCGCATCGTCGTTACCGAGCCGGTGCACGTCGCCTGGTATGGCACATTTGTCACCACGCCGCAGGTGTCGAAAGAATCCGCCACAGTGAACGTGAAGACAGAAGTGGTGAACGACTCCGATGCAGCGAAATCGGTCACCGTGAAAACCTATGTTGAGGATGCGAACGGAAAAATCGTCGCTCAAATGGAATCCACGCAAACCATCGCGGTAGGTGCAACCAATGTTTTTGATCAAACCAGCGAACCGGTTGCCAATCCAAATCTATGGTCGCCGGAACATCCAAATTTATATTCGGTGAAAACCGTCGTGCTGGACAGCGACAAGCCAGTGGACAATTATACCTCGCCACTCGGTTTTCGCTGGTTCAAGTTCACCGCCGACCAGGGATTTTTCCTCAATGGAGAGCACTTGTATTTCAAAGGCGCGAACGTGCATCAGGACCACGCCGGCTGGGGCGATGCGGTAGCCGACAGCGGACTTTTCCGCGATGTGAAAATGATGAAGGATGTCGGATTCGATTTCATTCGCGGCTCGCACTACCCGCACGCGCCTGCGTTTTCCAAGGCGTGCGATGAACTGGGAATTTTGTTTATGTCGGAGAACTGTTTCTGGGGCACCGCCGGTTTTAGAAGTCCGTGGTGCTCAAGCGCGTATCCGACGGACCCGGCGGACGAGGCCGAATTTGAAGCGAGTGTGAAGGCCAGTCTGCGGGACATGATTCGCATCCATCGCAACCATCCGAGCATCATCGTCTGGAGCATGGGTAACGAAGTCTTCTTCAGCAACAGGTCCGTGATGCCCAAGGTGCAAACATTCCTGAAGAAACTGGTCACCTACACGCACGAACTTGACCCGACGCGGCCAGCCGTAATCGGCGGCTGCCAGCGCGGCGATATTGACAAGCTCGGTGGCGTTGCGGGCTACAACGGCGACGGCGCTCGCCTGTTCGCGAATCCGGGAATTCCGAGCATCGTGACTGAATACGGTTCCACCATGGCGGACCGTCCCGGAAAATATGAGCCGGGCTGGGGCGATTTACCGAGCACACCCGGTGCGGATCGAAACGTCGCTGGTTCCTGGCGTCTGCCGTGGCGCAGCGGCGAAGCGATTTGGTGCGGTTTTGATCACGGCAGCATTGCCGGCAGGCGCTTCGGCTCCATGGGCCTGGTGGATTATTTCCGGCTGTCGAAACGGCAATGGTATTGGTATCGCAACGAATATTTGCACATTCCGCCGCCGACTTGGCCGGTCGATGGCACTGCCGCAGCGCTGAAATTGACCGCGGACAAAACCACACTGAATTCCGTGGACGGCACGGACGATGCACTAATTATCGTGACCGTAGTTGATAAAGACGGCAACGCACTCAACAACTGTCCGCCTGTGACCCTCGCCATCGAATCCGGGCCCGGTGAATTTCCGACCGGCCCGAGCATAACCTTTGCGCCGGACTCGGACATTACAATTCGCGATGGTCAGGCCGCGATGGAATTCCGGTCTTACTATGCCGGCGAAACGGTAATACGTGCTACGTCGCCCGGTCTGAAAGATGCGACAATTCAAATCACTTCGCACGGCGAACCAGAATTTATTGCTGGCAAAACGCCGGCGGTCAAACCGCGTCCGTATGTGCGTTACACTGGAACGGCGAACACCGGTTCACTTATGACATTCGGCCAGGCAAATCCGACGCGTGCCAGCAGTGAAACAGCCGGCCATAGCGGACGTTTCGCAAACGACGGCAATGCCGCTACATTCTGGCAAGCCGATGCCAATGACACGAACGCATGGCTGTGTGTCGATTTGGAACGCATCGTGACCGTTAGCAGTGTGAAGCTTATCTTTCCTTCCGAAGGCAACCGACATTATCGTGTCGAAATTTCCGAAGACGGCAACGACGGTTGGAAATCGATTTCTGAGCAAACTCAAAGTGTAATCAGGGAAAAAACTCAAATACTGTCCACTATGAACAATGTGCCCGGACGTTTTCTGCGTGTAATCTTTTTCGGAAAACCAGACGCAAAACCCGCCGAGCTTGCAGAAATTGAAGCGATCGGCAGTTTGTCAGCTCAATGAGCTTTATTTATAGACCGTTAATGATGATTTTAATAAAATTTCTGATGTTTTCGCAGCAAATAATGCAGGTATGAGTGTAAATAGGTTCCAGGCAAATAAAAAACAAGGAAACGACTATTAAAAACAAAAAACTATTATGCGTAATCTTTCTGCTTTCGACAGTATTATGTTTTGTCGGAGATGTCCTGTAAAGGAAATAAATAATATCCTTAGATTAACATACATTAAACAGTAATTGGTGGCTAACAATGACATCGACTTGAACGAAAGGGCTGGTGCGGATCTTATGTCTTTAAACAGGTTTAACAAATATCAGAATATAAAGAATCTTGTAGGATTAACGATAATTCTCGGTTTCGGCCTGACATTGCAATTCCCGTTGGTTCGCGCAGCCGAGACCACTCGAGCCGCCAGTCCAGAAAAACCCGGCAAGCCGAATCGATTGGTTGTCCTCACGGACATCGAAGCTGATCCGGACGACACCCAGAGTCTGGTCCGCTTGCTGCTCTACTCGAATGAGATCGACGTTCGGGGACTCATCGCGACCACATCCATACATATGCGAACCTCCGTGCACCCCGATTCCATCCGAAAAGTAATCCACGCCTACGCCGCAGTCCATGACAATCTGCTGAAACACGATGCGAACTATCCAACAGCGGAGTCTTTGCTAACAATGGTAAAACAGGGCTTGCCTGAATATGGTATGAAAGGGGTTGGCGATGGAAAGGATTCCGAGGGTTCAGACTGGATTATTAATGTTCTCGAAGAAGATGACCAGCGCCCGTTATGGGTGTCTGTTTGGGGAGGAGCCAATACTCTTGCTCAGGCGCTGCATAAAATAAGAAACACAAAAACCGAAGCAGAGGCGGAAAGGTTAATTGCAAAACTTAGAATTTATACAATTTCCGACCAGGATGATAGCGGGATATGGATGAGAAGAAATTTCCCGAATTTATTTTATATTGTCAGTCCCGGCGGTTATGAAAATTCAACCTGGAGTGCAATTAATGAGCATGTGGACGGCATAAATAATGAAACAATAAGCAATCGCTGGCTTGCGCAAAATATACAACAAGGCCATGGCCCGCTCGGCGCGGTGTATCCTGATGTAGCCTGGGGTATGGAGGGAGACACGCCATCGTATTTATTATTAATTCCGAATGGATTAAATGTGCCGGAGCGTCCTGACTGGGGCGGCTGGGGAGGTCGCTACGAAAAACACATACCTGAACATGCATCTTTTGATTCAGGATTTACAGGCGGTGTACCTATAGAACCCGAACCCAGGGCAATCTGGACCAATGCGAATGATACATACGTACCGTATGTGTTCAATGAATATGGACGGGCAGTTCGAAGAGATGATAATTCGTTCACAAATAATAAAGTTACTTTGTGGCGATGGAGAGATGATTTTCAAAATGATTTTGCTGCTCGTATGGATTGGTGTACCCAATCCTATAAGCAAGCCAATCATCCGCCTCGTCCCTGCCTTGAGCATCCCGACAGAATTTCGGTAAAGTCCCGCGAAACCTTTTGGCTAAGCGCTCGCTGCAGCACCGACCCGGATGGCGACAGTCTGAGTTTCTTCTGGTTCCAGTATCCCGAAGCGGGAACCTGTAAAGCACCTTTTCGCTTCAGCGCAGAAAATACAATCGGGGTTGCTGTAACGGCTCCAAGGGTCGAACAACCGGAAAACGGGCATATTATACTGAGGGTTACCGATAAAGGAAATCCGCCCTTGTCGAGGTATAAGCGGGTGATTGTCACGATCGCCCCTTGAATGATACCAAAGAAGTACAGGATGAAGCACGTATTTCTTTCCGGATTGTTCGTTTCCTTGGGATTGCTGGTTGCAATCGAAGGGCTTGTGCGCCAAAGCAAGGCCGCAACGCCGCTGCAGACGTCACCTGGCGGGGCAGCCGGACATCTGAAAGCTCAGTCCCGACCCGGCTCGGCAGCAGACTGAGCAGAAGTCGGCGCGAGGGATGGGGGTAGTGGCAAAGCTTTAATGTACTGGCCCACCCAATCGAAGAAGGCCGGCCAGTTGGGTCCGGACGTATGGCCGCCTTCATGCTGACGCCATGCCAACTCGCCGCCTATCAGTGTTCCCACCGGCGGCATTGGGTCCGTCAGGTAATTGCCCGGTGTGCCAAAATCCTTCTTGCCCAGGAGCGTGTACACGGGTCCCGCCAGCACGCCAGCCATGAAGCTGCCGTGGGCATCCACCCAGGGAGGATCGCCGGGGAGGACACCGTAGCTGATAAAGCAAGGACGCGGGGCGCATAACGCGATAAGTTCATGAGAATCGACCGGTAGGTCGGCCGCCGTCATGCAGGGATCGGAGGCCCCATACTTGAGGAAATTGCCGGCCATCCAGTGATACCCGCCACGGCCGGTGAGGTTCTCGACCGCTTCGCCGAATATATGCCGATGCAGCTTTGCCCCGCCTTCGCCTGATGAGGCGACAAATGCGACTGCGACGCGCTCGTCAAAGGCAGCTGTCACCAACGCGGCCTTTCCATACCGTGACACGCCCTCAATGCCCACCTTTTTCGGATCGACTCCGGCATCAGGATTAGCTTCGAAAAAGTCAATCAGCCGACTAACACCCCATCCCCAAGCCCGCAGCGCGCCCCATTGATCCGGCTTTCGCGGTTCGCCTCTGTTGGTTAAACCGATGATGCCCCGACGCAGACTCATGCCTCCCCTATCCGGCTGGATGCTTACGGGATTGATGGTACCATACCCCCAACCATGGGAGATAGACTGCTCCATCCAAGATGGGCCACCCGGTCTGCCTCGTATACCTCCAAACCCGCCGCCGAACCCAAATTCAAGCATCATAGGCACCGGCTCTTTCGCTCCAGCCGGAACCGTGAAGATCACCTGAATGTCTACCGAGATCTCAGGGTATGCCGAATTGTTAACATGACCGACCAGCGTCTTGGTGACCGTTGGAATTCCAGCGCTGTTGCCCTCGGTCGTCGCTGACACTTCCCAGGTCACCTTCGGCACGTTCGGAGGAATCCGACCGTACACTTCACGCTCGAAGTCCTCAAGGATCTCCACCCTGCGTTTAGGCCATTGCGCGGCACTGGTCACCTTAGTTCCGTCCTTCATCGTGAGGACGTCCGGCATGCTGTCCTTGTATGGGTTGGCAGTGGCTTCGTCGAAGACGTTCTGGTTGTTCGGATTAGCACCCGGACGTAATTGCTTGATTCCCAGTTGGTCCATCATATTCTGGTGATCGTCATATTCATCCTGAGCACTTGGCCCGCGCCGGGCCGCACGTGTCACCGAGCCATTGAATATCGTCGCTATCCCCAGAGCTATTACAACAACTGAATATGCACGTAAATATCTCCAATGAAATGACATAGTTTTCCCTTTCTATTTTGTTGCCCCGCGCCAGTGGCTATGATCGCCTCGGCACCGCATAGCATCGTCACCCTGCCACCAGCAGTTCTATCAGGGTGAATCCTGTTCGCTTATGCATGGTTACCTTCTTTCCTTGAATTGTTGATTCTCATATACATGATAAGTTTCGCATACATGTCAGCATATTAAATTTGTTTCAGAAGTTCAAGAACTTCTCCATCGCAATAGAATTGGTCTGCATGCCGTCTCCGACAAGATCAACCAGGGATACAGGTCCGAGCCCAAACGCATCGATCCCGAGACGGTTCCCGCGGAAGCTCCCAACATGTTCAAACGCCTCGGTACCAACAGTTACGTGCTGATGTACGATGTCTACGGCGCAAGACCCAACAACATGGGCTTCAGCGAAACCACGGACTTCGTGACTTACAAGAACATCGGTCACTTCAACGAAGGCGTGATGAAGGGAACGAACTTTTCGCGGCCTAAGCATGGCGCGGTGACTTACCTGACGCTGGATGAACTGAAAGCCATCGCGGAACACTGGAAGGTGGACATCAAGCTGGACTGAAGACAATCAGGTGACGAATGACGGGGCAAGAAACAAACATGCCCTCATAAATCTGATATTCGGCCAAACCGGGACTCCGTAAATTCGCCGCGAATCTGAATTCCCGATGCGGGGATTGGCTTCAATCACATTGTCCAGGCCGCGGAGCTTTACCTTGGCTTTGATAGAAAATTGCTTCATATCGATAAAAATGTTACTGTATTTTATAGAAACTTCCATTAAAACTGTTTTGGAAAAAATTTCTTGACTGCTTAGGGTGTTTTCAGTAAGATATTTGATATCATACGGAGAAAATTCTGTTGTTAAAGAGTGTGAATGAAAAACCCCAGGTAAACATAGGAGAAGATTATGAAAAATAAAAAACTGTTTTATGTAATCTTTCTGTCTTCAACAGTATTATGGTTTGCAGCAAGTACGGCGGCCTCCGAGCCTTCCGCAGCGACTGTCCGGATTAAGGCCGGCGCGTATGAGCCATTTACGGATTCGAACGGCAACGTTTGGCAGCC
>Ga0307419_10001050_pt1 | contig 14355 bp, 11 predicted proteins | sample SalMarWE160230MG_2_FD_202512 | JGI IMG/M metagenome (GOLD analysis project Ga0307419, IMG submission 202512) | Salt marsh sediment microbial communities from the Plum Island Ecosystem LTER, Massachusetts, United States - WE1602-30 | ecosystem: Environmental > Aquatic > Marine > Intertidal zone... | reverse complement strand
ATGGGTACCAAGAGCCGGGAGGATATCTTTTAATTTCTTTCCATAATATTTGTAAAGAAGAACAGTAATATCACCTGCCCTGGAGTGAAACCGTGTAAAGTCGGGAGGAATAACGAGTACCTTTTTCTTCCTGCCTAGTTTTACAAGTGCAGAATAGAGTCCATATTCGAGACCGGCAGGACTTATCACTGTATCCGGTGAACCTGACTGATAGTATATCATTGTTAATCAATAATTTATGATAATATAGTACTTATATGTTAAATCGCCTATCCCTACACTCCGCTGTACGCGCTGAATCCTCCGTCTACAGGGATTACCACACCTGTCACAAATTTCGACAGATCAGAAGCAAGGTATAGCAATGTCCCGGTAAGTTCATCAGGCGTACCGTATCTTTCCATTGGGGTACTGTTGATGATCTTCATTCCCCTGGATGTTGATTCACCTGTTTTTTCATCAATCAGAAGGAACCTGTTCTGATCAGTAAGAAGAAAGCCGGGGGCTATTGCATTTACCCTGACACCTGTTTTGGAAAAATGTACCGCGAGCCATTGTGTGAAATTATTGACAGCTGCTTTGGCTGCAGAATAAGCGGCAATTTTTGTCAGCGGCCGGTATGAATTCATTGAAGAGATATTTATTATCACACCGGATCTCTTCTTAACCATTTCTTCACCAAACACCATTGAGGGGATCAGGGTTCCCTTAAAGTTCAGATCAAAGACCTTGTCAAAACCTTCCAGCCTGAGACCGAAAAAGGTATCTTCAGGATTTTCTTCTCCCTCTATTCTTTCAACTTTGGTCGTGGCATCAGGTGAATTGCCCCCTGCGCCGTTTACAAGAATATCCACGATGCCAAATTTACTGTTCACCTCTCTCTTAGCCGCTTCAAGTGTCTCCCTGTCAAGGACATCAGCTGAGATACCAATGGAAGGAATCCTAAACTCTTTTTCAATTTCTGAAGCTGTTGAGACAGCCTTATCTTTTTTGTGATCAAGGATAATAGTCTTCACCCCATTTGCAGCCAGCGATCTGGCCATCTCTGAGCAGATCACTCCGGCACCTCCGGTAATTACAGCTACTTTATTTTTAAGGTTCAATTCATTCATTAATGTACTTTTAAGTTCTTCTTTGAATTCTTATACCTCTTACAAACTCCTCATCCGTGAGGTATCAAAATCCAAAATACTCTTTTGCATTTTTATAAGATATTCCTTCTATCAATGGTTTAAGAAGCTCTTCCTCATCAGGTATCAGTCCCTTTCCAACCTCACTGCCAATATAGTTGCATACTAAGCGTCTGAAATATTCGTGGCGGGGGTAGGAGAGAAAGCTTCTGGAATCGGTTACCATTCCCACAAATCTTCTTAGCAGACCAAGGGACGAAAGATCTCTAAGATGCTTTTCCAAACCATTTTTCTGATCAAGAAACCACCATGCAGCACCATACTGAACCTTTCCGGGCGATGACCCGTCATTAAAGTTGCCGGCCATCGTAATAAACATCTCGTTATCAGAGGGATTAAGGTTGTAAAGTATGCTCTTCGTAAGCTGATCTGTTTCATCCAGGCTGTTCAAAAACCCTGACATTTTAAGGGCATCCTGAGGAGCTCCGATTGAATCCCATCCGGTATCCGAACCCATTTGTCTGAACAAGCGGCCGTTATTATTTCTTATTGCCCCAACATGAAATTGTTGTGCCCAGCCTCTCTTGTGATTCATGCGACATAATTCGGTCATTATCGCAGCCTTATATTTCTCTGACTCCTCGTATGATGCTGCTTTTCCTGCGAGCAGTTTTTTGAATATACTGTCAGCCTCCGAGGCAGTAAAAGGAGCAAAATAGAAACGATCAAGACCATGATCCGATAATCTTGCACCCATATCATGAAAAAACTGATGCCTCCGGTCAACCATTTCAATAAGGTCATCGAAGGTTTTGATCTCCTTCCCGCAAGCTACTCCCAGCTTTTCAATATATGACCTGAATTTCACAGTATCATCTGTTTTTATCAGGTTGTCGGGACGGAATGCAGGCAGTACTTTTACCTCAAATGAGTCTTTTAGTCTTTTATGATGTTCAAGATTATCTGCCGGATCATCAGTGGTGCATACAGTTTCGACATTCATTTTTCTTAACAGTGACCTGATGCTGTATTCTTCAGACTGAAGGAGTGCGCTTGCTTTTTCGTAAATCCCTTTTGCCGTTGACGAGGACAGAAGTTCGAAGATCCCAAAGTACCTTGCAAGTTCAAGATGTGTCCAGTGATATAACGGATTCCCGACAGCTGCCGGCACTGTTTCTGCCCATTTACCGAATTTGTCGGGATCGGAAGCATTCCCCGTGCAGTATTTTTCGTTGATCCCGTTTGTCCTCATTGCACGCCACTTATAATGATCGCCTTCAAGCCATGCCTGTGTAAGGTTTTCAAACCGGTGGTCGTCTGCTATCATTTCAGGAGAGAGATGACAATGGAAATCAATTACAGGCTGATTATCAGAGTATTGATGATATAATCTTATTGCTGTTTCGTTGTCAAGGAGAAAATTTTCATGAATGAATGATTTCATACGGGAAAAGTTTTTTAAGATGACAAGTCAATTCTGCAATATAACAAATATATTTTCGTTAACGAACACGATGTTGAGAAAAAGATTGTATTTTTGTTAAACAGAGGTAACCGGCTAGCGGGCTTCCGGCTGCCGGCCAACTGCGAGTAAAAATTTAAAACATAATATTTAAAATCTATATCATGAAAGTTGAGTTACGATACGCTTCACATCCCATTGATTTTAAGAGTTATGACACTGATAAGATCAGAAAGGAATTCCTGATTGAAAAGATATTTGATACAGATGAGATTTTTCTGGTTTATTCATTATATGACCGTTATATGGTAGGCGGAGCTATGCCGGTAAACAGGTCTCTTGTTCTTGAATCAGCAGATGATCTTAAATCAGGTTATTTCCTTGAGAGAAGGGAGATGGGTATAATAAATGTAGGTGGCAAGGGAATAATTGAAACTTCCGAAGGAAATTATGAACTTGACTATAAAGAGGCATTATATCTCGGGAAAGAGATTAAAGAGGTTGTTTTCACTTCGGCCGACCCGCATAAACCATCCAGGTTCTATATTAACTCTGCCCCGGCACATCATAAATACCCGTCAAAAAAAGTGACTCTTAGTGATGCTGAGGTTGCGGTATTGGGAACTCCGGGAGAATCGAATCATCGTTCAATAAATAAATTGCTGGTTAACAGTGTTTTATCTACATGCCAGATGCAGATGGGCATGACTGAACTTAAGCCGGGAAGTGTATGGAACACGATGCCTGTTCATACTCACAACAGGAGAATGGAAGCTTATTTTTACTTTGAAATACCAGAGAAACAAGCTGTTTGTCATTTCATGGGAGATCCTGATGAAACTCGTCATATCTGGATGAGAAATGAACAGGCCGTACTTTCTCCTTCATGGAGTATTCACAGTGCAGCCGGCACATCAAATTACACATTTATCTGGGGAATGGCAGGTGAGAACCTCGATTACAGCGATATGGATGTAAGGTATCCGGATACACTGAGATAAAAGAATAAATATGAAGGAACTATTTGATCTTACGGGAAAAGTTTCCCTTGTTACAGGTGGAACACATGGAATCGGACTTGCTATCGCACTTGTTCTTGCAAAAGCAGGAGCAAAGGTATGCATCAACGATATAATTGATGAAAAACTAAATAACTGCAAGGCAGAATTTACAAAGCAGGGTCTTGATGTTTATACTCTGAAATTCGATGTGACTGCTGAAGCAGATGTTGACAGGGGTATATCAGAGATAGAGAAAAATGTAGGTACTATTGATATCCTGGTCAATAATGCCGGGATCATAAAACGTATTCCGATTTTGGAAATGCCGCTCTCCGATTACAAACAGGTGATTGATGTGGACCTTGTTGCACCACTGATTGTGTCAAAGCGTGTAGTCCCTGGCATGATCGAAAAAAGAAGCGGCAAGATCATTAATATGTGTTCAATGATGAGTGTTTATGGAAGGAATTCGGTATCTGCATATGCTTCAGCCAAGGGAGGACTTAAGCTTTTGACACAAAATATGACATGTGAATGGGCAAAATATAATATACAGATCAACGGCATTGGTCCCGGATATATTGAAACTGCCCAAACTGCTCCAATCCGGGAGGATGCTCATCCCTTTAATGACCTGGTCATGACCCGTACCCCGGCAGGCAGATGGGGTAAACCTGAAGATGTTGCCTATGCGGCACTTTTTCTTGCTTCAAAAGCTTCCGACTTTGTTAACGGACATATACTATATGTTGATGGCGGTATACTCGCCAATTTCGGTTATATAAAAGGTGAAAACGAAATCTAGGATTATCTCGTTACTTTTCTGTGTCGTCACTATCCGGAACTTGTACTGTTTCTGTTCCTGTTCCTTCTTCCTCTTTTGCCCTGCCATTGAAATAAAGAATGGTTGCATAAATCGGCAGTAGAGGGAAAACGATCGCATTAGCCAGCGCACCAAGAATGATATAGAGAGGATTGGTCATAAAGTTAGTAACATCGGCTGCTTCCACTGAATTTGTAAATACTTTAAAGAAACTGCCTGAGAATGGGATCATTATCAGCATTGAAAATATCAATGATATGACTATTAGGATAAGGATAAAAACTGCTGTCCATCCAATATTTAACCAGAAACCTTTATGCGTCAGTTTGAAAGAGCGGCTTATTGTGTGCCCTATATTAGTGCCCTCCACCATAAGCACAGGTAAAAAGAAAAGGAATAAAGTAACCATGTAAAGAGCAACAAAAAAGATTCCGATGATCAGTGCAAAGAGTCCCAGCATCAGCGCAATAGATCCGAAAAAGGCAAATAGTATTATTATGATCAGGTATGGTATGAAATATTTCAATGCCTTATAGGATGAAACGAAAATAGTCTCTTCACTGTCAATCGGATTATAAATGATATAATAACTCAGGATTGTAGTAAAAAGAAGATTTAAAAGTGAGACGATAATTATCGGCCAGATAAAATCCCTCATCTTACTAAGCATCTCCTCCGGATCAGTAATATAGGCTACCTCACTGAAATCAATTGATGAGGAGATAAACTGCATGATTAAAGAAATGACGATTGAGAAAATGAAGAGAATGACAAATCTGCCCTTGTAAAAATCCCATAATGAACTCATTGCACTGTCGAGATTGTGCCTGCGGTATAATGGGTGACTGCTAATATTTTCCATGATATTATTTTTATAATATTTCAAATCTAAAAAATAATCTTTATAACGACCATCTTTAACTATTCTTTTATTAATTATTCTTAACAAATAACTAATAACTAATTACAGTAATGACCTTCATTTACCTTTTCTCCAATGCCTCATCGCATTACTTAAATGTAGTCCTGCACCAGTTTTCTTTGACGGGAAAATACCCTCATTCACCGTCTTGATATCTTCAATGGTATAAAATGCTTTTGGATTGAATTTATCAATTATATTAATAACCTCTACCAACTCATGACGTTGAATAATGGTATAAATAATGTGTATTTTTTCCTTTGCTCCATGTGCCTCAATGCTTGTGGCGCCAAAACCATTGATGTTAAGGTTGTGTACAAGTTCAGCTCCTTCAATATGAGCAAAAATCCTTATCATCTGGAAACCCATTGCCAGCTTCTCTTCTATTATCATGCCGATAAAATTGCCGGAGGCAAATCCGGCCGCATAGGCAAAATAATTAATATAATTATCAAGGTTCTGCATTATTTTACCTACAGCTATGATCCAGATAAACACTTCAAAAAAACCCAGGAAAGGTGCAATGTTTTTCTTACCCTTTGAGACAAATATGATTCTCAATGTACCTAATGACACATCACATATACGGGCCAGAAAGATTAAAAATGGCAAAATGCCATAACTGAAAAGGTTTGAGTCAAAGAATGAGGTTTCCATGATGATCAGAGTTTAATTTTATGTGAAGCAAATATAAATAGAATGATGAAATGGTACAATGGTACAATGATATGAAGGTTGATTTTATTGACGAGCTGATAGGATTTGCGAGTGAAAAAATATTTAGTCTAGCCTGTAAGCTACTGGCTCAGGAAATATTATTGTTACCATCGTTGATAAAAACCTGAAGCTTTCTGGACCAGGCAGTCCCGACCAGCTTTTGTTTTACAAAAAAAAGATTCTCATCATCAGGATTTTTGCTATCGATATACCATGGTAAATGACGTGCCTCGTAAGGATAAGCAGTACGATACATCTCAATATTATAATTTGCATGTCTCCTCTTTGCCCTTGGCCGGTAAAGGGCGAAAGTAGTGTCAATAGGAGCGAAGTACAGGAGGTCGCTCACCTTATATTTATAGAAGAACTGTTCATATGAGATTACCTCCTCCTTCATGGAATAGCAGTCGGGCAGATCATCAATTTTTAATGAAAATCCAATCTTCTGAGCTAATCTGTTACTCTTTAAGACCTTCAAAAAAAACAGCAGGAAATCATCAGGACATTCATCGATGGGAACAATATCTGAATCGGAATAGACAAAAAAATCATCCTTGAACCTGTTGTAAATACCTGACAACCACAGGGCATTCTTCCCCAGATTCTTTTCAAGCCTGAAAATCGGATATTTACAGTTATCATAGTACTGGAGCAATGGAGGATAAGTGGAAAGGTTATCTATTATATATATGTTTTTATATCCTCTTTTTTCGAGGCTGGCAATCAGTTTTTTAACTGATTCGAGTCTGTTAAAATTATTTATGATAATAGGAATTTCCTTATAATCAGTGATCGTTGAAGGTTTCACAAGTTCATAGAGAAAATTGAAGAAACCCAATAAACGATAGTAGGCATATTTAAAGGAATTCTTAGGAATAATTCTGTTTTTCATGGAGCTCATCTGGTATATTTTAATCTCAGGTCAACCTTCCTGTCATAAACATAGTAACAGGGTTCATCACAGGAGACCTCATCGTATAAAACCCTTGGTGTAACAGAATTGACGACAATATATTTTGCTTCTCTGGAATATGTTGCAGTTATAGTATATAATTTATTTACCGGAACATCGTGGTTAATAGTAGTGGACGACAGTATGGAAAATGATTCCAATAATACAGAGTCTTCAAGATAGCCTTCGTAAATGTTTACGGTTGTAAATGTAGGCAGTTCGTCAAGTTTGATATTAAGTATGGCAGTAACAGGTTCATCAGAGGAACATTCAGAACAGTTAATGATTCCTGTTACCGGCTTTTCGCAGGAGAAAAATACCACCAGTATTATAAATACAAGAGTATTTCTGAGTTTTCCTATATTGCCTCCTAATACCATTTGATTGTTTTTACCGGTGCTCTTTCATTATCAAAAAAGAAGTTATAGGAGACTCCAAATCTGCCCCATACTGGTCCTATCCGGTAAAAATCAGTATTCATGAATTCAACACCCGATATCAGAGTAATGTTGTTCTTTATCCATTTGAGGCTGATCCCCGGGATCACTTTGAAGCAGTTATCTGGTCTGATTAAGGTGCCTTTAAACTTGCTTCCGAATGAGTAAGCTGCTGATAATGAAGGGGAAAGGAGAATGTTGCTTCTGAACATATTGTCGGTAAGGGGAAAATCTTTAAACACTCCTGCATATACTAATGAACTCTTGTCGAGGTACTGGTAGTAAAGATAATCACTTTCCTTTACCAGCACTCGTGTATACCATAATTTGGTATCAAGGCCTGTAATAATTCCAAGGTTCAGCAGAGGCTCCTTGAATGCAAAACTGATTCCGGTAAAAATATCCCTGAAATCCGACTTGAGGGATAATGTTAATGCCAGCTGATCTACCTCAAGCTTCTTGTTTGAAGGAAATTCATTACTTTCCAGGAGTTTAATAATATCCTTACGGCCGTATCTTACTGCTATATTATAAGGATTTATAGCTTTTCTTTCGGGGTCGGTCCACTTGTTCCCGGATTTAATAAGTATCTCTGCTGTATTTTCCTGGTTGGCCCTTATAGCTAGATCCAATGCATCCCATCGGTACTTGTTTAGTGTATATATATCGACTCCTTTTTCCCTGAGAAGATTCATTATGAGTGTGTCGCCGTTTTGTGCGGCTATCAGAAACGGTGTAAATCCCTCATTATCCCTTGCTTCCATATTTGCTCCATTTTGGATAAGAAGATCGGCAATATTAGCATGTCCGGCCCATATTGCAGCCATCAGGGGAGTGGTGCCATCAAATGCCTTTTGATCAATTTTAGCCCCATAGTATAGAAGAAGATCGGTAATATATAAGTATCCGTATATAGATGCATAGTGGAGTGATGCCGCCCCGTAATTATCCAGGTAATTTACTTCGGCCCCATATCTTATCAGGGTTTCTGCTATTTCAAAGCTTTGATTCCTGACAGCTATTATCAGCGGTGTTTCGTACCTGTTTGTTATCCTGTTTACATTGGCGCCATATTTAAGAAGGATAAATACACTTTTCGGTTTGTCGTTTTGAACAGCGAGAATAAGTGGAGTGGCTCCCTTATCTGTCTCAGTATCAATATCAGCTCCCATCAGGGCCATTCTTTCTATCTCTGTGTAGTATCCCTTTGACGCTGCAATCATCAGGTTGTATTCGAGAGCACCGAATGAGGAAAGAGGAAGATATTCTGAAGTATCGATATAGATATAGACTATTTCAACCTGAGGTAATACCGTTAAAGATATAACCATAAAGGCTATAAGCAGAAAAATGTGCTTTAATGACATTTTTTTTGACATCTTGGCTACAAAGTTAGTTCTTTGAACTTAATCCGGTATATCTGCAAGTTGCGTTTTTTATGCTGTCAGTCGAATAGTGTATTTCTTTTTATAAAATTTAATATATTCTATTAGTCCGGAAAAGAATACTTTTTATTTTTGTTCCGGAAAAAATACTTCTTTTTTGTCAGGGACAAAAAAAATATTACTGGTAATACTACTGGCGTCCGTTGTAAGTTATAATCCGGGAGCAATTGAGAAAAACAATAAAACTGCCGATATACTTGTTCCGGGTAATGTCAGGCTATCTAACAGTAAATCATCAGGAAGAGAATTTGCTGCAGCTGAAAAGACTATCCGTGCATTCATGCGTAAGTGGTCTATAACAGGCGCTTCGGTTGCTGTCTCAAAGGACGGCAAATTGATATATGCCAGAGGATTTGGTTATTCAGATACCACATCATGGGAAGAGATACAGCCATATCATAAATTCCGTATAGCCAGTATCTCCAAGCTGGTTACAGCAGTTGCGGTAATGAAACTTGCTGAAGATGGTAAATTAAATTTGAATGACAGGGTTTTCGGGCCGGATGCAATCCTCAATGATCCCTATTTCAGTAATCCAAGAGATAAAAGAGCATATGGAATTACTGTTGCTCATCTTCTCAGCCATAAAGGAGGATGGACTCAGCGGTGGGGAGATCATATGTTCATGCCCCTGGTTGTTGCTGATCAAATGGGTATGAAACCCCCGGTTGATACCAGGACAATAGTTAGATTTGCCCTTGATAAAAGGCTTCATTATACGCCCGGCAAAGGCAGGGCATACTCAAACCTGGGGTACAGTATTCTAGGGCTGGTAATAGAAGAAGTTTCAGGAATGCCTTATGAGGAATATTGCCGGAATGCTGTACTGGAGCCACTGGGTATTTATGATATGGTACTTGCACGTAATCTGCATTCACTAAAAGCACCCTATGAAGTAACCTACTATGCACCCTCGGATGTTGTTCCGAAGCCATCAATATATGGTACAGGTGAACTGGTCAATCCGGTCTACGGCGGAAATGATATCGAAGCCCTTGGCGGAGCCGGCGCATGGCTGGCAACAGCACCTGACCTTCTTCGCCTGCTCCTGGCTGTTGACGGATTCGAAACTAAAGAGGATATCCTGACCCGAGAGAGTATTGAAATTATGACCGATATCCAAAACGGACTTGCCCCAATAGGATGGAAAGCAACGATCAGCAACGGAACATGGTGGAGAACCGGGTCATTCCCCGGGAGTGCGGCGATGATGAAAAGACAACCTGACGGGACAGCCTGGGTAGTACTTTTTAACTCAAGTGCCTGGAACGGACCAGAAATACATTCTTACGTTAATACACTGATGTACAGGGTAATATCCCGGCTTAAAATAACCGGTCAATATGATCTTTTTGACTATTCACTGCCTGTTCCCCTTAAGACCGACTATATTACTTCAACACCTGCTGAATAATGTGCTTCTCAGTTAATGTAAACCTCATTAAGGAAGAACTTGAAGAGAGATATGATATCTCATTTCCTGATAAATACCGGTATGAGCCAAGTTATTATTATCATGCATTCGGACTACCCGTTATACCTGCAGTATGCTCCGAAAATCCGGCAACTATAACATTTCTTAAGTGGGGATTGATACCTTCCTGGATTAAGAACCAGGAAGATGCTGAAGCAATAAGATTTAAAACCTTCAATGCCAGGGCAGAAAGTGTTGATACGAAACCATCTTTTTCATCATCCTTCAAATTAAGAAGATGTCTTATTCCGGTCAGGGGTTTTTATGAATGGCAACATGTTGGGAATAGAAAAATACCATGGTATGTATACAGGACCGATAATGACATTATTACACTGGCAGGACTCTACAGCGAATGGTTGCCCGCGGCCGGGGGAGAACCATTAAAGACTTTTACTATTATTACAATTGATGCCAACGAACTGATGGCTGAGGTTCATAACTCAAAGAAACGAATGCCGGTTATCCTGGAAAGACCAGATGAAAAGAAATGGGTAGATGTCAAAATCCCTCCTGCAAGAGCTTCGGAAATGCTTAAATCCTGTCCTTCCGATGTCCTTAAGGCTCATACAATCGGTCCACTGGTAAATGACAGAAATGCAAACAGGAATACTCCGGATGTAATCAAAGAATATACCTGGGCTGCAGAATAAATGATTTATCAAATGCAAGGGCGGGTTTAGTTTAATATATTTCAACTAACTTCTTCAGGTTTATAGTTTTTATTAAATTGCTGCTCTATTCCTAATATTAAATATTTATCCTGTTATGAAACCTATTTTTAGAATTACATTATCAGTCATACTTTTTACAGTATGCTTAACAGCAACAGCCCAGAATGAAACAAAATTATTGAGGTTCCCTGCAATATCTGGCGATCAGATAGTATTCAGCTATGCAGGAGACCTGTATACTGTTAGCAGCAATGGCGGAGTCGCCCGTAAATTAACCACAGATATTGGTTATGAGATATTTCCCAGGTTTTCTCCTGATGGCAAATATATCGCATTTACAGGCCAGTATGATGGAAATACTGAGGTTTTCCTTATTCCGGGAGAGGGAGGAACTCCTAAAAGATTGACCTATACTGCAACACTTAGCCGCGATGATGTGGGCGACAGGATGGGCCCTAACAATATTGTAATGACATGGACCCCTGATGGGAAAAATATTGTATACCGGTCAAGAAGATATACATTCAGCGACTTTTTAGGACAGCTGTTTACAGTTCCTGTTGAAGGGGGAATGTCGAAAGAATTGCCTTTGTCAAAGAGCGGTTTCTGCTCGTATTCCGATGACGGGAAAAAACTGGCTTTTAACTGGGTTTTTCGTGAATTCAGAACATGGAAATACTATGAAGGTGGTATGGCTGATGATATAAGAATATTTGATTTTGAATCCGGAAATGTTGAAAAAATTACCGATAACAAGACCCAGGATATTTTCCCGATGTGGATAGGGGATGAGATCTTTTTCCTGTCCGACAGAGACAGAATAATGAATATGTTCGTCTATAACACTGTCACAGGGGCGACTGGAAAAGTAACAAATTTTGATACGTATGATATAAAATTTCCTTCAGCCGATAAGACTCATATTGTCTTTGAAAATGGCGGTTCAATATATAAAATGGAAGCCAAAACACGTAAGGTCGAGAAGGTAAGTATTTATATAGCAGATGATTATGAGGCTGACAGAAAGGTTCTCAAGGATGCATCCGAAAGGATAACTGCAGTAAATCCGTCACCCGATGGTGAACGTGTAGTTATAAGCGCCCGTGGAGATATATTCGATGTTCCTGTAAAAGAGGGTGTAACCAGAAATTTAACGGAAACTTCAGGAGTGCATGAGAGAAATGCAAAATGGTCACCTGACGGGAAAAATATAGCATGGGTTTCTGATGCCTCAGGTGAATTTGAAATATGGATGCAGAAAGCTGACAGATCTGAAGCTGCCTTTCAAATAACATTGGGCCAGAATACATATATCTTTGATATTGAATGGTCCCCTGACAGTAAGAAGATCCTTTATGTAACAAAAAAGAATGATCTCAGGTATGTTGATGTCCGGACAGGCAAAATCACTATTGTGGATAAGTCACCTAAAAGTCCCTATTATGATGCAAACTGGTCACCCGACAGCAAATGGATTGCTTTTGTGAGACAGGAACAGGATTTCCCGGTGATCAGGATCTGTAATACAGCAACTGCAATCTCTCAGGAGATAACAAATAACTGGTACTCTTCAGACAGCCCTGTATTCAGCTCAGACGGTAAATACCTCTTCTTCGTATCCGAAAGAGATTTTAACCCAATTTACAGCCAGACCGAGCAGAATCATGCATATCTCGATATGAGCAGGATATATCTTGTTCCACTCGCAAAAGATACTCCTTCACCACTGGCTCCTGTTGATGATCAGGTTAAGGTGGTTGAAAACACTCCTTCATCGCAAACAAAAGGTGATAAAAACAAAAAGGATTCTGATAAGAATATACCGGAAACCGAAGTGAAAGAAACTAAAATAGATTTCGACGGAATAATGGACAGGATAATCTCTCTTCCGGTACAACCTGCAAATTATGGTAATCTGCAGCCAGCCGATGATAAATTATTCTATAACATGAATTCACGGAGGGAAGGTGCTTCTACAGCCAAATACTTCGATCTGAAAGAAAAGAAAGAGGTTGAAGTAGGTGAGAGAATATCTTTAACGTTAACTTCAAGTGGTAAAAAAATGCTTGTCCGCCAGCGCGATAAATATGGTATTATACCTGTACCTGCAGGAAAGGTGGAGCTTAAAGAAACAATCAATACTGATAATATGCAGGTTATGGTTGATCTTAGAGAAGAATGGGAAAACATTTTCAATGAGTCATGGCGACAAATGAGAGATTTCTTTTATGATCCGGGTATGCATGGATTAGACTGGAAGAGTATACACAACAAATATTCTGTATTGCTTCCATATGTAAATCATCGGTCTGATCTCACCAACCTTATTGGAGAAATGATAGCAGAATTGAGTATAGGTCATACATACGCAATGAATGGCGAACGTCCCATGCCTGAGAGAATTCAAACCGGACTTCTTGGTGCTAAGTTAAGCAGGGATGCATCCGGATTTGCCAGGATAGACAAAATCCTTGAAGGTGCAAACTGGAATAAAGAACTTGTTTCACCGCTGACCGAAACAGGAATAAATGCCAAAGAAGGTGACCTGATACTTGCTGTAAACGGGAAGCCGGTAAATGAGGTAAATGATATCTATGAACTCCTGGTTGGCAAGGCAGGAAAACTTGTTGAACTTACTATCAATTCAAAGCCGGATTTCGCAGGCAGCAGAAAAGTCATCATAGAGCCAATATCCTCTGAATCAGCATTATACTATAATGATTGGGTTCAGAACAATACCAGAAAAGTAAGTGAAGCAACAAACGGGCGTGTTGGCTACCTTCATATTCCTGATATGCAGGTCAGAGGGTTGAATCAGTTTGCAGAACACTATTACCCTCAGCTTAACAAGGAGGCTCTTATAATTGATGACAGAAGCAACGGCGGGGGTAATGTTTCACCGATGATAATAGAACGCCTTATGAGGTCAATTACCTATGTGACAATGACAACCGGTGCTGAAACGGGAGATGTAAATCCCAGGGGAACTCACATTGGACCAAAAGTTGCTCTATGTGATAAATATTCAGCATCTGATGGTGACCTTTTTTCATACAGATTTAAATATAACAATATAGGCACATTAATAGGAACACGTACATGGGGAGGAGTCGTTGGTATATCCGGACCCATGCCTACTATAGACGGAGGAAATATCAATACACCATCCTGGGCGCCATATGCTGCAGACGGTAGCCGCTTCATCATAGAAGGCCATGGTGTTGAACCGGATATTGTTATCGAAAATGATCCGCATAAAGAATATCTGGGACAGGATGATCAGCTTGATAAAGCAATAAGTGTTGCTCTTGAAAAACT
>Ga0307419_10001049_pt1 | contig 14362 bp, 12 predicted proteins | sample SalMarWE160230MG_2_FD_202512 | JGI IMG/M metagenome (GOLD analysis project Ga0307419, IMG submission 202512) | Salt marsh sediment microbial communities from the Plum Island Ecosystem LTER, Massachusetts, United States - WE1602-30 | ecosystem: Environmental > Aquatic > Marine > Intertidal zone... | reverse complement strand
AGGAACCCTTCCAGGAGAAGGAGATTGGTGCGAACGTCATCAACCACAAGGATCGTCTTTCGCTTCCAGTCCGGGTAGGATATCGGTTGAGGTTTATTTGTGTCTTCATTCCGGCGATGTCCCGGGGGTATAATATCCAGGGTAAACCGGAATGCTTTATCGCCTGTGATACTTCTTTCAGTCCACGCCCTGCCTCCAAGCCCGGATAATACTTCATCGATCTCTGAAAGCAGGGTGGCTTCAGCTTCCGGTTTCTTTCCGGAATGGACCGACTCTGTACTCATGCCCGAAGGCTCATAGACGTAAAACGATAACTGGTCCTCCTTCCCAAGCTTATATCCGAATTCGATACTACCCCTGCGGGCGTAACGCATTATATGTTCCAGTATCCTGTTAAAAATGAACCTGATTTTATCGGGATCCGTATGGACCATGAAATGTTCCAGCGAACCGGGAGTGTTCAGGATAAGGAGGATTTCGCCGTAATGTTTGTCCAGGAGTTCCTCCTGGCAGAGCCGGTGGATTTCCCTGAGGCACTTGTATATGTAAAAATCCTTTTTCACGCCCCGGTTCAGATGCCGTGGATAAGCAAGATACAAAACTGGCCGGATTACTGGAAATCCCTGGAATGATATCTGTTACTGGGAATGGTGATTTGAATCACCTCGTCCCGGGACTGGCCGGATTTTCAACCTTAATTAAGATGGTTTTTTTGCAAAAACCGTAATGCTGTATATCCCGGGACCATCCTGCCGGTTCAGTTCTTCGGTTACTCCGTACCTGTCGGTGATCTCCCGAGGCAGTTCAATTTTCCTTTTTTTCATGACCGTTACATCACTGAACCCGGTTTCACTGACGATTTCCAGGTACCTGTCCTCCGTGAGTGCACCGGCCACGCAGCCCGCATACATTTCCGCTTCCTTCAGCAGTGCTGCCGGGAGGATCCCGTCGGTAACGATGTCCGAAACGCTCAGGTGTCCCCCCGGCCTGAGGATCCGGAAGGTCTCAATGAAGGCGGTGGCTTTATCGGGAGCCAGGTTGAAAACACAGTTGCTTACGACCACATCCGCGGTATCGCCTTCAAGTCCCGTGTTTTCAATTTCTCCCAGGTGGAATTCAACATTCTTAACGCCCAGTTTCAGGGCATTTTCCCGGGCTTTATCCACCATTGCAGCAGTCATGTCAATCCCGATGACCCTGCCTTTTTCACCCGTTTCCCTGGCTGCGATGAAACAATCGTTGCCTGCACCGGAACCCATGTCGACCACCGTATCCCCGGGGCGGATAAAAGCATATGCTGTGGGAAGTCCGCATCCGAGTCCCATGTCAGCCTCCGGAACATAACCCGCCACGGAGCTGTAATCATCCGACATGATGGAATAATCGAGCCTGTCACTGCATCCGCAGCCACAGGAACCTGCCCCTTTATTGCTTTGTACGGCGGCAATGCCCGCGTACTTTTCACGCACCATTTTTTTGAAGTCTTCAGGAGTTTCCATAAGATTTATATTTTGTATTTCGTAAAAATACGAAATACTATACAAAAAACTACTCCAGGTCAAGAAATTCTGAAAAATATTTCCTGGCTTTTTCCCAGGCTTCCCGGTTCAGGCAGTACATGATCCTGGGGGGACGGATTGTCCCCTGGATGAGCCCGGCCTGCTTTAATTCCTTGAGATGCTGGGAAAGGGTGGAACGGGCAATGGGCAGGATCTCGGCGAGATCACCACTGTAACAGCAAGACTGTTCGGAAAGCAGTTTCAGGATATAAATGCGCACCGGGTGGCTCAGTGCCTTAGCATACCTGGCCAGCTCGATCTGTTCCCCTGTGATATGTCCGTCGGGTTTGTATTCCTCCATTTATGCTTACGATGATATCCAAAATTAATAAACCCGGGGGAGAAGCCGCCAGGTTGTGGATGAATATTCTTCATAGCTGGTGAACATTTCTTTCAGCTGCAGTTCTTCGTAACGGATCTTGAAAAACAGGTTGATAACCAGGACCGCGAGTATAAGGATGCGCAGCCGTGAAGCTTCTGTCAGGACGAGAGGAATGAATATGAGCAGAAGGGCCGCGTACATCGGGTGCCTGATCCACCTGTAGGGACCGCTGGTCACCATGCGGCCCGAAGGCAGTACGTCCGGCGCCGCATTCAGGTTGTTCCAGCCTATGGCCACGAGGGACCAGAAGCCGAGGACCAGGCCGGCCAGGTAAAAGATCCAGGCATACCACCGGAAGGGCCAGACCGGACCGCTCAACAGGAGAAAGGCCAGGGCTGCATACTGGATCAGGAACAGGGCGAAAGCCCTCCGGGTTTTAACGTAAATGAATCTCATGCCGGGATGCACCATTTTTCTGAATGCCAAAAGTACCTGATTAATATCAAATGTTTGCGGTCGAAAAAAGAAAAACCGCCCGGAATAACACCAGACGGCTGTTCATTATGGTTTGCGACTGTTTCTTATTTGATGGCAATCTGCCTCGCGGGTTTTACCTTCGCTTCTTCTTTCTTCGGGATGTTCACATAGAGTATCCCGTTTTTATGGGATGCACTGATCTTTTCGGAATCCACCAGCTCGGACAGGTTGAATGAACGGCTGAAACTTTCGTAGCCGAATTCCCTGCGGGTATAGTGATCCTGGTTTTCTTCACGGTTTTCTTCTCTTACCGATGCGATCGTAAGAACATGGTTGTCCAGGTCTATACTGAAATCCTTTTTTTCGAGTCCCGGGGCGGCTACCTCGATGGTGTAGGCCTCGTCCCCTTCGTTAACATTCACCGCTGGCAGGCTTTTAAAACCATTCCTGCGGTAATGAACCGGGTAAAAATCCATTCCGAAGAATTCATCGAAAAGGCCCGGGTAAGTTCTGTTAATTCTTGCTAACATGGTATTGTCCTCCATTATTATTAAACATTTGTTTTTGTGTTCCGGGGGATTCCATGCAAAGCACATGCCATCGCATTCCGAAAGTCAAAATCCGGGAAAATGGTGCCATAATGGCACTCATATGCATAAAAAAATGTCAGAATGACATGAAAAGCTATATTCTGGAGCTTTTCAGACCTTCATCGACCCACTGATCTTCCGGTTCAGGAGGATGAAAACCAGGAGGACCACGATGAACTGGGAAAGGCAGGTCATTACGCTGAAGGGATTAAAGGGATTGTACCAGGCTTCCGGGGCAAAAACGGTGGCGGAGAGGAACATCCACCAGATCAGCAGGGCAAGTGCCAGGAAGGGGATCCCCAGCCGGATGCTGAGTGACCAGGCCCGCCCTACTTTCCAGTCCCCCTTAATGGAATTGATATCGGCTGAGATCAGGGGTATTTTATTACGGATGATGGCAAAGGCGATGAATGCGCCGGAAATCATCAGTCCTATTCCCCAGACAAAATCCTGGTTGCTCAGGAAGTTCAGGTTTCTTGCAGAGGGAAGTCCCATCAGGTAAACCACCAGCACTACGATGCCGATGGCCTGCGATCTTTTCATTCCCGTGTCAAGCAGCACCCTGGTGGAAAGTTCGAACATGGAAATAAGGGAGGAAAAACCGGCAAAGGTCAGCCCGAGAAAGAAGAGGACTGCGAGGGGGGATCCCATGGTCATCCGGGCAAAAAGCTGGGGCATCCAGATGAAGGTCAGTCCCGTTGAGGCCGGTCCGCTTGTACGCATGACCTCGAGGGTTTCGGTTCCGCTCATGCCCATTTCGTTCTGGAGGACAGAAAACACCGTTCCGAAGATCATGATGGCGGCCAGCAGTGATACGGTATTGTTGCCGATGCCGGTAATGAAGGCGTTCTTTACGAGCCCGTGCCGGCTTTGCATATAGGCGGCATAGGTAAGGAACAATCCCCATCCCGCACCCGTGTCCCATGCATTCTGCGTCAGGGCGGCCAGCCAGGTGGAAGGTTGCCTGAGCTGGTCCCACTGGGGGGTAAAAAGGTATTTTATTCCTTCCCCGGACCCGGGCAGGGTGACAGCCCTGCCGACCGAGAGCAGAACAATGGCCAGGAGGACCGGGATGAGCACCTTGTTCACTTTTTCGATCGAGCGTATGCCTTTCCAGATGGCAAGTGCCCCGAGCACGACCGCGAGGGAATGGAAAAGGAAAGGCCAGCCGCTTTCCTGGTAATGGTTCCAGACAGCCATGGCATCGGGGATTGTATCCGGGAGGGAATGGGTAAGGGTATAGGTGAAATAATAGAGGCACCATCCGACTATAACGGCATAAAAGAAAGAAATCGCGGTGGATACAAAAGCCACGAATGTCCCCATCCAGGCCAGTTTCCTTCCCACCGCCTTCAGGAATATGCCGATGGCGCCCGACCGGAATTTCCTTCCCAGGGCATATTCGGCGATAATCAGGGGAATGCTCCAGATAAAAAGGAATACCAGCCAGGCCAGCAGGAAAGCACCGGCACCCTGGTCCCCCCCGGCCTGGGCGGCGATCCTGGGGAACCTCCAGATATTTCCTGTTCCAACGGCTATTCCGAGGGCCGATAGCAGGAGTCCCAGGCGCGATGAAAACCGCTGGTTTACAGACTGGTCAAGCTGTTCCGGCATAAAGGAAGAACAAGGGATTAACGATCAAAGATCTGTATGGGATTGATGAATGCATTGCTCAGGGGATCCGGAATGCCGGTTTTTTCGCTTGACTTCGGGTTAATGCTCATGACAGGGAAACTGGATTTGTTGATGATCTCCTGGGCGGTCGAGCCGATGAAGAACTCGGTGAAGTTCAACTCCTGCTGTGTCATGATCATGACCAGTTCCCCCTTCAGCTCCGCGACCGCCTTGTTCAGGCGCTTGTAAAGGTTCTCCCCGCTGAATGGAATGAGCCTTACACCGCAGCTGACGTCCAGTTTTTCAAAGGTATTCCGGATCTCATCCAGGCGCTGGATGAACTTGATCTCGATGCTTTTGCGGTCATCCGGAAGGAATGAAATGACGGTTATCCTGGCATTCAGCATCTTTGCCATGATAATGGCATTCGAGGCTTTGATTATGGTCTGTTTGGTCAGGTCCAGAGGAAGGATGATGTGTGAGCAGCCCGGGTGTTTCGGCTTATTGCGAAGTGTTATGACCGGCACCTGGGCCTGCTTGATGATGTGCATGGTATTGGTACCGGCGATGTTCTTCTTCATGTCGGAAGAATCGGTCCTGCCCATAATAATGATATGGGCGGCGGTTTTGCGGGCAGCTTCGATGATCCTGTCATAAACCTTGCCCTTCAGGACGGTCCGCGTAAAGGAAAGCTTTGCGGGAACCAGGTGTTTTTCTGCCAGTTCGTCCAATTTTTCAGAGGCTCCCAGCCGGATCATTTCCCTTTGTTTGTCACTGATGACGATCCGGTAAAGCGTGGATTCCTCCTCCAGGATGTGCAGCAGGTGAAGCCTGGCATTCAGCGATTTTCCGACCGCTACGGCGTACTCAAGTGCTGATTCCGATTCGGGGAGGAAATCCAGCGGTATCAGAAGGTTCAATGGTTCAGGCATTTTATTTCAGGTTAAACAGGTGATTATCGTATAAATTATGCCGGTCACCGGGTCATCCGGCCCCAGCTGGAAAAGGGGTTGTCAACCACGATCCGCTGCTGCCTTGTTGCGAGCTCGTATCCGACCAGGAAGCACAGGTCACTGACCTTCCGGAGTTTTGTAAAATTGATCCGGTCGTAATTGTCCGTGACCTTATGGTAATCAACATGGACCCCGGTTGAATAAAACAGTACCGGTATGTTATGCCGGGCAAAATTAATGTGATCACTGCGGTAATAATACTGGTATGGATGATCCGGGTCATTCAGGCTGGTATCGGTATGCATCCCCATTCTGTCCGCCATCTCATAGTGAATCTGCACCAGATCGGAACTCTGTTGTCCGCCGATGATGCCGATGGAATCCATTCCGAGGACACTGACTCTTTCGCCGTGTATCATCCCCCGGTCCCGTTCTGTGCGGACTGCCCCGATCATGTCCAGGTTCAGGTCCGCTACGGTATTTTCAAGCGGGATCAGCGGATGTTCCGAATAATATTCCGACCCGAACAGTCCGATCTCCTCGCCGGAGACCCAGAGTATCAGCACGGATCTTTTAAGATTTTTTTGCTCGGCAACAAAGGCCTGCCCTATCTCCAGCAGGGCAACGGTGCCGGAAGCATTATCGTCTGCCCCATTATAAACCCCGCCGTTCTCTGCCGTGCCGAGATGGTCGAAATGTGCCGTATATACGATCACTTCCTTTTTCAGTTCAGGATCGCTTCCCTCGATCAGTCCCGCTATATTGGGCACCTTTTTTTCATCAATCCTGTACGTGGCCTTTATGTCCACATTCACCCGGGGGATTTCAAATGAAACCGGCCTGAGGTGGCTGTCGATGGAATCCTGGAGGCCTGCCAGGGAATTCCCGGTCGGCTTCAGGATTTCTTCTGCCACATCCCGGTGAATGAAAATGATCTTTGTTCTTATTTCCGGCATGTAACGGTTCTGGCCATCTTCCAGTTCCTTCACATACCTGGAGCGGCCGAGGTACCTGGCCATGCCGCTTGAGGCTTCCTCAAGGGACCGGTAGCCTGATTTCGGATCCTGGACGATCAGGACGGCTTTTGGCATTCTCATGCTCAGTCCGGGTATCTTGTAACGGAAGGACCTTAGCTCCATCCAGTTGCGGTTGGCCAGCAGGTTCTTATTCCCGGCCTCATCCATCGGTCCCCTGTTTAAAATCAGCACGATCTTGTCTGTAAGATCCACTCCCTCAAAATCATCGTAATCATCCTCCCTGGAGTAAATGCCATAGCCTGCAAATACGACATTCCCGCTGATCTCCATGTGATCGGAATCCGGGTTCAGCAGGTAGAACGGGTAATTCAGGGGATTTCCCGTTTTCCTTCCCCGGCTAACGGTAATGCTGGAATTCGCCTGATCCATTTCCCTGGTGACCAGGGTATATTCCTGGAAATAATCCCCGTTGTCATCGATGGCTTTCAGCCCGATCTTCCTTGCATTTGCTGCAATGTAATCCGCCGCCCGGTCAAGTCCCGGTTTCCCGGTTGCCCTTCCTTCCATATCATCCGAAGCAAGAACGGACATATAATTTTGCAGGTCCGGTATGTCGATGCATTTTAGTCCCGATTCCTGCGGATGGACCGCACAGGAAAACATGAAACCCGCTGAAAGGAGCAGGCCGATCCGCTTAAGGCCCTTTTTCATGATCATGTGCCTGGTTAAAATATCACTAAAAATAATGGAAATTATTGAAAGGAAGGGCCAGGCTTTGGCAGATCTGATATTATACCATAACTTAAGTGGCTTAATCTTTTACGATGATGGAAAGAACGGTACTGGTAACCGGTGCCTCCGGCAACCTCGGGAACGCGGTCGTAAGGAAATTCCTCGAACAGGATTTCCGTGTGGCAGCCCTTGATAGCTCTGCGCATAAAACCCTCAGGGGAACATCAGGGCGGCTCAGGTCTTTTGCTGTTGACCTGGGCGATGAAACCCGGGTCAGGGAAGTGCTCGATGAGGTATACGGGCAGTTCGGCAGCATTGAAATGGCTGTTTTAACAGTGGGAGGATTTGCCATGGGAAGGCTGGCCGAAACGGGAATGGAGGATATGGACAGGATGTACCGCCTGAATTTCGTAACGGCATTCAACCCGGCCAGGCAGTTATTTGCACGGATGGAGGGACAGAAGGGAGGGGGACAGCTGGTTTTCATCGGTACACGCCCGGCACTGCAGCCGGAGCAGGCGAAAAGCATGGTTGCCTACGCCCTGAGCAAGTCCCTCCTGTTCAGGCTGGCCGAGGTGATTAATGCCGATGGAAGGAAGCAGGGCATTTCAGCAAGCGTCGTGATACCCAGTACGATGGATACTCCCCAGAACCGTTCGGCCATGCCGGATGCCGATTTTTCGAAATGGGTCACACCGGACGAAGTGGCCGAAAATATCCTTCACCTGGTCTCCCCGGCCGGCGGGAAACTCAGGGAAAGCATCCTTAAGGTTTACGGGGATTCCTGAGAAGGGCGTATGCTGCGTCAGCTCAGAACCAGTAACGGACGCCGATCCCCCCGCCCATTTCGAACTGGGTGTCGGGGATGATCTGGAGACCGGGGACTAATTCTATAAAGACGTCGAGCGGCGTTCCGTCGAACAGGTAGTCGAGGCCAACCGGCACCCGGGCGCCAAGCGAGACATACGGACCGAAACCAACCCGGGCCCCTCCCCCGAAATACAGGGGTAACTGTCCCTTTTCAACAGGTATGACATCAAAGACATGCCAGAGGTAGTCGGCATGCAGATGGAACCATCCGTTTGACATTGACCATGCCACCCCGGCATCGATGGCATCGTTCGAACTGAGCCAGGTTTTTCCGCTCAGACCGGTGGGCTCACCAATGATAGCACCCGCACCCATTCCGCTGTCCTGGGCTGACAGGCCCAGGGTAGCAATACCGAGCACTGCGACTATTATCAACTTTTTCATAAGGCTTTATTTGCTTTTGATGTGCATTTAAAAGATGTTCATTTAAAATTAACGAACGCGAAATTCAGAAATTTCGTATTGCCTATTCGATCCTAAAGACAAGGAAATATCCGGAGGGTTGTATCGGGACTTTAATCCGAACCGCTCATAAGGTACTGTATAAGCTGGCGGTAATTTTGATCGGAAGGATAATATTCCACGAGCTTTTCCGCATATTCCAGGGCTTCCTTCCGCTTGCCCAGTTCCTGGTTGAAGGTGGAAAGGGAAAAAAGCAGGTCGCGGTCATAGGGATTTTCCCGGAGTGCCCCGGTAAGGAAGGCAACCGCCTTGTCCGGTTTGCCCGTGGAATGAAGCCCGACCCCGTAAACGTAGGCGTACCTTGCGTTCCCGGGTTCCAGGCGGGAGGCCCGTTCGAGGTATGTCATAGCCTCCTCGTGGGCGCCGCGGCGGACAAGGTTAAGGCCCAGGGCATAATTCACGGCAGCCATATCCGGATCCCGCTTAAGGGCATTCCTCAGCACCTGCTCGCCCTCCCGGTCCCGGTTCATGACCCGGTACAGATCGGCCAGGTTGACGTAGGCCGTGGTCAGGGCCGGCTCGATTTCAATGGCCTTCCGGTAAGAAGCTTCGGCCCCGGCATAATCTCCTCGGTTCAGGGCAAGGATCCCGAGGTTCATATGGGCCGAGGGATGATCCGCATTGATCATCTGGGTACGGATGTATTCATCGGTCACTTTCTGGCGCTGCCTGAGACCTGCCTTGCCAAAGTACTGGTCGGGCAGGCGGGCAAGCTGGAAGGCCGCGATGGTCCGGATCAGCCTGACCGAATCGCTCAGCCTGGGGACGGCCAGCTCAAGCAGGGTGTTATCGTCGGCAGCAAACAGCGCCGTAACGGCGGCATACCGGATCAGGGGATCGGGGTCGGAGAGGCTTTGTCGGAGGACCGCCACGATGGACGGATCCTGGTAATTCTGAAGCAGTGAAATGGCGGTGGCCTTCACCATGGGGGCGGATTCCGGGTCACCCGCCAGCCGGATCAGTCCGGGTAAAGCTTCCGGGTAGGCCTGCCTGCCTTCCCAGAATACCTCCCCGTAATGCATCCCGTTCCGGCCAGGATCCCCGTACCATTTTCTGCACCAGTCCGCCGCCCAACGGTTGCTTTTGTCAGAATGGCATTTATTACAGGCATTGGGCGATTTCAGCCTGTCGGAAAGATCCGGCCGGGGGATCCGTATGCTGTGATCACGGCGGGGGTCGATCACCATATAGGTCCGCTCGGGCATATGGCATTCCAGGCAGCTCGAACCCTCCTTTTCGGGGTCATGGAAATGGTGTGCCCGGCTCCCGTATTTCTCGGCCAGGTGGCAGCGGTAACAGAGGGCGTTGCTGTGGACGAACACCTTCCCGCTGTGCGGCTCGTGGCAATCCTTGCAGACCACCCCGTTGCGGTACATCTTACTCTGAAGGAAGGAGGCATATACGTATACTTCCTCGAGTATCTGCCCGTCGGCGAAATAGAGTCCCTCGTCCAGGAGGGATGGATTATGTGTGTCGAGGAAGGATTTTCCAAAGACGTAATCCTCGCTGATGATGGCCCTCCTGGCATGGCAGCGGGCACACATCTCGACGAGTTTGCGGTCCTGGCGGGGGACCGAACGACGGGCGGTTCCGGTTTCCATGTCGAATACCCATGAAGCATTGTCCGCATCCTTCAGCCGTATTGCCAGTCCCATGTCCTTAAAAGCCTCCGGGTTGCCTCCCTGCTCCACGATCCGGGCCCACTCCTCGTGCCGGGAACCCGGACCGTGGCAGGCCTCGCAGGACACATCGATCTCGCTCCAGGTGGTGTGATAGGTTCCATCCTGGTAGTTGTATGCCTTCCGCACGTTTGTGGAATGGCATTCGGAACACATGTAGTTCCAGTTCTGGGTGATATGGGTCCAGTAAAGAATATCTTCCGGGGGTATCCTTTCCTGGCCATAGATATTGAACCAATGCTGTCCGCCCTCTTCTGCGGGGCGGGTGTCCCAGCAGAACGGCAGCATCTGGTAGGCTCCTTTCGGGAATTCAACCAGGTATTGCTGCAGGGGCCTGATGCCGAATACATAGGCGATGATGAAATCCTTCCATTCACCCCCTGCACCCTGGGTATGCACCATGAACCGGCCATCCTGCCTGAAGAAATGCGTCCGGATCCCGAGATGCTCGAACGTACAGTCATCAAAGTTTCCAAGCACAGTTTCCTCCGATGCCGTATCCATGGCCATATCATGGTCCGAGCCCAGGAAGAGCTCATATTCCCGCTGGTGGCATTCCCTGCAGGATTCCCGGCCGATGTAGTGCAGGCCCCCTTCCTTGTTCCCGGACCGGTCATACCTGCTTCCGGAAGGCACGCCTCCGCCATACCTGCCTCCGGTACGTCCGCTTCCCGAATACCCGCTTCCGTCATGCCTGCCCCCGCCGCTTCCGGCAGAGGAGTCGCCTTCGTTCTGCCGCTTGCCGCAGTTGCTCAAAACCAGGACCAGAGCCAGGACCATGATAGAAATGCCAGAAACGGTCCGGATACGTCGGGATATTTTCATCGGGGGACTTTGTTCCCAAAGTTATTTTAAAACTTTAAAAATAGAGGCCATGCTGGCTCCGATTGCTATAATTCATAAAGAAACTTAATAAATTTACCTTCTGACACCCCTCAACCTGGTGAAGCATCAAAATGAAACCGGACAGACCCGGAGGGATTTCCTGAAAAGGATTTCCATCTGGATAGCCGCAACCGCCGGCATCCTGGCCTCCGCCAGCCTGCTCCGCCAGTTTGTTCCCCGCCGCACCCTGCACCAGAAAAGATACAAAGTAGGGCGAAAGAGTGATTTCCCGGTAAATACCTTTACCTACCTGGCTGACAGGCAATTGTACGTATACAGGGATCACGAGGGGATCCGCGCCCTGTCGGCCGTCTGTACCCACCTGGGCTGTATCGTTGAAAAGAGCGAGCAGGGATTCCTCTGTCCCTGTCACGGTTCCTGCTATGACAGGGACGGCCATGTGCTTTCAGGAGCCGCGGTCAAGAACCTTCCCTGGTATGCCATGTACAGGGACCCGGACGGGCAGATCGTGGTGGACCAGGGGCGGCTGGTGGATCCGGACCAAAAACTATACCTGTAAATGGGAGCCATGCGCGGTGAAGATACCAGGAGAGAGCCGGACGAGACCAGGAACAGACCGGGAAGGATCAACCGGAATTTCTTCCTGCACATCCATGCCGCCAGGGTACACTTGCATTCACTCCGGACGGACTATACCTTCGGACTGGGCATTATCCTGGGCTTTCTCTTTGCCGTCATGATCCTGACCGGTGTCATCCTGCTGATGAATTATACCCCTTCCGTCGAGCGGGCTTACAACTCTGTGAAGGACATCGTGTTCATCGTGCCGGGAGGCAGGTACATCCGCAACATCCACCGCTGGGCGGCGCACGCGATGGTCCTGGTTTCCTTCCTCCACCTGGTCCGGGTTTTCTTTACGGGCGGATACCTCGGGGGAAGGCGCCTGAACTGGGTTTTCGGGGTGGTCATCCTCTTCCTGGTCATGTTCATGAATTTCAGCGGGTATCTGTTGCCGTGGGACCAGCTTGCTTACTGGGCTGTAACCATCGGATCGAACATCGCGGCCTCCTTCCGGGAGCTGACTGATGTGCTGGGGATTACCCAGGTGCTGGATATCGGGGGATTCATTAAAAGGCTGCTGATCGGGGATGAGAATGTGGGCCAGCCGGCCCTGTCCCGATTCTTCATGCTGCACGTCGTTTTCCTGCCGGTAACTTTGATGGTTTTCATGGGACTACACTTCTGGCGGATCCGCAAAGACGGGGGAATCAGCCGTCCCCCGGACAGCAATGCCCCGAAGCTTTCCTCCTGGCCACTTGTCATGTGGGCAGAGCTTGCCCTGCTCCTGATGACAGTAGCCGTTCTGCTGTGCATGGCTTTCCTGTTCGATGCCCCGCTCAGGCAGGAGGCCAACCCGGCGTTCCCCGAAAACCCCGCAAAATCCCCCTGGTATTTCCTCGGGGTGCAGGAATTGGTTTCCTATTCCGCCTTTGCCGGGGGCGTGATCATCCCGCTGCTTTTTCTCGCATTCCTTGTCTCCATACCCTATGTGGACCGGGAGGACCGGTTCACCGGCATCTGGTTCAGCGGGAAACAGGGAGGACGTATCACCTGGCAGTCCGCCCTCTTTGCCCTTACCGTCACCCTTGTCCTGGTATTTATTTTTATCCGCTACGGCTGGCTGAAGAACTGGTTCCCGGCCATCCCCCGGGTGCTGGTCATGCTGGTTAACCCGGCCACCCTTTCCGCCCTGCTCTATGTCGCCTGGGCAAAATGGATCGGGGACCGGACAGGCTCCACCCGGATGTCGGCCATCTCGTTATTTACCTGTTCCCTCATGGGACTAGTCCTGTTCACGGCCATCGGGATCTGGTTCAGGGGACCGAACTGGGAATTCTACTGGTCCCACGCGCAATGGCCAGTATTTTAAATTATGGACGAGGAAAGATACATAAGAAGGTTCAGGTGGGCCACGCTGGTTTCAGGATCGGTCCTCGTCCTTCTGCTGGTTACGGCCTGGGTGAGGGAAACCTTCACGGCGGACTGGAAAAAGTACCAGAAAGAATACAGGCAACTGGCACTCGAAAGAAGCGCCGAGGAGGAAGAAACCAGCCTGGAACCATCCACCCGGATTTACCAGGTTAGTCCCACGGGACTCAACCGCACCGATCGCTGCATCACCTGCCACCTCGGGATCGAAAATCCTTTCATGGCCGGTACTCCCCAGCCCCATACCATGCATCCCGGCAATTACATCACCGATCACCCGGTGGAAAAATTCGGGTGTACCGTTTGTCACGGGGGACAGGGAAGGGCTGTCGACCGGGTGCTGGCTTTCGGGGAGGACCCTTCGGTGCACTGGGACTTCCCCCTCCTTCATCCGCCCTATATCGAGTCCTCCTGCGGGAAATGCCACCTGGCGATCTTTTCCGGCCAGGCAGCCCTGGAAGGAACCGGGACCTTCCTTCACGGCAAGGAGGTTTTCAGCCGGGAAGGCTGCCTTGGCTGCCACCGGGCAAGAGGGGTGGGAGGGATAATCGGTCCAGATCTGACCGGGCAGGGTGAAAAAACAAAGCACGAATACAGCTTCACCAATATACGCGGCGAGCAGACCATCTCCAACTGGCTGAAGGAACATTTCAGGGATCCGGAAATGGTATCGCCGGGTTCGGATATGCTCAAACTGGACCTGCCGGAGGAAGAGCTGGAAGCACTGGCGACTTTTACAATGGGACTCGCAAAACCGGACATTTCCTATGATTACCTGGCGGTGGAAGCCCTCCAGGAATTCCGGGGAATGAGGGCGGAACTGTCACCCGCCAGGACCTGGTCCATGACCTGCTCCTCCTGCCATGGAAAGGAAGGGAAAGGGAAGGATTATGAAACCTACCGCACAGGCGTCCCTTCACTGTGGAATTATGATTTCATCCGCGTGGCACCGGATGAACTGATCGAATTCACCCTGAACCACGGAAGGGGCGCAAGGCAGATGGCCTCCTGGCTGCCCCTTTACTCCGGCCTGAAGGAAAGCGAGATCGATTCCCTGGTATGGATGCTCGACCGGAAGTTCGCCCCCGGAATAACTTTCGGGGAGGTATCCGGGATACGGGGACAGCCCGGACGGAGCCAGCCTGAAAGCGGACGGCAAATTTACCTGCGCGACTGCGCATTTTGCCATGGGGAAAACGGCGGCGGTGACATCGGGCTTCCCCTGAACAATACGGGCTTCCTGTCTGCGGCTTCAGACAGGTTCATATACAATACCATTATTTACGGAAGGA
>Ga0307419_10001047_pt1 | contig 14366 bp, 10 predicted proteins | sample SalMarWE160230MG_2_FD_202512 | JGI IMG/M metagenome (GOLD analysis project Ga0307419, IMG submission 202512) | Salt marsh sediment microbial communities from the Plum Island Ecosystem LTER, Massachusetts, United States - WE1602-30 | ecosystem: Environmental > Aquatic > Marine > Intertidal zone... | reverse complement strand
ATAGACGGCGTGCGCGTCGGCGTCCGAGGTCACGATCGGCATCGTCCACGAGACCCGGAATGTGGAGTCCGGCCAGGCCGCCTCGGGTGAGATGTCTTGCCGGACGCCCGTCCTCTGGTCGCAGCGCACCACCGACCCGTCGTACGACGTCCCGTACAGGATGTCCTCGTCGAGTCGGTCGATGGCGATGTAGCCGCTCTCGCCGCCGGCGCAGGCGTTCCCCCAGTCGCGGAAGCTGATGCCGCCGTATCCGGAGCCATGGGAGAGGATCCAGCGCGAGCCGGAGTCCTGCTGGGAGCCGTAGAGCTTGTAGGGGAAGCCGTGGTCGGCCACGACATGGTAGAGCTGGGCGGTGGGCTGGTTGTTCCAGGAGCTCCAGCTCCCGCCGCCGTCCACGCTCACGATGACACCCTGATCGGAGGCCAGGATCATGTGGACGGGGTCGGACGGGTCGATCCACAGCTGGTGGTAGTCGTCTCCTCCGGGAGCCCCCTTGAAGCCCTCGAACGTCTTCCCGGCATCCTCGGAGCGGTAGACGCTCGTGTTCATGGCGTAGACCACGTCGGGGTTCTTCGGATCGACCGTGACGCTGCCGAAGTACCAGCCGCGGTGCCACACGCGATCCTCGTCATCGGTGAGGCGCCAGGTCCGGCCCCCGTCGTCGGAGCGGTAGATGCCGCCCTTCCCGGCGTCGTCGATGGCATCCACCTGCGCGTACACTCGTTCCGGATCCGAGGGCGCGACGGCGATGCCGATCCGGCCCACCCCCGGACCGCCGGGGAGACCGCCACCGACCATCTTCCAGCTCCGTCCACCATCCGCGCTCCGATACACGGCCCCGTAGCTGCTGGAGGGCGGATACACGTTCCACGGGGGACGGCGCGTGCCCCACAGGGCCGCGAACACGGTGTCGGGGGCCGACGGCGAGAAGGCCAGGTCGACGGCGCCCGTGTTCGGGTCCCGGTACAAGGTCTTGGTCCACGTCTTCCCCCCGTCGGTGGTGAGGAAGACGCCGCGCTCCTCGTTGGGTCCGTAGGCGTGCCCGAGGGCGGCGACCAGCGCGCGATCGGGATCGCGCGGGTCCACCAGGATGCGGCCGATGCGGCGCGAGTCCGGGAGGCCGACGTGGCGCCACGTCCTCCCCGCGTCGTCCGAGCGGTACATGCCGTCTCCCGCCGCGTTGGAAGCACGGATGTCGGCCTCGCCGGTCCCGACGTAGAGCACGTTCGGGTTCGAGGGGGCGAGCGCGATCGCCCCTATCGAGCCCACCGGCGCCGCATCGAAGCGCGGCTCCCAGGTGAGTCCCGCGTTCGAGGTCTCCCAGACTCCACCGTCGACGGCCCCGAAGTAGAAGCGCGCGGGCTGGCCCGGCACGCCCGTGGCCGCCACCGACCGTCCGGCCCGGAACGGGCCCACCAGGCGCCAGCTCATGCCCGAGAACAGCGACGGGTCGACCTCCTGCGCGCGGAGCGCGCCGGCATCGAGGCAGAGCGCCCCGAGCACCAGGAGCCAGGCAGCGAGAGCTCCGGTCGGCTGGCGGAGCGTGAGGTGCTCCGGGCGGGGGGTACGGTCGGGGCGGACGGGCGCGGTTCGCGAATCGAAGCTGGGCACCGGGGGTCTCCTGGCAGGGGTCGGCCCGCGAATCTATCCGAGACGCCCGAGCCTCGCCACGTGGCGGAGAGGGCCGTAGCCGTCGTTTACGGCCTGCCGGCACCGCGACGTCGACGCCGGTCGCTCTCGTCCCCCCGGCCTACCGGAGGCGCCGGATCGACGTTAGTCTCTCTGAACGAGCCTCGGTCCCGGCCGAGTCCGGCCGGCGTGCACTCCTCGACCCGAGCGGAGAGAAGACCATGCGCTTCACCCATTCACGCCTGCGCGCGGCGGCGGTCGGCTTCATCGCCCTCCCTCCCCTCGCCTTCTTTCCGCTCACCGACGGGCCCCCGGCTCCACCACCCACCACCGTCTCGGTGAGCATCGACTACGATGCCAGCTCCGGGACGCTCTCGGTCAGCCCCGATCCGGTGATGGTCCACCGGGGCGACAAGGTGGAGTGGGGGAGCGACGCGGGTCCCTGGACGATCGTCGTACCATCGAACGACATGCCGTTCGGCGCGAGCGCTCATGGCAAGGGTATCGGGGCTCAGAAGGGCAAGCACATGGGGGCCACCGTGGCGGCGAACGCCAAGTATGGCACCTACAAGTACATCGTGGCGCTCTATGATGGAAGCGAGGTCCGAATCCTGGATCCCGACGTCATCATCGGTCCGGGCTCGTAGCGCGCGGGGCTCTCGACCGAGCTCAGTCCGCCCCGCTGACCAGGGCCTCGAAGCGCGAATCGGGGCGCAGCGGCTTCCACCACCAGTCGCGCGCGATGTAGGCTCGCTGGTTGGGGTAGGCCTTCAGGTACTGCCCCAGGAGCTCGATCGCCCGGGCCGTGTCGCCCAGCTGGACGCGGGCATTGGCCTCGTAGTAGTCACCCCACGCGCTCGCCGAGCCGTGGGCACGCGTGCGCCGGATGAGGGCCCGGGCGCTGTCGGCTCGTCCGACCTGCGCGAGGACGGCCGCCACCTGGAGACGGCCGAAATCGTACCTCGGCAGCCCCGCCAGGTGCGCGACCTGGCTGCACAGCATCCAGGCCGTATCTGCGGCGGCCGGCACCGTGGCCGCCTCTCCCGATCCCGCCAGGATGACCAGCTTCTGGCCGGGAAACCAGTAGTCGGCCGGGAAACGTCGTCGCCCGGCGTCGACCCACCGGCTGGCCCGGTCCACCTCCTCGAGCTCGAGCCAGGTGTGGGCCACGATGTAGAGGATCTCGTTCTCGCCGTTGATGAGGAACGGATCCGCCTTCAGTGCGTGTTGGGCCGCCTGCGACGCCTCCGCGAACCTCCCCTCTGTGCGGAAGAGCTCGGCCAGCGAGATCCAGGCCCACACGCGGGTCGAATCGGCCGCTACGGCCTGCTCGAGATCGGAGGTCGCCTGTCTCCGTAAAGAGTCGACCGTCATGCTGTCGGCGCTGTAGGTGAGCACCACACGCAGAGACCCACGCAGCTCGAGACCGGCGGGATCCCCGGGTCGGCGGCGCAGGGCCTCGTCGGCCAGGGCGAGACCCGAGTCGAGGCGGGTCAGTCCATAGGTTCCGTGCGATCCTGGCCTGAGCCCGCCCTGCCTGGCCACGACCCAGCCGCGTTCGATGATGGGCTCCAGCCAGCGGTCGTCCAGCTTCGACGCCCGGGTCAGCATGCTGTCCGCCTCGACGAGAGCCGACCGGGCCGCGATGGTGTCGCCGAGGGTCCACCGGAGCGTGTCCGCCTGTTCCTCGAGCGCCTTCGCCTGCTGGACCAGGCTCCACGCGTCGGAGTTCGTGGTCCCCGTCCGATTCGGCTCCGCGGCCAGCTCGCGGCCCAGCTTCTGCCCGAGCTGGCGCTCGGCCGCCTCCACGATCTGGTCGCGAAGGTGGAGCGGGTTCTTCCCTTGCTCCGTGAGGACGGTGCTGAGCACCTCGAGCCCCGTCCGCCCATCTACCAGCTGGATCGTCGCCGACAACCCTTCCTGCGTCGGCTCCATGCTGCCCTCGACGAGCCAGCGGACGCCCAGGATCCTGGCGATGCTGTCGGGGGACAGGGTCCCATTTCGGAACGGCTTGACCCCGTTCATGGAGATGACGTGCAGGGGTCCGATCTGGGTCAGCGCGTGGTTCAGTCCGGCGGTGAGCCCGTCGGCCAGGTAGGACAGCTGCCCCTGAGGACTGAAGTCATCCAGGTAGAGCACGGCGACCCCGTATTCGTCCAGAGGTCGTCGGTCGGCAGAGCCTGCCGCGACCGCCGAGTCGGCGCGCGGCTCCAGCCAGCGCGTCCACACGGCCCAGCCCACGGCCGAGGTGACGACGAGGACCCCGGCCACGAGCGCGTAGCGCACGCCGCGGGGGATGGCCGGCGCCTGGAGGTCCTCGGCGTCGGGCGTCCGACGCACGCCCTCCGGGGTGATCTCGAACGCCCACGCCAGGACGAGCGCGACGGGGAAACCGAGGATGGAGGCCATGACGACGGCCCGCAACGCCCAGTCGGGAAGCAGGAGGACGGGGAAGGTGGCGGTGGCGACCTGGATGACGAGCCAGGCCACGATGAGGTAGACCCCACCGACCTGCAGCACGCTGCGGCGGCGGAGCTCCGCCAACAGCGCGGCGAGACGGGAGCCGGGATTCGCTATGGGGATAGGCCGCTCCAGGGAGGAGACCTGTGGATGCCCGTCCACCATGGCCGGACCGGCGGCATCCTGCAAGGTCCGGCGAGCCGAACTGTGACGGGGTCGGATCCGTCGAGCGCCGGCGCGATGGGCGGCGCCGCGGGGGGTCCCGAGCTACTGGCTGAGACCGATCAGCCTGCCGCGGCCTCCGCGCGCCGTACCGCGCGAGCCACCTGGCGCCGGACCACGGCGTAGGAGCCCAGGACCAGCCCGGCGGCCAGGATCTGCGCGGCCAGCGTCTCCACCGTGGGGAATACGGCGAACCACATCTTGAGCCAGGCGGGGATCACGCCCACGAGCCACGGGATCGTCGTGGTCGGGAGCCAGTGCGCGAGCTGCATCTCCTGCGCCTGCTCTCCCACCATCACCAGGAGGACGATGCCCAGCAGCACGCCGGTGAGGACCAGCATCTTCTTGTAGGGAAGCCGGCGGTGGGCCACGAAGGTGAGCACTGCCACGATGCCGGTGAGCGCGGCTCCCGCCAACACGCCGTGCAGCACGGGTCCAGACCCGAGCTTCAGGCGGTAGTTCTGCAGAAACAGCACGATCTCGAAACCTTCCCTGTACAGCGAGGTGAAGCCCAGGAAGGCCAGTCCGGCCAGGACCCGGACACCGCTGGCATCCGGCTGCTCGGCCCGGTCCAGCAGCTCCTTCTTACGCCTGGTATGGGCCGAGATCCAGCCCGTCCAGTAGATCTTGTGGAAGAACCAGTTCATGACGAGGAGGAGCACCACGATCGCCAGGAGGCCCGTGACCGCCTGGACCTGGAGGGCGGGAATGCTGCGGGTGAGGTTGTCGACGATCCCGATCGCGATCTGCCACGTGACGAGCGAGGCGACGAGCCCCAGTCCCGCTCCGAGAGCTACCGGCCCGCGGAACCGCCGGGCCGCTCCCACCATGGTGGCCATGATGGCGGCCAGCACCAGGATCGACTCGAGCCCCTCCCGGAAGACGAGCACACCGATATCGAGCACGGCCGAACCCGAGGACCCGGCGACCAGCGGATCCGGGCTGCCGCCCGCGGTCAGCGCCTGCCACACCATGACGCCGCCCACGACGAGCGCCGCCACGGTCAGGAAGATGCGCAGCGCCGCGTTCGATCGGCTGGAGGATTCGGCTTCCACGTCCTGGAGCGCTCTCAGCGGTGTTGAGACTCATTCTCAATACAGCACGTTGGAAGGCTACGTCCCGTGGCGAGCGCTGTCAACCGCGGCCGTCAGGCGCCGGTCGCGATTTGCCGAACGCCCGCCAGGGAGAAGGAAGCGATGTGCTCGGCCGCCTCGGCCAGCTCCTCGTCCGAGAGCTCGCGCCAGCCCGGGAAGGCCGCGCTCCGGAAGCGGTTGGGCATGTAGAACAGGCACTGGGCCTGGAGGCTGATCACGCACCGGCCCACCCGCGGATCGTCCCCGGGGCAGTCCAGCAGCTCGGCGATCGCGCCGGCCAGGTAGCGGATCCTGGGGAGGATGACCTGCTCCGCGATCCAGGGGGCGAGCGGCGTGGGCTCCTGCATCTCGTGCGCCATGAGGCGCTGCATCCACACCGCCTTCCCCTCCGGCCGCGCGAGCCGGGGCAGGTAGCTGAGGACGTAGCGGCGGAGCCGCTCCTCGGGAGGAGCCCCTTCCGGCGCCTGGATGGCCGGATCGGAGCCCCGGATGGACTCGAGCGCCTCGTCCACGATCTCGCGGTAGAGACCCAGCTTGTCGCCGAAGTGGTAGTTCACCGAGGCCACATTGGCGTCCGCCTCCCGGCAGATCTCCCGGACCGTGACCCTCCGGTAGCCTTCCTCGCTGAACAGGCGCGTGGCCGCCTCGATCAGTCGCTGGCGAGTATCCCCGTCGTCCCCGGTGTGCCGGCGGCCACGGTCGGGTCGCTCCGACCGGCCGCGGCCCGACCCCTCGGATCGCCGGCCGCCCGACCGCCGCAGGGTCGATCCGCTCGGATCCGCGCCGCTCCGCGGTCTCTCGGGCCCCCGTCTCTCCGCCCGTCGCCCGCTCCGGCCCTCGCCTCGCCCGATGCTCATCGGACGCTCACAGCTCGCGCCGGAACAGGAAGGTGGCCGCCGTCATGGTCACGGCCGCGAACAGCGCCAGATACGCCAGGTCCAGGGCGATGGCGCCGAAGCCGGTGTTCTTCAGGAGCAGACTCTTGAGCGCGTGCACCGAGTAGGTGAACGGGTCGGCGACCGCGATCACCCTCAGCCACTTGGGGAACCCCTGCTGCGGGTAGACGGCACCGCTCGGGAAGAACAGGAACGTGTTCAGCACGCCGAACGTGGCGCGCGGGATGAGGGGGTCCTCGACCCGCACCATGAGCAGGAACATCATGCTCACCAGCGCGACCGCGGTGATCGAGATCACCGCGAACAGCCGCACGATCCGGAGCGGGTCGAACGGGTTCGGGACGCCCGCGATGACCGACCCGATGAACATGAGCACCGAGCCGGCCAGGATCGCCTTCAACGCCCCCGCCAGGTTGAATCCGAGGATGAGCTCGAAGCGGGTGATGGGCGTGACCAGGTAACCCTCGTGCAGACCGCGAGCCTTGTCGTCGATGAAGATGATCCCCCCGCCGATCATCACCATCATGAAGATCGACATCACGATCGAGCCGGGCAGCAGGTACTGGATGTAGGGCACGTACGGGTAGAGCTCGACCACGTCCAGGGTGGGCCGGCTCCCGCCGGCGCTCCCCGTTCGGCCCGCCGAGCCGCCGGCGCTCGTGGGTCCGGCGGCGGAGGCCGACGCCCCTGGAGGGGCCGAGGCGGCGATCCGCGCCGCGCCCCCCGGGGGCAGGAACGCACGCACGAGTCCCTGGAGGCTGGCTCCGAGCGCCGAGGCCACGAAGTTGTCCGTGTTGTCCTCGGCCAGCGCCACGCTCGGGGACCCGCCCGCGAGGACCCGGCGCGAGAACCCGGGCGGGATCGTGAGGACTCCGTTCAGCTTTCCGTTGCGGAGGTCGTCGAGCGCCCGCGTCTGGTCGTCGTAGGTGATGAACGAGAAGGTCCGCGCGTTGGCGGCGACCGCGTTCCCCAGCGCCTTCACCTGCACGGCCGGGAGTCCCCCGTCCTGGTCCACGAGCCCCACCTCGAGGTGGCGCACCTTTCCCCCGAAGGCGTAGCCCAGCACCACCAGCTGGACGATCGGGAAGAAGAGCGACAGGACGATGAGCGTGGGGCTCCGCCGGAAACGGCGCAGGTCGCGCTCCACGATGGCCCACATGCGGTCCACGGTGGTCCTCCCTAACGCCCGGGCCGGACCATGAGGTGGTCCGCGGCCGAGGGCCCCTGGAGCTCGTCGCGCAGCTCGTGGCCGGTGAAATGGACGAAGACGTCGTCCAGCGTGGTGCTCTCGACGGCCAGGGATCGCACCGCCACACCCGCCGACGACGCCTCGGCCAGCAGGGCCGTAGTCGTGAGGGGACCGTCGGAGGAGGCGATCCGGTAGACCGCGCCGTCCCCGCCGCTGACGCTCTCCACGCCCGGCAGGCGCTCGAGACGCCTGGTCCAGTCCGGCGGCGCGCCCGCGAAGCTGGCCTCCAGGGTGCTCTCGCCGGGGATCGCGGCCTTGAGGTGGAGCGGCGAGTCGAGCGCCAGGAGCCGCCCGTGGTCCACGATGGCGACCCGGTCGCACAGCCGGTCCGCCTCCTCCATGTAGTGCGTGGTGAGGAGCATGGTGAGGTCGTGCTCCGCCTTGATCTGCCGCAGCATCTCCCACACCGAGGTGCGCGAGACGGGATCCAGGCCCGTGGTCGGCTCGTCCAGGAACAGGATGCGGGGCTCGTGCACCAGGCCGCGGGCGATCTCGACCCTCCTCCGCATGCCGCCCGAGAGCTGCTTCACCGGATGGTCCGCCCACTTCGTGAGCTCCACCGCCTCGAGGAGATCGGTGATGATCGTCCGGCGCCGGTCGCGCGGGACCCCGTACAGCTTGGCGTAGATGAGCAGGTTCTCCCGCACCGACAGGTCGATGTCGCTGGTGAGCGCCTGGGGGATGACGCCGATCGCTCGACGTACCGCGTCCGGCTCCGAGATGACGTCGTGCCCGTCGACCACCGCCGTGCCGGAGGTGGGCCGGATCAGGGTCGTGATCATCCGGATCAGGGTGGACTTGCCCGCGCCGTTGGGCCCCAGGAGGCCGAAGATCTCGCCCTCGTCCACCGAGAAAGTCACCGCGTCCACGGCCGTGAAGTCGCCGAAGCGCTTGGTGATCTCGCGGACCTCGATGGCGTTCATGCGCGCGGGGCCCGGAGCCCCGGGCGCCGGGCCGGTCGTTGGTCGGACCTTCGCTCCGAGCGGCTCACGAGGATGAGTCCCTGCGCAGGGGCAGGAGGACGTAGGCGGTCATGCCGACGGCCAGGCGACGGTTCCGGTTGTCGACCCGGAGCCGCACCTCGAACGTCTTGATGTCCCGCTTGGTGCGGCTCACGTCGCGTTGCGTGGCGAAGTCCGCGTCCACGCCGCGGTAATAGACGACGCCCGGGAGCTCCGTCCCCGAGGGCAATCGCACGGTGAGCGTGTCGCCGAGCCGGATGCGGTCGATGTAGGATTCCTCCACGTCGGCGCGGACCCACAGCGAGTCCGGATCGACCAGCGAGAGGATGGGCTGTCCGGCGGGCACCACCTCGCCGACCCGCGCGGCCCGGACGTCCACGATGCCGGAGATGGGCGCCCTGACCTCGGTGTAGCCCAGCCGTACGTCGGCCTTGGCCGTCTGCGCCGCGGCGGCGTCCCTCTGCTGGCGGGCCGATGCGAGCGCGCTCCGGGCGGCGGCGGCCTGTCGGTGGACGGCCTCGGAGCGCGCCGCCGCCACCTGGAAGGCCGTGCGTACCCGGTCGAGCTCCTGCTGGCTGATGCCCCCGGTCCGGGCCACCGCTGAGTCGCGCTCGTACGTGCGCCGCGCGTGGTCCAGATTGGCCACCGCCTCGCTGTCCTGGGCCACCGCGGCCTGCAGGCTCGACTCCGCCGCCGCCACCTGCGAGGCCATCGCGTCGGCGCTGTGGGTGAAGTAGGTGCGGTCGGCCCGAAGCTCGGCGGGCGACAGCTCGGCCACGAGCTGGCCAGCGGCCACCGAGTCTCCTTCCCGCACCAGCATGCGACTCACCTGTCCGCTCACCTGCGAGCCCACGAGGACGTCGTCGGTCGTGATGACGCCGGTCAAGACCAGGTGGTCGGGACCGGGCCGCAGGAGGAGGTAGGCCACCACGCCGCCGGCGACGAGGAGAGCCAGGACCGGGAAGAGCAGCTTACGGGACACGCGCTGACGCTCCGATCGTCGAGACAGTGCCGGCCGGCCGGCGTCGTCGGTCCGCCCGGAGAGCGCGACCGGACGCTGCCGCGCCGCGGAAGAAACACATGTATAAAACGCTTGTTTGAGTCGGTCAAGTCGAACCGCCGCGCGGTTCGGGGAGGGTCGACCTGCGCTGGTCCCGCGCCAGGGGGCGCCGATCCTCGGGCGAGCGCAGGAACGGTCCCCCGATGGCCACCGGTCCCGGGCTTGGGGCGGGTGGCTCCACCCGGAGCGCGAAGACGTCATTCATGTGGTGGTGGCCCTCCTCGAAGAAGGGCGTGGGAGCCAGGCCGATGAGGTCGTGAAACACCCGGACGAAGTGCGCCTGATCGAAGAAGCCCGCCTCCAGAGCGGCTCGGGTCCAGGAGAGTGACAGGTCCTCGCGCAGCCGAAGGAGGGCCACCTTCAGTCGTTCCAGACTCCGAGCCTCGCGGGGCGTGCATCCGGAGGCGTGCCGAACGGCACGCAGGAGCGTGCGGGGGCTGACTCCGGCCGCTCGCGCCACGGACTCGACCGACGTGCCCGGATCCTCGGCGAAGGCGAGCCAGGCGTGCACGGCGCGGGCGTCGGGCCCTGGCGGGAGCAGGGCGGATTCGAGCGCGAAACCGACCCCGGCGGCGGCCTCGGCGGGTGGACCCACCACCCACTCGGTCCCGGTCTTCGCGGTGAGAGGGGCCAGCCAGTCGGGGGGTGGACTCGCATCCCACAGCCCCAGCGGACCCGTCGACCACGGGGCGAACCGAACGACCGCCCAATGCCCGGCAGAGGGGGCGGTGATCACCGACGGGCCGAACCGGGGAGGATCCAGCACGAAATCCCGGCGGGGCGGATCGAGAGCGATCCCGAGCCGCGGACGTCCGTCGGGCACGCGCCGCCACAGGCGGGTGGGAGCCGCTCGTGGGACGCGCACGACCGAGATCGCCTCCACCCAGGTCGCCAGCGGGGCCGACGGCCGAAACGCCCGGTACTCGAGACGTGCCGTGTCGGATGTGTCCAAGACCTGCGTCCGCTCCCTTCCCAGACTGTCCCGGTTCACGCATCCCCCGGCGGGGGAGGCTTCGCGACACGGCCGCTGGTCACGGAGGTCTCCATGTCCAACCATCACCCGTCCCACGTTCGCCGCCTGGTCGAGCTCTACCTCGCCGTTTGGAACAGCGGCCGCATCGAGGAGCTCGAAGCTCTCGTCGCCGAGGACTTCGTGCGGACCGCCGATCCGCTCAGCGAATCCGTGACGGGCCGCGAGGCGCTCGCCCGTCTCATCGGCAAGACTCGCCTGGATATGCCCGACTTCGCGGCCACCGCCGAAGAGGTGCTCGTGGAGGACGATCGGGCGGCCGTCCGTTGGCGGATGACCGGCACGGACACGGGTCCCGGCGACCTTCCGCCCACGGGACGTCCACTGTCGGTGGCGGGGCTGTCCTTCTTCGAGCTCCGGGGCGACGTCCTGTCCCGGGAGTGGACGATCATCGACGGCCTCGCGGCCCTGGGACAGATGGGGTATACGATGCGACCGCTCGAGCCTTCGTGACCGCGCGCCGGGCGGGCGGCCCGACGGATCACATTCCCGCCTTGGACCCTTCCGGACCGATCGTGCGCTGGAAGAGATCCAGGATTCTGCGGTACTCGTCGGTCCACGAGGAGGGCTGGACGAAGCCGTGGTTCTCCACCGGGTAGGGCGCCAGAGTCCAGCCGGTCTTCCCGAGCTCGATCAGCTTCTGCGTCAGCCGGGCGATGTCCTGGAACTCGACGTTGGTGTCGCGGATGCCGTGGCACATGAGGAGCGGGTCCTCGAGCCCGGAAGCGAAGAAGATGGGCGAGGAGCGCCGGTAGGCGACGCTGTCGGTCTGGGGCAGGTTCAGGATCCGGCTCGTGTACCAGTGGTTGTAGTGGGCCCAGTCGGTGACCGATCGAAGCGCCGCGCCGGCCCCGAACCACTCGGGCGCCGTAAACAGGGCCATGAGCGTCATGAAGCCGCCGTACGAGCCCCCGTAGATCCCCACCCGCTCCGGGCTGTCGATCCCCTCGTGGGCCAGGAGCCATTTCACGCCGTCCACCTGGTCGTCCAGGTCCTTGCCGCCCATGTGGCGGTAGATGGCCGTGCGCCAGTCCCGCCCGTAGCCGGCCGAGCCGCGGTAGTCCAGCGCCAGCACCACGTAGCCCTTCGAGGCCAGGAGCTGGTTGAACATGTACTCGCGGTAGTAGTAGTCCGACCATCCCTTCGTGACGTTGTGCAGGTAGCCCGCCCCGTGCACGAAGACCACCGCCGCGCCGTTGGGCTTCGCGCCGACGTCGGCCGGGCGGTAGATGCGGGCCGGGACTTGCGCGCCGTCCCGGGCCGTGAAGGTGATGATGGGAGGCACGATCCACGGGTAGTCGAGCCACGCCCGGGTCGGCGAGTGGGTGACCTGCACGGGCGTGGCCCCGGGACGGGAGTCGCGCAGGAACAGCTCCGGCGGACGGTTGGCGTAGGAGTAGACGCCCGCGATGCGCTTGCCATCGGGCGAGGGCGTCACGTCGTGAATCCCCGGACGCCTGGTGTAGCGCGTCCGGTCCGAGCCGTCCAGCCGGGCGCGCCACCACTGCTGCTCGTAGGGCGAGCCCTCGCTGGTCGTGAGGTCGAAGTGCTTCCGATCGGGTGAGACGGAAGCCGCCTTCACCTCCCAGTCGCCGCTGGTGAGCGCCATCGCGGTGGCTCCCGAGTCGGCCGGCATCCGGTACAGGTGCGACCAGCCCGAGCGCTCCGACAGGAACCAGACGCTCTTCCCGTCCGGCATCCAGCCCGCGCAGCCCCGGGCGGTCCAGGTGGGGCACGGACCCCCGATCCACGCGCCATCGTGGTCGTGGGCCAGCGGCGTCAGCTTCCCGCTCGCGCCGTCCACCGCGTACAGGTACTCGTCCTTGTAGGCGAAGGTGACCGTGCCGACGAGGCCGGTCGCGCCGTCGTCGCTCCAGCCCTCGAAGCCGATGTCGGCCAGGACCGGGTCGCCGGCCACCGCCGCGCTGTCGTACCGAAACGCCTCCGGGGGCGGCGCGAGGTCCAGCCACTTCACCTCGCCCGTCGAAAGGTCGGCGATCCCGAGCCGCGTGCGGGGCTGGAAGTCTCCCACCTTCTCGCGCCCGGAGATCGTCTCCACGTAGCCGGACTGGGTCACGTAACGGGCCACCGTCGTGTGGCGGCCCTTCTCGGCCCGCTCGGTGAGCAGGATCGCGGCCCGGCGCCCGCCCGGCTCGATCTCGATACGATCCACCCGCTCGTGCTCGCCTATGTAGGCGGGCACGGGCGCGTGGGCCCGGCGGGTCTTCGCCCGGGCGCTGTCCTTCGCCTCTTGCCGCTTCCGGATGCGAATCGTCTCGAACAGCTCCTCCTGCTCGCGCTCGAGCCACGAACGCTGCTCCGACGCCGGCTTCTCCTCCGCCGGCTTCTCGCCGTGCCGTACGTCGGTGAGCTGACGGAGGGCGCCGTCGGTGAGGTCGAGCGCGTAGGCGTTCTCATCGCGTACGAAGTAGACGGTGTGGCCGTCGCGGCCGAACACGGCCTCGCTCTCGACGTCCTTCGTGTGGGTCAGCCGCGTCACCCGCAGGTCGGCGTCCCGGATGAGCCACAGGTCGCCCTCCCAGGACACCACCCGCCGCTTCCGGTCCGGCGAGTCGTCTCCGCGTGCCACGAGGACGCCCAGCGAATCCGCCTCGGTGTCCGAGAGCTTCTGCGGCGTTCCGCCGGTCGCCCGCACCCGGTAGAGGGACGGCTCCTCGTACCACGGCTTCCCGCCCGGCTTCCAGCGGAAGAAGACCCATCGACCGTCGGGGGTCCACCGCACGTCGGAGGGTGGCGATCCCACCAGCTCGGGGCCGCGCATGATGTCGCGCACGGTGAGGTGGAAGGAGCCCGCGTCGGCGGCAGCAGCCGTGTCGGCCGTCGCGTCCGCGTCGGCCGGCACCCACGACCCGGCCGGTCGCGCCGCCCTGACGTTGGAGCCATGGAGGACCGGCAGGGGGAGGAGGGCGACCAGGAGAAGCGCGAAGCGTCCCATGTGCAGACACCGATCGACAGGAAGTCCGGACCGGGCGGCGCCCGGGGCGAGCGGCGGGAAAGCTACGCCGGGCCATGTGACCCTTCAACGCGGCGTGCGCGTGTTGCACGACAACGTCGCGCCCACCACCGTAAGGACGTTCGGCATCCCCCCGGGTCGGACGGCGAAGCTGGGGCTCCGGATGGAGGTGTGAGCGGATGAGCGGACGGGCCACCGGCATCCTGCGGGAGCGCGGGACGTTCTCACCCTTCGCGCGCCGGTTCCTCCTGCCGGTACAGGCGTTCATCCACACCGCCGGCGCCGGCGGCCTGGTGCTGCTGGCCGCGGCCCTCGTGGCCCTGGCGTGGGCCAACTCGCCCGTGGGCCACCTGTACGAGGTCGCCTGGGCCATCGACTTCACCGCCCACGTGGGCGACCTGTCCCTGCACGTGCCCCTGCGCGAGACGGTGAACAGCGGGCTGATGACGCTGTTCTTCTTCCTCATGGGGCTGGAGGTGAAGCGCGAGCTCCTGCGGGGTGAGCTTTCGGAGCTCCGCCAGGCCATGCTGCCCCTCGCGGCCGCGGTCGGCGGCATGATCGTCCCGGTCGCCCTCTACCTGCTCCTCAACGCTTCGGGACCCGGACGGGCGGGGTGGGGCGTGCCGATGGCGACCGACATCGCCTTCGCGCTCGGTGTGCTGGCGCTCCTCGGGCCGCGTATCCCCCACCAGCTGCGCGCGGTCCTCCTGGCGCTGGCCGTGGCGGACGACATCGGCAGCGTCCTCGTCATCGCGCTCTTCTACGCCGGCCACGTGGCCGTCCCCTCCCT
>Ga0307419_10001045_pt1 | contig 14399 bp, 8 predicted proteins | sample SalMarWE160230MG_2_FD_202512 | JGI IMG/M metagenome (GOLD analysis project Ga0307419, IMG submission 202512) | Salt marsh sediment microbial communities from the Plum Island Ecosystem LTER, Massachusetts, United States - WE1602-30 | ecosystem: Environmental > Aquatic > Marine > Intertidal zone >... | reverse complement strand
CGTGGGCGGTCAGAACGAGGAGATGCGCGAGAGCTTCGGCTCCCTCCTGTTCGCCTTCGGGCTCGCCCTCCTCCTCGTCTACCTCATCCTCGCGGCCCAGTTCGAGTCCGTCCTCCAGCCGCTCGTCGTGCTCATCTCCGTGCCGTTGGCCGCCATCGGGGCGGTGCCGGCCCTGTGGATCGCCGGGGACGGACTCAACGTGATGAGCGGGATCGGACTCGTCATACTGATCGGGATCGTGGTGAACGATGCCATCGTCAAGGTGGACTTCATCAATCAGCGGCGCGCGGCGGGCCTTCCCCTCCGGGACGCAATCGTGGAGGCCGGCCGGCTACGGCTGCGACCCATCGTCATGACGACGGTCACGACCGTGTTCGGGCTTCTGCCGATGGCGCTCGGTTGGGGCGTGGGGGCGGATCTCCGGGCACCGCTCGCCGTGGCCGTGATCGGAGGGCTCACGGCTTCCACCCTCCTCACGCTGGTGCTCGTCCCCGTGGTCTACTCTCTCGTCGCCGGAAGGGGAGAGAGCGTGGCGGTCCGCTCGTGATCGAGCTCTCGGTCCGGCGGCCCGTGGCCACGGCCGCACTCTACGTGGCCCTTCTCACCCTGGGGCTGTACAGCTTCCGGCTCATCCCGATCGAGCTGCTCCCCGAGGTCGAGTACCCGCGCCTCACGGTGAACGCCGCGTGGCCGGGCGCCTCGCCCGAGCTCCTCGAGGCGCAGGTGACCGCACCGCTCGAGGAGGCGGCCCAGCAGGTGGAGGGCGTGCGCGAGGTGAGCTCGACCTCCCGGACCGATCCGCGCGGCACGGGCTCGAGCGCGGAGATCGACGTCGAGTTCGCACGCGGCACCCGCATGGAGTTCGCCCGGCTGGACCTCGAGGAGCGGATCGCGGCGCTCCACGACGCACTTCCGCCCGGCGTCCGGCCCACGGTGGACGCGTACGTGCCCGACGAGTTCTCCCGGCAGAGCCGGCCCTTCCTCTCCTGGAACGTGCGCGGACCCTACACGGCCACGCATCTGGCCGAGGCGGCCCGCGACGAGATCGTGCCCCGGCTCCGTTCCCTGGACGGCGTCTCCGACACGCGCGTGTCGGGCGGCCAGCGGCAGATCGTCTCGGTGGAGCTCGACCCCGCCAGGCTCCGCGACTACGGCCTCGCACCGGCCGAGGTCGCCGACCGGCTGAACGGGCTGGAGGAGGCCCAGGGCCGGCCTGCGGGCTCGGTAGTCCTGGCCGGCCAAAGTCTCGACCTGTCGATCCACGCGCGGGCCCGGAACCTCGCCGACCTCGGGAGCCTGGTCCTCCTCCCGCGCGCCTCCGGCTCCGTGCGCCTCAGGGACGTCGGCCGTGTGCGGATCGAGGAGGAGCCGGCGCGATCCTACCACCGCATCGACGGACAACCCACCGTATCGCTCATCGTGACCAGGCAGCCCGGCTCCAACGCCATCGCGCTCGCCGACCGGGTGAAGGCCTCGGTCGACTCGCTCCGGGGCCTCCTGCCTCCGGGGGCGTCCCTGGAGATCGACCAGGACCAGAGCAAGGACATCCGGGCCCAGCTCTCGGATCTTCGCCTCCGGGCGCTCGCGGCGGCGGCGGTCATCTTCCTAGTCCTCATGCTCTTCCTGCGCTCGCTCGGGGGGGTGCTCACGGTGTTCGGCACCATCGCCTTCAGCGTCCTGGCCGCCGTGAATCTCCTCTACCTGGGCGGCTTCTCGCTCAACGTGCTCACGTTGGCCGGGCTCGCGTGGGGCTTCGGGCTGGTGGTCGACAACGGCATCGTCGTGCTGGAGAACGTGGAGCACAGGCGCGAGATGGGGGAGGGGCGCCTGGAGGCGGCCATTCGGGGCGCACGGCAGGTGGTGCTTCCCGTGGTGGCCTCCACGGCCACCACGGCGGTCGTGCTGGTGCCCTTCCTCTTCCTCCAGGGAGAGCTCCGGCTCTACTACGTGCCGCTCGCCTTCGCCGTCGGGTTCTCCATCGTGGCCAGTCTGTTCGTGGCCTTCACCTTCGTGCCCTCCATGGCGGCTCGGTTGGGCGGGTGGCGGCGCCGAGGGTCGGGAGCGCGCAGCGAAAGGGGGGTGGGAGCGGATACGGTTGATTGGGATGGATCGGGCATGACCCCGCCCGCGGCGCTGGATCCGGTCGTGGGCGGCCTTCCCGCATCCGCCGGGGAACCGGGCCGCCACCCCCCTCCGTTCTACGTGCGCGGCTACCGGGCGCTCCTGTCGACCGCCCTGGACCACCCGTTCGTGGTGCTCTTGGTGTGCGCGGGGGCGTTGTGGGGGAGCTGGAGATTGTTCGACGCGAACGTGACCCGCGGCGTTACCTGGGACTCCTATTTCGGTCAGCGGAGCTACATCCTGGTCACGATTCAGTTTCCACGTGGCGCCGGGCTAGAGCGCACGGACGCGCTGGCTCGCTCTTTCGAGGCCAAGCTGTCTACGCTTCCGGAGGTGAAGCGGTACGAGACATGGGTCCAGCCGCACTACGCTTCCATACGGGTCACCTTCCCGAGGGCGGTGGAAATGACCCAGGCGCCGGTGACCATCAAGGAGCAGATGGTCGCCTATGGTTACGGCTTCTCGGGGGTGGACGTACGGGTGTACGGGTTCGGGCCGAGCTTCTACGGGGGGCGCGGGAGCCCGCCCAACTACTCTGTGAAGCTCTATGGTTACAACTATTTGGCGCTGCGCGACTACGCCGAGCAGGTCGCGGGGCGGCTGAAGCACTTCAGCCGCATTCAGGATGTAGACCCCAACTCGAGTGGCGCCTGGTACGAGGAAGACAAGGCATTCGAGTACGAGCTCGCGCCGCGGCGGACCGCGCTGGCAGGCTATGGGCTCTCGGTGAAAGACCTCCTCGACTACGTGAGCTCAGACGTGCGCGGGACGGTCCCGGGCGGCGCGCTCGGGGGCCACATCCACATCGGCGACCGCACGTTCCCCTTCGAGGTGAAGCTCGAGGGCTACCAAGATCTGGACATCCCAACACTAGAGAGTCTCGAACTGCGGGGGAAGCGAGGGCGTCAGGCGCAGGTGAGCGACGTGGCCACGATCGACCGCCGGGAGGTCCTCGCCCGGATCGTCCGGGAGAACCAGCAGTATGAGCGCACGGTGACTTGGCAGTTCCGGGGCCCGCGGAAGCTGGGCGACGTGGTCCGTGATGCGGTCCTCGACGCCACCCAGCTCCCGCCCGGCTACCGGATCGAGAAGGAGGAGCCGTACCGGCTTTCGTCCGAACAGAAGACGGAGGTCTACCTGGCCCTGGGGTTCGCCGTACTCCTCATCTACATGACCACCGCCGCCCTGTTCGAGTCGCTCGCCGCCCCCTTCGTGGTGCTCCTCACCCTTCCGCTCGCCCTCATCGGAGTCTTCCTCGTCTTCTTCTACACCGACGCTTCGTTCACGCGCACCGCGTATATCGGGACGATCATGATGACGGGGATCGTGGTGAACAACGCGATCCTGATCGTCTATCACATCGGGGAGCTGCGCCTGGATGGGCCCGGGGCGGGAGGCCCGGGCCGCGCGTCCCACCGGCGGGCCGCCGGAGAGGTCTCCGACCGCGAGGCCATCCTGCGCGGGACCCTCGAGCGCGTGCGTCCCATCCTCATGACGACGGCTACGACCGTCCTCGGCCTCCTGCCGCTCGTGGTGTTCGTCGGGAGCCAGGACGCCAACATCTGGAACGCGCTCGCCCTGGCCACCATCGGCGGACTGCTCTCCAGCACCCTGTTCGTGCTGGTCGCGATCCCGGTCGCTTACCGGTGGCTCGTGCTCCGGCGGGGCGCGCTGGACCGTGGCTGAGGTCGGGGCCGAGTCCTCCACCGGCGCAGCCGCGGTCGGCGCGGGTCGCGCGGCGGACGCTGGGACGGGGATGGGGGCGATCGACCCAGCCACCCCGTGATAGGCCGTATAAGTATGGGATACAAAGGCTCACAGGAAATAGGGCAAACGTATGAATCATGCCGTGATCTGCAAATCTTCCCGGGATGTCCCCGCCCGCCGATGCAGTGGAGGGAGGCGGCCGGCGGCATGTCGCTCCCGACGGTGAGCAAGGGGTGACGCGCTCCGTGGGCGACAGGGAGACCGAAGCGGCGGGGTGTCCGCGGCCGGCCGGTGACCTATCTTCCAGCGTGCCGGCCGGCGTCGAGCCCGGTCGGCCAGAGCCGGAGTGGCGGAACTGGCATACGCGCCGGACTCAAAATCCGGTGGGACGCAAGTCCCTTGTGGGTTCGAATCCCACCTCCGGCATGTCGACCTCAACCGTTCCCGCCCACCGGCGTGTCGCTCCCTTCGGCGCGACCGTTCCGCGACCTGCTGCCGGCCGCGCGGCCCTGGAGGCCGGGCCCGGGGTCCGGGGCGCGGGCGGGCTCGGGTGGGGCGGGAGCACGGGTATTCCGGCCCGACCCGGGTGGGGGCGCGGACCCGATCGGGTCGGGTGACCGGGTGGACCGACCCGGATCCGGCAGGGGGAGCGTGACCACGAACCGGGATCCGTGGCCGGGTGTGCTCGCCACTTCGATCCCTCCCCCGTGGGCCAGCACCACCTCGCGCGCGATGGCCAGCCCGAGGCCGGTCCCGAGCGCGCGCCCCGTCTCGGAGCGCTGGTAGTACTTCTCGAACACGTTCGGCAGGTCCTCGCGGGCGATCCCCGCGCCCGTGTCCGTCACCTCGATCGCGATCGCGTCTCCCTCGCCGCGCGCACGCACGGAAACCGAGCCTCCCCGTGACGTGAACTTGAACGCGTTGGAGAGGAGGTTCCCGAGCACCTCGTTACGCAGTCGGTCCAGGTCCCCGTCGATGAGCGCCGGCGTGCCGGAGTCGGCCGCGATGGTGAACCGGATCCCGCGCTGGGCGGCCAGCGGCTCGAAGGTCCGGCGCAGGGCATCGAGGAGCTGGCCGACCGAGATGGGCTCCAGCTCGATCGCGAAGGCGCCCGCCTCCAGTCGGCTCAGGTCGAGGAGCTGCGTCACGAAGCGGTCCAGAATGCTCGCCTGCTCCCGGATCCGCCGCACGGCCTCCACCTGCGCGTCCGACAGGGAGCCGTATTCGCCCGCCGCCAGCATGTCGCTGTAGCCGGCCACGACCTGCAGGGGCGTCTTGAGCTCGTGGGAGGCCATGCTCACGAACTCGGCGCGCAGGCGGACGAGCTCGTCCAGCTGACGCGTCATCGCGCGGAAGGAGCGGCTCAGCTCGCCCAGCTCATCGGTCCGGTCGTAGGGAAGATCCTCGGGGGGCTCGAACTCTCCCCTGGCCACGCGTCGCGTGGCCAGACCCAGCTGACGGATCGGCACGGTGAGCGAGCCGGTGAGCCAGCTCCCGGCCACGAGCGCCAGGGCGATGGCGACGAGGAGCGCGACCAGGGTGCCCCGGGCGGCCGACGCGCTCAGGCGTCGCGCCTGCTCGGCCGCGGCGCCCGCCCGCCCGTCGATGGCTTCGGCGAGTGGCGGCAGGGAGGCGCGGGCGCGGTCGAAGAGCGGCTTGAGTCCCTGGAACTCCTCGGTGGCCACGCTCGTGTGTCCGGGCCGCACCAGCGCTTCCGTTCGCGCCGCGGACCGGCCGAGGACGGTGAGGAGCGCATCGATGGGCGCGACCTCGCGTTCGAAGCCGGCCCGGCGGAGGTCCCGGACCGCGCCGCGGGCGCTGTCGAGGGCCGCGTACATGCCTCGGCGCGAGGCCTCCCCCTGGACCGCGATGTAGCTCCGCTCCGACCAGTCGAGCTGCCCGAGCGCCGCCTCGAGTCGGCCGACGGCCACCGAGGCGGCGGCATCTCGGCCCTGGAGCTCGAGCGCGATGTCGCGGACTTCCCGCAGGTGGACGATGCCGTAGATGGCGGGTCCGACGAGGAGGACGGCGACGAGGCCGAGGGCGAGGACCAGGCGGGTGCGGACCGACATGCCGGAGGCGACCTCTGTCAGGGATGCAGCGTCTTGCGGATCCGCTCCAGCTCCTTCTCGAGCGCCGTCACGCGAGCCTTGAGCTCCGAGAGCTGCCACGCCACGGGCCGCGAGGCGAGACGGGGGAGAGGAGCCTCGTCCGTGCGGCCGCTCGCGTCCACCGCATCCGAGCACGCCGAGAACTCCGGGTCGGCCGGGGGTCCGGGATCGCCGGTCGGCGGGTCCTCTCCGGGGGCGTAATGTCCGCGTAGCGACGACTCGTCGACCGGCCGGGCCCCGAGCTCGAGCGAGAGCACGTAGAGCTGCCTGGCCAAGGGGCGCGTCCAGGGCTCGCTGTCGTCCAGCGACAGGTACCGGGCGCTGGCGCGCGCCGACGCCGCCGGGTCGGCGTTCGGGTTGCGGGGGTCGAGCCGGGCGCCGGCCATGACGAGGAGGGCGTGACGACCGGTCGGAGTGTCTCCGCAGCGGCGCCACAGGTCATCGTAGAGCGAGTCGGCCCGGCCGAATCGCTGCCCATCCAGCGCCGAGCGAGCCGACGCCAGGAGCTCCTCCACCTGCGAGGCGTCGGCATCCCGAAGCGGATCGGCAGACCCGCCGGCCGACACGGCCGCGGGCGCCGGGGCGGGGATGGCGGCGGGCGGATCGGGCACCCCGGAAGCGCACCCGGCGGCCAGGAGGCCACCCGCCAGGACCGCGAGCCCGAGAACCCCCGCGGCCGCGCCCCGTCCGGCCACGCGGGTCACGGCCGGTGCCCGCTCATGGCGATGGGCGCACCGGGTCCAGGGACAGGAAGGCCCGCACCATCTCCGGATCGAACTTGGTACCGGCCGCTCCCCGGATCGCCCGGAGCACCGTCTCGACCGGCCACGCGGGCTTGTAGACGCGCGCGTGCGCCAGGGAGTCGAACACGTCCGCGATCGCCACGATTCGGGCACGGATCGGAATCGACTCGCCCGAGAGGCCCGCGGGATAGCCCGCCCCGTTCCAGTCCTCGTGGTGGTGGCGGGCGATCTCCTCGGCGGCCATCAGCGATGGGATCCGGCTCCCGGACAGGATGCGCGCGCCGATGGTCGTGTGCTCCTGCATGGTGGCCATCTCCCTCCGGTCCAGCGGACCGGGCTTGAGGAGGATGGCGTCGTGAATGCCGATCTTGCCCACATCATGCAGGGGCGCGGCTCGCCCGATCAGCTCGGTCTCCTCGTCTCCCAGCCCGAGTGCACGGGCCAGCCTGGAAGCCAGGAGCCCCACCCTGCGCGTGTGCTGTCCGGTGGCGTCGTCCCGCCACTCGGCGGCCAGGGCGAGACGCTCCAACGTCTCGATGCGCGCGGCCTCGAGGTCGGCCGTCCGCTCCAGGACCCGCTCCTCGAGCCGGGCGTTCTGGTCCTGGAGCGCCAGGTGCAGGAAGCGGGTCTCGAGCAGGTTGGCGACCCGCAGCCGGACCTCGGAGGGGCTCGCCGGCTTGGTGATGAAGTCGCGCCCGCCGCGGGAGAGGACGTGACGCCGCGCCTCACGGCTCGAGTCGGAGGTGAGGACGAGGACCGGTCGGAGCGAGAAGTCCTCCACGTCGTCCTCGAGCCGCTCGAGCAGCTCGACCCCGTCCAATCCGGGCATGCGGAGGTCGAGCACCAGGAGGTCGGGGGGGGTGCGGAGGCAGCGCTCGAGAGCCTGCCACGGATCCGTGCAGCCACGGACCTCGCGGTAGCCCGCGCGCTCGAGGATCGTCGCCACGAGCTCGACGTGGGCGCCGTCGTCGTCGACGACGAGGATGTCGGCATCCCGATGGCGCGCGGACCGGGGACCCCGATCGAGGACGGACTCCGGCGGAGGATCCCGCTCAGTGAGAGCCTGGAGCGTCACCACGTCGGTTCCCGGAACCCAGGAGCTCGCGAACGATCCGGTCCGCTCCGTAGACGTGCTCGAGCGCTTCGGTGATCCCTGCCGCGTCGACTGCGACGGTGCGGCCACGGTCGTCACGGAACAGGTACTCGTTCGGGAGCTGCTCGATGTTGCCGTCGAACGCGATGCCGACCACCCGGGCGTCCCGGTCGATGACCGGGCTGCCGCTGTTGCCCCCCGAGATGTCGTTCGTGGAGACGAAGTCGAACCGTGTGGACAGGTCGACGGAGTCGCGTGCGGCCTCGAAGTGCGAGGCCAGCGTCCAGGGGTCCTCGTTGCCGAACGCCGCGGCGCGCGCGTACAGACCGTAGAAGTTGGTGAAGGCGGGCGCGTACGTGCCGTTGTATTCGTACCGCTTCACGACGCCGTCCGAGATTCGCAGGGTGAAGGTCGCGTCCGGCGGGACATTCGTTCCGTACACGGCGAACAGCGCCTCCGCCAACCGACCCTCCTGTACGCTCTCCGTCGCGGCGAGTTCCTGCCACCGGTCGTCCAGGCGCCGGAAGCGGCTCGCCATGGCCCTCGCCAGGGCCAGGATCGGGTCGGAGCTCGTGTCCACCGCCGCCTGGCCGCCCGCGAGAAGCGCGGTCCGGAAGCCCGGGTCGCCGAGCCGGGACTCCCGCACCAGGCGGGCGGCGGCATCCTGCGGGCTCTCGCCCGCACGGAAGGCCAGCTTCCGGATCGTGTCCCCCTCCGGGAGCCAGTCGCGGGCCAGGTCGAGGCGGATGCGCAGGATCCGGGCGCTGGTGCCGCCGTCGGGAGTGAAGCTCGATCGGAGACGCCGCGCCATCTCCTGGAGCGTGTCCTCGGTCAGCCCCTCCGGGAGCGAGTCGGCCGGCTGGCCGTGGTAGCGCGCGTAGTCCAGGAGGTCCGAGGCGAGCCCGATGTACGGCGAGCCGATGAAGCCGGGGTTGCTGAGCGTGCGCCGGGCGGCGATTCGCAGCTTCTCGGTCTCGATGTCGCGGATCCGGTTCCAGACGTCCCCGTACTTCTGCTCGAGCTCGGGCCGGGTCCGGATGCTGTCCCGGAAGGCGCGCTCCCAGGCGAGCTTCTCGCCCATGAGACCCGGATCGCGCAGCCCCTTCAGCTCGCCCGTGTAGCTCTTGATCGTGTTCTCGATCTCGAAGAGCCGCTCGCGGATCTGGCGGGCGGCGGCCGGGTTGGCCCTCTCCACCTCCCGGTAGAAGTCCGCGATCTCCTGGAAATATTCGAGCGAGAACGGATGACGATAGCGCCCCTCGTACAGGAGCTGGCTCACGGTGGCCAGGCGGTCCGTCGAGCCGGGATTCCCCGTCAGGAAGACCAGGTCGCCCTCCGAGGGACCGGCCGAATCCCAGCGGAAATAGTCCTCGGGGTGGACGGGTCCGGAGGAATCGGGCTGGTAGGCACGGAAGAACGCGATGTCGAGGGCGAAACGGGGATAGGTGAAGTTGTCGTCGTCGCCGCCGAAGTAGCCGGCCTGGAGCTCGGGCGCGAAGACGAGCTTCACCGGGGCGTAGCGGTGATAGCGGTAGAGCTGGTACTGGCCGCCGTGGTAGAGATCGACCACCTGGCAGTGGACGTGCGCCCCGGAGGCACCGCACCGTCTCTCGAGGCGCGCCTCGGCCGAATCGCGCGCGGCCGCCACTGCCTCGTCGCTCGCCCCCGCGGGCGCCGCGCTCCGCACGCTGTCCGTCACGTCCGTGATGGCGACCAGCTGGTCCAGGTACAGGTCCGGGCAGAGCTTCTCGTCCGCCCGGGTGGGCGCGTAGAAGCCGTGGGCCACGTAGTCGCTGTCCGGCGGGGAGACCGCCGACACGCAGTCCCGTGAGCAGTGGTGGTTCGTCATCACGAGCCCATCCGGCGACACGAAGGAGGCCGAGCAGATCTCGCCGAAGCGGAGCGAGGCGAGACGGACGTGCTTCAGCCAGTCCGCCGAGGCGTCGAAGCTGTAGCGGCTCTTCCAGTAGGCCAGCGGCGGGTTCTCGAACGTCCACATCGTCCCGAGCTCGTGGCCCGTGAGCTGGATCGTGTCGGCCACCTGACCGATCTCCGGTCCCGGCCGGAGCGAGGCCGGAGCGGCCGCGCTCTCCGGGGCCGCCGCGGGAGCCACCGGCCGAGCGGCCGGGGGAGTGGGAGCGCCGCCGCCCGAGGCCGTGGCGCAGGCCGACGCGAGAGGCAAGATCAGCGCGAGCCCCATCGCCGCGAGCGGGCGACGGGCGCCGAGACGTACCGGTCCGACGGTCATGGAGACTCCTGCGTCCAGTTCGGCCTGCGGGAAACGCCGGGGGCGTGTCCGATGTCGGGGGCGCCGCCGAGCCCGGGGTCCGTTCGCGGGGTCGGACCCTTCGGTGACGTCCGGGAAGCTATACGCTACGGATTCGTCACCGCCGAGCCAAGGGGGAGGGTCGGCGGCACCGCGCTCACGGGGTCGCCTGGCCGGCCCCGTACTTCGACAGGATCGCCTGAAGGATGTCGCCGGCGACGAGCCGGTGGCCGGTCAGGCTCGGATGGACCCCGTCCTTGCTGAAGAGGGGCCCGAACGGCTCGTCCACGGCCTGCTGACCCGACGTGTGGGGGAAGGGCGGGACGTCGCCCTTCTGCAGCTCCGAGTAGAGGAGCGGGTTGGGGTCCACGTACACCCAGCCGTGTGCCTTCGCCACCTGGTGCACGACCCCGTTGTAGGCGGCGACGGCGCGGCCCACGGCGTCCACTTCCGCCGGGTCCAGCACCGAGGGATCGTTGACGCAGTCGAGCTCGACTGACTGGCCCTGCTGCGCCAGGGCCATCAGGTAGCCGAACCCGTAGGCGAACGGGACCCGGGCCGTCTCGCCCACGCCGCCCAGGGAGGAGGGCCCGCAGTCGTCGTTGACGCCCAGGGTGGGCGGGAGCTGGTTCTGCTGCTTGGCCTGCCACCAGGCCACTCCGAGGGAGAGGTTGGGGACGTATCGCACGTCCGCCACGCCGACGAGGACCGCGCCCTCGAGGTGGGGGAGAGCCGCCAGGCTGTCCCCGAGTGCGGCGTACCGGGCCGTGAAGTCACCGAGCGGCGTGATGAGGGCCGTGTCCCCGTTGAGGGCGGCATTCAGGACATCGTCGTTGCCGATCCACACGCTGACGAACGTCGGATCTGCGTCCCGCGCCGCCTGGAGCTGGGTGCGGCCGCCCAGGAACAGGGTCGTGAGGAGGTTGGCGCTGCTGCTGTCGGACAGGTTGGTCAGCGGGTCGAGCACCTCGGCGCCGGGAACGGCGACATCGTTGAGGACCGCGGGGAGGTTCGGATCCCGGAGCGCGCACGGCGGGGCGCTCGCGCCTCCCACCACCTCCCCGGTGAAGATGTTCGTGACCGGCGGGGGACATCCGGGTGCCTGGAGGAGCGGCTGGCTGAAGTCGGTACCGAGGGAGTCGGCGAGGATCGCGGCGTACGACTCCCGCTGGGTGCTGTCGTTGATGCCGGCCGATTGGAAGCCGGCGGTGAGGCTGTTCCCGAGCGCGACGTACCGGTCGAACACGTGACCGGCCGTTGCGGAGGTGGGCTCGAGGACGCTGGTGCAGCTCGCGAGGGCCGCCGCGAGGAGCAGCGCCGGCCCCAGGGCCGTGGATCGCGGAAGGTAGCGAACGTCGTATCGAGACATGGTTGCCGTCTGCCCCGGCTGGAGAAAGAGCGCCTACTGCAGGTGCACGGTCGCGGTAGCGGAGAACAGATGTCCCACGAAGCTGAACTGCCCACTGTTCAGTCCCGTGTCGGGGAGCTGGCCGGGGAGGGGGTCACGCACGCGGCCCCGGCGGCGCACCTGCAGGAGGAAGTCGTAGCCGAAGGCCAGGTCCAGGCGCGAGGTGGGCGTCCAGCCGATACCGGCGGCGAACTGGTTTCGTTGCCCCTCGGGGAGGAGCGGCGTGACGCTCTGGTCCGGGGCCGCTCCCTGGTTGAATGCGTAGCCCACCCGGGCGCGGACCCGGTCCGTCAGCTCCAGCTGCCCTCCCAGCCGCACGCCGCTCGTGTTGCGGTAATCCTCGACGCGCGTCTCGGTGCCGGCGCCTCCCTGGAACTCGATCGGGAGCCGCCCGAACAGCGACCAGTGCGTCCAGTAGTAGTCGCCCTCCAGGTGCAGGCGGTCCGTCGGCCGCACGCCGATTCCCAGGGCGAGCTGGTCCGGCATCGTGATAGTCGTCTGCACGCCCTGCGCCGCCAGTGGACCCTGGAAGATTCCCGCGGCCTGCAGCACCGCGTCCATGGGCGTTCCCGCCGGCACGCCGTAAGGATTGCCGGCCGGGAGCACGAGGCCGGTCGGCACCGGCGCGAAGCTGGCCGTGCCGTGGTAGGTAAGCTTGACCCGGGTCAGATATCTGGCTCCCGCATCGACCCGGTCGGTCACCCGGACGCGCACCCCGAAATTCCCGCCCACGCCCGTGGCCGTGCCGGCGGACAGGTGCGCATCCGCGAAAGCGGTGTGGAACGGCACGCCGAGCTGGCCCATGAGAGTCCCGGCCGGGGCGCCGAGCCCGGCGGGGACCTGCTGCGTCGACAGATCCAGGAGCTGGTTGAGCTGCACCGTGCTGAACACGACGGTGAGCCCGGCCCCGATCGAGACCCGGTCCGTGAGGCGCGCCGAGGCGGTGGGCTGCAGGTAGAAGGAGTGGAGACGCGCGTCGTAGCTCACGAAGGCGGCGTCGGAGGATCGCGGCCAGGCGGTCTCGAGTCCGAACGGCATGTAGAAGCCGACGCCGAGCCCGAAGCGGTCCCCGAGCCCATAGACGGCGTAGGCGTGCGGAACCGGGAGTAGCTTGCGGTTCATGTCGGTCTCGGCTCCCGTCCGGTTGGCCGTGAATCGTCCCACGGCCACGATCCCGGCGGCGCCCGCCGAGAGGGTGAGGCCCCGCCGGGCTCCGGTGGCCGCCGGGTTGAAGAACAGGGCCGAGCCATCGTCGCACGGCGATGCCACGGTGGCTCCGGCCATGGCCATCGCGCACGTCCCTTGCTCGTAGACGCCGAATCCCTGGGCTCGTCCGGCCGTGGGCGACACGCACCACAGCACGAGGGCGCCGAGCAGGAAAGAGCGGCGGTGCCGGGAGACGGCCCATCGGAGGACGCTACGAGGGAGGAGGCGGATGGCCGTCATGGGGCTCCTCGGGGTAGGACGGTGTGCGCGGGGTCGGACACGGCGCGGGAGACCAGCCTCGGATGGGCCCCCCTGCGCGCGCTCGAGCCACTGATTGATTTTGCTGGAATTCACGGCCCGTGGCAAGCCGGCCGGGCACCGCCGGAGGATCCGTGGCCGCGACGCGGCGCGGGTTGCGGGGCGGGCGGACGGGGGGTACCTGCAGCACACGGGGCTCCCGCTCGGAGGGAACGGGGCCCGGCAGCCCACCGGAAGCCGCTGCACGGGGAGGACCGCGGATGGGTCACCGGTCGCGCTGGATCCTGCTCCTGGCCGTCCTCGCCTGCCTCGGGTGCGGCTCGAAGCGTTCGGCCGGTGGAGAGGGGGCGCCGCGGGTCCTGGTCTCGGTTCCACCCGAGGCCTGGATGGTCGAGTCCATCGCGGGGGAGAGGATCTCGGTGCAGGTCCTCCTGCCGCCCGGAGCCAGCCCCCACACGTACGAGCCCTCGATCGGGCGTGCGCGGCAGGCCGCCTCGGCGGATCTCTTTCTCCCCATCGGGCACCCGCGGCTGGGATTCGAGAAGGCCTGGATGGACGCGCTCTCCCGGCTCGGCGGGCCGCGTGTCGTCCCGCTCGGCACCGATTGCCGGGCCAGGCCGGATGATCCGCACATCTGGCTGTCCGCCGACTGCGCCCGGAGCATGGCTCGGCGCGCCGAGGCGGCGCTGGCGTCGCTCCTCCCGCCAGGAGACAGCGCGGCCCTCCGCGCCGGGCTCGACTCGACCCTGGAGGCGATGAGCCGTGCGGACCGGATGGCGGATTCCCTCCTGGCGCCGTTCCGGGGGCACACGTTTCTCGTCTTCCACCCGGCCTGGGCGTACTTTGCCGCCGACCACGGCCTGCGCCAGGAAGCGGTCCAGTCCGGGTCGGCCGAGCCCGGTCCGGGCCAGCTGGCGCGCGTCCTTTCCCGCATCCGAGAGGAGGGCCTGCGCGTGATGTTCATCCAGCCGGGCACGACCGTCGGCGAGGCGGGACGGGTGGCCCGCGAGCTGGGGGTGAGTACCCGCGTGCTGGACCCGCTCGAGCGGGACTGGCCGGCGCTCGTCGTGCGAGCGGCGCGCGAGCTGGCCGCCGTGTGGTCCGGATGACGGTGCTCCCGCCCCTCGTCGACGCGCGCACGTGACCGATCCCGGTCCGGCCGTGTCCTTCGAGCACGTGTGGTTCTCCTACGGCTCGCGTGTCGTGCTCGAGGACGTGTCCCTGGAGATCGAGCGTGGCGCGTTCCTCGGCATCCTGGGCCCGAACGGCGGCGGCAAGACCACGCTTCTCAAGCTCGTCCTGGGTCTTCTCCGTCCGGACCGGGGCCGGGTGCGAGTGCTGGGCCTGGCTCCGGTCGCGGCTCGCGGGCGCGTGGGCTACGTGCCGCAGTACACACGGTTCGATGCGGACTTCCCGATCCTCGTCGAGGACGCGGTGCTCACCGCCCGGCTCGGACGCGGACGGATGTGGGGACCGGCCACGCAGG
>Ga0307419_10001037_pt1 | contig 14449 bp, 12 predicted proteins | sample SalMarWE160230MG_2_FD_202512 | JGI IMG/M metagenome (GOLD analysis project Ga0307419, IMG submission 202512) | Salt marsh sediment microbial communities from the Plum Island Ecosystem LTER, Massachusetts, United States - WE1602-30 | ecosystem: Environmental > Aquatic > Marine > Intertidal zone... | reverse complement strand
GGGAACAAAATTAAGACAAAATCGGGAAAAGAGATGGTGATTAGGTCGGTGGAGCCGGGAGATGCGAAAGAGTTGATGGATTATGTGAATGAGTTGGTGGAAGAAGAGGTGCCGATATTAAAGGATCGGAAAGTGGAGTTGGGAAAGGAGCAGGAGTATGTGGCTGAGGTGCTGGCTAAAGTGGCCAAAGGGACGATGGTGTATATCGTGGTAGAAGATGGAGAGACGATTGCCGGGGCGGCGCAAGTGGAAGTAGATAAGTTCAGGGCGTCACATGTGGGGACGTTTGGGGTAAGTCTACGGAGTAAGTACCGAGGAGATGGAATTGGGACGGCGTTGTCGGTGGTGACGATTGAACAAGCGATGGAGAAGCTGGGGGTGGAGTTGATGGTGCTGGATGTGTTTGCTAACAACGATCCGGGTTTGGGGTTGTATAAAAAAATTGGGTTTGCTGAGTGTGGGAAAATTCCAGGCGGGGTGAAGTATAAAGGCAAGAAAGTGGATCGGTTGATGATGTATAAGGAACTAACCGAATGATCCGAATCGGATTGAATGAGTCCGAATAACCAAATTGTTTGGGGTGGATGGTTTTTGGGTGGGTTCGAAGAGAAGGCTTATTTGGTTTGGTAAATGTAGATGCCGCGGTGAGGGTCTTTGATGGTTTTGTGGACTTTCATGCCGGGAATTTTGTAGTCGGGGGAGATGATGAGGGTGCCCCTTTTGAGTTGGGAGATGATTTTGTCTTTCATGGGCTTCATGTACTTGGTCATTTGGTAGACGTAAATAAGATCGGTTTTGGAAACGTCAGCGCGCCAGAAGTCACCGAAGTGATAGGCGATTTTGGCGCGGTCTACCCCACTCTTTCTGATGCGCCAGAGTCCGAGAAGATAGACGCCGAAGTCGGATTCCCATCCAGTGGCACGAGCAGCACCGCGGTGGACGGCTTCGATTAAGATGCGGCCGTCGCCGGCGCCGAGATCGGCGATGTGCATGCCGGGTTTGATGAATTGGAGAATGTTGTGGTAGCGGCCGGTTTTGATGGGGACGTAGGGAGAGCCGACGCGGGCGGTGTAGATGAAAGTGAGAATCCAGAAAAGGAGAGGGGTGAGGACGAGGATGAGGGTGAGATTGAAGAGCACGAAAAATTGACTTAATTGATCTAATTAACCTAATGTCTAGGTAATCACCAATGACCAATTATCAAATTTTTAAATGGCAAATTTGGTGATTTTGATTTGATGACTCGATTGACTGAGTATATCATTCAGATACTTAGATGGAATTAAACGAACGACAAAGACAAGCTGTGATTTATGACAAAGGGCCGATGCTGATTGTGGCTGGGGCGGGAACGGGAAAGACGACGGTGATTACGGAGAAAATAAAGTACTTGATGGAAAAGAAAGGTTTGAGTGCCGGTCAGGTGTTGGCGCTGACGTTTACAGATAAAGCGGCGCAAGAGATGGTAGAGAGGTTGGATGTGGTGATGCCTTTGGGTTACAACGAGCCGTGGGTGAGCACGTTTCATAAGTTTTGTGATCGAGTACTGCGGGAAGAGGGGCTGGAGATTGGGCTGGATCCCGGATATTCGATTTTGAATCAGGCGGAGCAGTGGTTGCTTCTCAAGCGGAATTTGTTTGAGTTTGACCTTTCTTATTACCGGCCGCTGGGGAATCCGAATAAGTTTATCGCGGCGCTCTTGAAGGTTTTTTCGAGAGCTTATGATGAAGACCTGAGTGCAAAAGAACTTAGTGCTTTCGTAAATTCCAAATTACAAATAACAAATTCCAAACGGGGCCAGGCCGAAGCGGGGGAAGAGGCGGAGAAGCTGTTGGAAGTAGTGCGGGCAATGGAAAAGTATGAAGAGTTGAAAATAAAAGAGTCAGCGCTGGATTTTGGAGATTTGATGGCGTGGACGTTGAAGTTGTTTAGAGAAAGAAAGTCGGTGCTCTCCAAATACAAGAAGCAGTTTAAACAAGTGTTGGTGGATGAGTTTCAGGACACGAATTATGCCCAGTATCAGTTGGTGAAGTTGTTGTGTCCACCCAATGAGCAGCCAAAGTTGACGGTGGTGGGAGATGATAGCCAATCGATTTATAGATTTCGAGGGGCGGCGATTTCGAACATTATGAATTTTATGGAAGATTATAAAAAGGCAGAGCGGGTAGTGTTGACTGATAATTATCGGTCATATCAGCCGATATTGGATGGCGCTTACCGAGTTATACAACACAATGATCCGGAGACTTTGGAGGCACGACTGGGAATCAGCAAAGACCTGAAAGCAGTGAGAAAAGGAGGAGTAAAGAATAAACCGCTAGTGGTGGAGTGTTCGACTGGAGATGAGGAGGTAGAGATGGTGATAAAGAAAATATTGGAGCTGTTGGCAAAGGAGAAATATAGCTACCGAGACTTTGCGATTGTGGCTCGGGCCAATTCGCAGCTGGAGCCGTATGTGGCGATGTTAAAGCAAACGTCGTTACCGTTTCGGCGGATTAGCAGCAGGGGCTTGTTTGATCAGGAAGAAGTTCGGGTGTTGATGAATTTTTTGGAAGTGGTGGCAAATCCAAGAGACAGTGTAAATTTGTTTTTGTATTTGCATTTTGAGGGATTTGGGATTGAGCCGGCGGTGGTTTTGGAGGCGATGAATAGGGCAAAGAAGAGAAGTGTGCCGCTGTGGGAAGTGGTGAGTGGTGAAGAGGAATTTGAGAAAGCGGTGAGGATGGTGAAGCGGGCGGTGGAGAAGGGAGGAAAAGAGAGGCCGACGAAAGTGTTGTTTGAGTTTGTGAATGAGAGCGGTTATTTGGCGCGGTTTATTGTGGGTGAGGAAATGACAAAGGTATTGGCGGTGAGGAATTTGAATTTGTTTTTTCGATATTTGACGCAGCTGGAACGAAACAATCCGGGAGTGACGGTGGTGGAGTTGATGCAGATGCTGACTGATTTGATGGAGGCGGGAGAAAATCCGTCGCAAGCTGAGGTGGAAGATATTGACGCGATAACGGTGTCGACGGTGCATGCGGTGAAAGGCCTGGAGTTTGGGGTAGTGTTTATGGTGAGTTTGGTGGCAGGAAGGTTTCCGGCATATGGGCGGCGGGAGCCGATTGAGTTGCCAGATGGGGTGTTGAAGGAACAATTGCCAAAAGAAGACAAGACAGCGGAAGAGAGGAGGCTTTGTTATGTGGGGATGACGCGGGCAAAGGAGCGGTTGTATTTGTCGTGGGCGGGTGATTATGGGGGCGTGAGAAAGTGGAAGGCGTCGGGATTCTTGGATGAGGTGGGGGGTAGAAAGACGAAGTATGAAACAGACGCGCAACTGTCGCTACTAAACGCGGTACAAAACAAGGCACCGGCGGTGTTGCTGTCTGGAGGTGGATTTGAAATGAAGTTTACTAGTTATTCGCAGATGGATACTTTCAAAGCATGTCCTTTGAAATTTAAATATCGGTATGTGCTGCAAGTGCCGGCTGAGCCGCATCATGCTTTGAGTTTTGGGAGGTCGGTACACGAAACGCTGAACGTGTTTCACCGATATGAAATGGCGGATACCGCGGTGACGAAGAAAAAACTGCTGGAACTTTTTGAGCAGCATTTTGTGGATGAAGGGTATGAGTCAGAAGAACACAAAATGGAACGGCTTGCGGCGGGGAAAAAGGCTTTGACGACTTATTTTCAGCACTATAAAGAATTGTTTGGGAAACCGTGGAGGCTGGAGGAAGGTTTCCGACTGAACGTGGCAGGGGTTCCGTTGGTGGGGAAGATTGATCGGATTGATAAGAACGGAGATAGCTATGAGATTGTGGATTATAAAACGGGATCGGCGAAGGATCAGAGGACGGTGGATCGGGATGAGCAGTTGTCGATTTATGCGCTGGCGGCGCGAGATGTGTTGGGGATTGAGGTAGCAAAACTGTCGCTTTATTTTGTGGAAGCAAATGAGAAAGTGGAGACGAAGCGAAGTAAAAAGGATTTGGATAAAAAGAAGGAGGATTTGGCGGAAAAAATCGAAGAAATAAAGAAGAGTAAGTTTGAAGCTAAACCAGGGTCGCCTTATCCGTGTGGGTTTTGTGAATACAGAAAAATTTGTCCGATGGCGGCAAAATAGCAAGCGGGTCAGGAAGTCGAGGAGGGTCTTTGAACTTCTCGGCTAACCCGGAGGGAGTCTTCGACAAGTTCGGCTCGATCAAAGTCGCCAGCTTGGCGGATGATGCGGGCGACTGACTCCAACATTTGAACTGTGGCGTCGAGGTCGAGGGTGGAGATGCCGCAGTCGGGGTTGTCGCAGTCGTAACCAGCAAGAGAGGCGCGAATGGTGTGAGGAGTGTTGTTTTTGGTGTAGTCATAATAGGTGTGGGTGATAGTGGGTTGGCAGGTGCCAATCTCACAGAAATCGCAGGGATGAGCTGAGTTTTGATGCTCTGGTGATGGAGGAACTTCGAGAAAATAAACGTTATGGCCTGGAGGATTTAGTTTTTCTGGGGGCATAGGGAATTGAAGGGCAATTAAAATGGTAATTTGGCGCGGAGGCGGAGGAATTTCCAGCGGAGGGTGTCGAGGGTGGTGAAGAGTTGGTATTTTTGCGGGTCGGCGACGTAATCGTAGGTGCCGACGGATTCCATGAGAGTGCCGCCGTAACCCTCTTTGAAGCGATGGAAGCCGTACCAGGGATCGGACTGGTTGGGGTTGGGGCCCAAGGAGCCCCACATGTCGAATTGAGTGCAGCCTTTTTGTTTGCCGAAACGGATGGCTTCCCAAGCGAGAAGATTGTTGGCCATGACATCACGATGGGAGCGACTGGAAGCGCCGTAGGGGTAGTAAAGAGTGTTTTGGTGGACAAAAACGATCCAGACGGCGAGGATTTCTCCTTGGTAAGTGGCTTTGAGGAGGTGGGCGATGCCGGCTTGGTGTAGGTGATGCCACATGTGGCGGTGATAGGCCTCGGTGTGGGCGTAAAAGGCTTGGCGTTTGGTGGTTTGTTTCCAGAGTTTGATGTATTCTTCGAAGGCAGTTTTGGAGTTGTCGATGGAAACGGTGACGCCTTTTTTGATAGCAAGGTTGATGTTGTAGCGAGTTTTGGACTTTAAATTGGCCATGAGTTGATCCTGGGATGGAGTGAGATCGAGGATGAAGGAGTATTTAGTAAACATGGGCCGGCCCGGTTGGTGCTGGTGGGAGGTAAGGAAATTTCTGGCTGTTTGAACTGAAGTTGTAGGTGGGGATATTGAGGGTGAGTAGAGGTTGGGTTCGTTTTTGATGAAGATAAGGTTGAATTTTGCGGCGGCGGTTTGGAGGGCGGCAATTTGGGCGTCGTTGGGAGGGTCGCTTTTGGGAAGGTAGCCTAGTTTCCATCCGAGTTTAGGAATTTGGTGGATGGTGATTTGAAAGCTTTGGGTGATGTTTTGACCATCAAAAAGGGCGAGGCGGAGAACGTCGACACCGGTGGTTTTTCTAAAATCGCCCCAGGCCCAAGTTTGAAGAGGGTGGTGGGCAACGGTGTCGAATTTGGAGCGTTCTTGATCTAGTGGTTCGCGGATGATCATGGAGTGATTGTAGCACGGGATTTTGGTCAGGAATGAGGACGATGGGAAGGATGAATGGTGGAGAAGAGGTAGCGAATTTGGCGGGTGATGATGGTAATAAGGTAGGATATGTCAAGAAAAAGTGATGCATGAGAAATATAGTTGAGATCGAGTTTGAGTTTGGCGGAGAAAGTGGAAGGCGGGGGACAGGTGAAGAACCAAGAACAGATGAGGCCAGGGCGGACGAGGTGGCGGGTTTGGTAAGGAGAGGGAATTTTTTTGGTTTGAGGAAGAGTCAAGGGACGAGGACCGATGAGGCTCATGTGACCGGCTGCGATGTTTAAGAGTTGAGGCAATTCATCAAGGCCGGTGGATGATAGGAAGCGGCCGATGCCGACAAAACGGGGATCTTGAGGGATTTTGAAAAGAGGGCTTTGAGCTTGGTTCTGGTTTTGGTAGCGCCATTGTTGTTGAGGAGCGCCACGAATCATGGTACGGAATTTGTAGATGCGAAAGGTTTTATGGTTTTGGCCGGTACGTTTTTGAGAAAAGAAGATGGGGGTGCCGGTGGTGATGAGAATGAGGAAGCAGATGGAGAGAAAAAGTGGGAGAGTGAGGATGAAGAGGGCGAGTGATAGAGCCAAGTCGAGGACGCGTTTGTGGCGACTAGTGAGATAGGGGGCAATGATGGGATTTGAGGTTGAGGGCATAAGGGAGATGTGAGTAAAGTTAGGTAATGATTAAGAGAGGCATATTTTACTTTGTCCGAGGATGGGGGCAACTGCCAGTTTGGGCGAGGTGGTTGGTGGTGGTAGAAGCGGTGGTGGCGATGGGAGTGGTGGTGGGGGGGGTGGTAGTGGTGATGATTTAGAAGGGGAGGGTTAGTCGAAGAGAGAATCGATATCGATTTCGTCGTTTAAGAATTTGTCGAGGAGGTCGTCGGAGATGGTGGTGTGAGGACGAGAAGATGAAGAAGTTAAAGAGTAAGCCAGGGAGGTGTTGGCGGTGGTGAGGAGATGGGAGGGAATTTCGGCGACGAAGCGAGAAACGACGCCGTTTAGGTGGCCGCCAAAGTAGAGGCGGTTTTGGGCGTAAGATAAGGTGAGATGGGTGCGGGCGCGAGTGAGGGCGACGTAGCAAAGGCGGCGCTCTTCTTCGAGTTCTTGGGGTTCGAGGAGGCTGCGAGAGTGAGGGAAAAGGCCTTCTTCGAGACCGGCGAGAAAGACTTGGTCGAATTCGAGACCTTTGGAGGCGTGAATGGTCATGAGGACGAGAGGAGGGTGGGTTTGGTCGAGGGTGAAGGATTGAGGTTTGCCGGATTTGTCTTGGGCGAGGGTGTTGTTTTCGACTAGAGCTACGTTTTGGAGAAAGTCGGATAAGAGTTCGAATTGGGTGGAGACGGCACGAAGTTCTTGGACGTTTTCAAGCCTAGTGATGTCGGCCTCGTCTTCGGGATTGTAGCGATCAAGGTAGGAAGCGGCCTGGAGGGCTTGGTCGAAGATTTCGGTGGCAGCAGTGGTGGTGGAGTCGAGTTTTTTGATGCCGGAAAAAAAGGCGGCAAGGCGGCGTAGCCCAAGTTTTTGGGCGCGAGCCAGACTGACTGGATCTTGGGGGTTGACGATGAGCTTGAGGTAGGAGAGGACATCTTTGATTTCTTTGCGGTCGTAGAATTTGGTGCCACCAACGAGGAGGTAGGGAATACCGGAACGAATGCAGGCTTCTTCGAAGGCGCGGGATTGGGCATTGGTGCGGTAGAGAATGGCTGAGGAAGATTGGGGGGGGGCGTGGCGGTAAGTGGAGATGATGTAATCGGCTTCTTGTTTTTCGTCTTCGGCTTGGAAAAGTTTGAGGAGAGTACCTTTGTTTTGTTTGGTCCACAGGGCAAGAATTGGATGAGAAGTGTTGTGGCAGATAACAGCGGTAGCGGCGTCTAAAATGGTTTGGGTACTACGATAATTTTGTTCGAGCTTGATAGTGGTGAGATCGGGAAAGTCGGATTGGAGGTAATCGAGGTTTCTGTAATCGGCGCCGCGCCAACGATAGATGGATTGGGAAGCATCGCCGACGGCGGTGAGTTGGCGGTGTTTGAGGGCTAGAGTTTGGGCAATTAAATATTGGGCTTTGTTGGTGTCTTGATATTCATCAACTAGAATATGCTGGTAACGCTGTTGATATGAAGCGGTGAGATGGGGAATTTGTTGGAGAATTTTGAGAGTGTGTAAGAGAAGATCGTCGAAATCGACGGCGTCGGATTGTTTGAGAGTGTGTTGGTAGATGGAGTAAACCTGGGAAACTGTTTGTTGGAAAGGGCCGTGGGCCAAGTCGGCATAGGCCTGGGGAGATAAGAGTTCGGTTTTGGCGGAGCTAATTTGAGAAAGAAGAATCCGAGGTTTGTACTGTTTGATATCCAGATCCAAGTCTTTGACGATTTGTTTGACGAGATCGAGTTGGTCGGTGTCGTCGTAGATTAAGAATCCGGGCGAAAGGCCAAGGTGTTTGCCTTCACGGCGGAGGAACTTGGCGCAAAAGCTGTGGAAGGTACCGGCAAAAGGAAGAGTTTGACTAACTAAGCGACGGAGGCGGGTTTGCATTTCTTCGGCGGCTTTGTTGGTAAAAGTAAGGAGGAGAATATGTTCTGGGGAGAGGTGTTGTTGTGAAACTAAATAGGCGGCGCGGTAAGTAAGGGCACGAGTTTTGCCGCTGCCGGCTCCAGCGAGGATGAGAAGAGGGCCGGAGGCGTGGGTAACGGCCTGGTATTGCTCTCGGTTGAGTTCTGATTTGAAGTCGATCTTCATATGGACTGGTCTACCTTATCACTTGAGATAGTGGCTGTACAGTTGGTGAAAAAGATATGGGTTGAAGGTAGAATGCAGAGACATAATGCAAATTAATAAAGAAGTGGAGCTGGTGTGAAGTACTTTGTAGCGAATTGGAAGTCTCATAAAAAGTTGGCAGAGGCGGAAGCGTGGGTGGATGAGTTGGCGGGGAAATATAAACCAAAGTCGGATGAAGTGGTGGTGGTAGGGGCGGCGTTTCCTTTTTTAGCTAGATTGGCACGTAAGATCGAGGAAAAGCAGTTGGGGCAAGTCAGTTTGGCGGCCCAGGATGTGTCGCCTTTTCCTTTGGGAGCTTATACTGGAGCGGTGGCGGCGGAGATGTTGGATGGGATGGTGGAGGCGGTGATTGTGGGACACTCGGAAAGAAGAGAATATTTTCATGAAACACATCAGCAAGTCGCGAACAAGGTAGTGCAGGCGCGAGAAGTGGGTTTTGGCGTGATACTGTGTGTGGATGAACCATATTTGGAGGCACAGTTGGCGGCATTGGAGGAGGGAGCGGCGCATGGGTTGATCGTGGCCTATGAACCGCTGGCGGCGATTGGATCGGGAGTGCCACAGAAACCCGAGGAAGTGAAGCGGGTGGTGGAGATGATACTAAAGAAAGTGCCGGATGTGTCGGTGTTGTACGGCGGGTCGGTAACTCCGGAAAATTCGAGGGATTATATGACGATTCCAGGAGTGAGCGGGTTGTTGATAGGAGGAGCTAGTCTGGAAGTGGATCGGTTTTTGGGAGTGATTAACTACTGAGAAGGAGATTTTAACTGGTAGATGGTGTAGTTTTTGGTGGCGATGAGGACAGGGTAAGTGGCTTTAAAGAAGGGGGTGTGAGGATGGTAGTCGTTTTGTTCGCTGGGGCCGATGACGAGGTAGTCAGCTGAGAGTTGGTCGAGGAGGTAGCGGGCTGAATCTCCGCCGGCGTAGATTTGATGCAGCAGGGAGGAGTAGTTGGAGTAGTCGAGGCCGTAGGTCCAGAGCCAACCAGGATACCCCATGAGGATTTGACGTCCAGTGAGAGTGGGAACGAGATGAACATGGTGGGTGGAGGTGATGAAAAGGGAATCGGGTGGAGTGTGTTGGCGTAAGTATTTGGCGAGGGTGAGTTGTTCGGCGGTGTACATACGAACGGAGGTGCTGGGCTGGAGTTGGCGGATGACATCGATAGCACCGGTGGCGGTGAGGAGAAGGAAGAGGATGATAGAAGTGATGCGTAGGGAAGATTTAGAGTAGAGACGAAGAATGAGAGTGGCGGCGGCGGGGGCAAGGGCGAGATATACCCAAGTGAGAAGCTTGGAGTTGTCCCAGTCGTAAGGTTGGAACAAAACCAGATTAGAAATGATGAAGATAAAGAAAAAAGGGTAGAGGAAGCGACGTGTGAAGGGAGAAAGAAAGAAGTAGCCGATGATGGCTGAAGGGAGAAACAGGCCCCAGTTGATGATCCAAAACCAAAGCCAGTTGGTGTTTTCGGTGGTAGCCAACCAGCCTGGGTACCAACGGATAAACGATTGACTGGCGTGAGGGAGAAGGCGAGAGAAGAAAAGAGGAGTGGCGATGAGGAGGGCAGGAATGAGAAAGGTGAGGCTGCGGAAAAAGATGGAGCGGTTTTTGGGGAGTAGGATGAGGAAATAATAGAAGAGAACGAGGGTGAGAATGATAAAAGAGTGAGGGTGGATGAGAGGCAGGAGGCCGTAGAGAATGGCAGCGAGAAAGAGATGGAGAGGGGGGGTGGATTTGGGTTGACGGAGAAAACGCAGGGCGACGAGGAGAATAGGGAGGCTGACGACGAGGCCGAGGAGAAAGGCTCTTTGGGGAATGAGTTCGCCGGTAACGATGTTGAGCCAACGAATGTGGTAGTCTCCCAGGATGGTGTATTCTTTGGGGATATGGGTAAGGAGGCCGAGACCTTGCTGATATAGATCTTGGAGAAAATAGTAAAAACCTAAACCACCGGAGAAAAGAAAGAGGTTGAGGCTGATGGCTGAAGCGAGGTGGTGGCAGGTGAGGCGATAGTAGAAACGATAAAGGAGATAGATGAGGATGAGGGAGAGGACAAGGCCGAGGGAGTTGTATGCGGCAAAGAGGCTGGCACCGGCTTTGACGAGGAGGGCGGAGAGGTAGTCGGCGACGAAGGGATAGAGGAAAGGTTGTTGGTACAAAATGGGAAGGTATCGAGGAAAGGTGGGTTGATAAGCCATGGCGGAAATATAGGTGAGGTGGGCGGCGCCGTCGGCCCAGGTGCCCAAAGACTTGGCGTAGAGGTCGCCGTTTTTGAGGAAGTGGCCTTGGGACCAAAAGGCAGTGAAAAAAAAGCTCCAAAAGATGAGGGTGATGATGATGAAGAGGTGAGAAGGTTTGGGGAGGTGTTTGTTTCTAGTTGATGGCATAGATGGTGTAGTTGTCGGTGGTTAATATGGGGGAGAAATGATCGGTGAAAAAGGCTTGGTTGGGAGTGTATTTGTGCTGTTCTGAAGGGCCGATAACAACGTAATCGATGGCGTATTGGTGGAGAAGATCGAGAGCTGGGTCGGTACCGGCGAAGATGGTAGCGATGTGTTGTTCTCTGGAATGATAGTCGATACCATAGGTCCAGAGCCAACCAGGGTAACCCATGAGAATGGGGCGGCCGGTGAGAGTGGGAACGAGATGGTTGTGAGTATCGGAGGTGAGAAAACGGGCAGTGGCTGAAGTGTTGGTACGGAGAAAATGGGCAATTTCGAGCTGTTCGGATGAGTACATGGGGATTTGATTTTGGGAAAGGTCGAGGAGACGGAGAGAATCGAGAAGGCCGGAGGAAATGAGAACGAGAAGAAGAAGGCTGGTGAGAAAGGAGTGGCGAGTGAACCAGTTGATGAGGAGGGAGGCGATGGCACCGGCGAAGACGAGGTAGACCCAGATGAAGATTTTGACATTATCCCAGGCGTAGGGCTGGAATTGGATGAGGTTGGCGAGAATGAAAACCAAGATGAAGGGCGAGGTGAAGCGACGGAGGGGAGGGGGTAAATGAAAGAAAGCGATGGTGAAGATGGGGAGGGTGAGACCCCAGTTGAGGATCCAGAATTTGAACCAGGAAATAGAGGCGGAGGTACTGAGCCAGCCGGGAAACCAAGAGAAGAAGCCGCTACCGGTGGCGGGGAGAATGAAACGAGCGGCGAGGATGAGGCCGAGCGGTGAAGCAAGGATCAAGAAGAGAAGGAGTTTGGACTGAGATGATCGCGGGGCAAAGCGGGCGAGGAAGAGGGTGACGAGGCCGACGACAAAAAGAGTGTGAGGGTGGATGATGGGGAGGAGGCCGAGAAGGAGGCTGCCGGTGAGAAGTAGAGTGAAGGAAATTTGGCGAGGGTGGCGGTAGATGCGCCAGAGAAGGAGGAAGAGAAAGAGTCCGACCGGTAGGGCGAGAAGAAGAGCGCGTTGGGGAATGAGGAGTCCGGAGATGGTGTTGATCCATTCGATTCCAACTTCGGGGTAGTGGGTATACTGGCGAGGAAGGTGGGCAAGGGTGGAAAGCCCAGAGGAGAAAAGGTCACGGAGAAACCAGTACCATCCCAGTCCCCCACTAAAAAAGAACAAGTTGGAAGCGAGAATGGCGATAGAATCGCGGTGAAAGAGGCGGAGATAGAATAGATAGAGAAGAATGAGGAGAGAGAGGGAAAGGATGAAACCGAGGAGGATGTGGGCAACAGTGATGGGAAAGCCGAGTTTGGCGAGGTAACCGGTGAGTAGATCGGAAGCAAAAGGGTAAGTAAAGGGGTGGCCGGCGAAGAGAGGGTGGTCGCCTTTGATACCAGGGCCGTAGGCAAAGGTGCTGGCGTAGGTCAAGTGAACGGCGCCGTCGGCCCATGAACCGATCCAGCCGGCGGAAATACCATCTGGAGTGACGAAATACTGGCGAGTCCAGAGAAGGACAAAATACAGCGACCAAAGAATAAAGTGGAGAAAAACTAGAGGACGGCTGAGATGACGATGGAGGGCTTGGGAAAGAGAAGAGGACATGGGCTACTGGGCTAGATAGTAAAGGCAATAATCGGGATTATGGTAGATACGTGTGGCGCTGGCAAGGAAAGTTGGGGCAAGTGAGGAGCAAGTGGGAGTGGCGAAGAGATAGGTGCCGTTGGCAAAGGGTGGGTAGTATGAGGATCGGTAGGTGGTGTCTTGAGGAACGGAGTTGGTTTGGGTGGTTAGAGGGGTAGAGCGGAGAAAGAGCCAAGTAGTGGAGAGACCGGGGTGAAACCTAGAGGGAAAAAAGTAGGGTCCAGGGACTTGGGTGGCGGCGGTGAGGGTGGAGACGGCGGTGGTATCGAACCAGATTTGAGCGGGTTCGGGAAAGGCGGAAAAAAAGTAATGGATAAAGAGAATGGATTCGAGAGCGAGAAAAATAATAGTGGTGATGAATATTTGAGGGGTGCGGAAGAGACGGCGAAGTCCATTAAGGGAAATAATGAAGCCAAAGATGAGGAGGCTGTAGGAACGAAGGGTGTGGGGACTTTGGATGGTGAGGGCGGCGGGAAGGGGCGAGAGAAAAAGGGCAAAAAGGAGCCAACGAGAAAAAGGCTTTGAGAGTTTGAAGAGATGATAGATGATACCAAGGAACAAAAACGGGGCTAGGGTCCAGAAGAAGATGGAGTGAAAAGCGGGAGAATGGCGAAGATGTTGGTCACCAAAGGAGAAAAGAAAAGAGGGAGAAAAGTGGCTGGCGTAGTTTTCGAGAATGATTTGAGGGGCTTTTGAAAGTGGGTGGTGGGTGAAGACGGAGTGAATGTGATAATGGGAAGAGAGGGCACCCGGGTGGTGGATCTCGAAGCGAATGGCGGGGGTAAGAATGAGGATAAAAATAAGAAAAGAGAGGGCGATGATTTGGGGACGAAGTGAGGAAAAGAAAGAAATAATGGCGGCAAGAAAGAGGGCTGGGGCGAGGAGTTTGGCGGAGGAGTAGGAGTAGAAGGAGAGAGCCAAGGTAATGACAAAGAGAAAGAAAGGTAAAGGACGGCGAGTGCAGGAGAAACGATAAAGGAAGAAGGAAAATAGGAAGATTTCGAAAGTGACGCGAGAGAGAAGAAAGTGGATGGGATTGGTGGCTAGAAAGATAGTGGCAAGAAGACTGGTGGGGAAGTGGTGGGTGAGGGTGTGGGCGAGGAGAAAAAAGATTCCTAGAGCGGCGAGGCCCCAGAGGGCGGAGGTGAGACGGCTGGTGAGAATGGAAGGTGGGAGGAGTTGGAGGAGCAGGCTGTGGGAGTAGATGTAGAGCGGGCTTTTGAATTCGCCGAAGGCTTGGAAGAATACGGGGAAGGAGCAGTGGTGTTCGTCGAGGCCGGTGGTGGCGATGGTGTAGGCGTTGTAGGCGATGGAGGCTTCGTCGACGTAGAAACCGGGAGGGGAAGTGGTGAGAAGGGTAAAACGAGCAAAGATGACCAAAGCGAGAAAAAGGATGAGATAAAGAGAAAGGGGGCGGATGGTAGAGCGAGAGAGTTGATTGGTCATGATAGGGTGATGTTATACAATCAAGGAATGAAACGGAAGAAAAACAAGTGGTGGTTGGTGGCGATATTGAGTTTTGCTTTGGTGACACGGTTGTGGCGAGTGGGGGAGCCGGCGGAGTATTACTTCGATGAAGTGTACCACGCGTTTACGGCGCGGTATTATGCGGCCAATGATCCGCGGGGTTATGAGTGGTGGCATAAATCACCCCAGGAGGGAACGGCGTTTGAGTGGTTGCATCCGCCGGTGGCGAAGTTGTTGCAGGGTTTTTCGATTTATATGTTGGGAGATACAAGTTGGGCGTGGAGATTGCCGAGTGTGGTGTTTGGAGTACTGACGGTGGCGGGGGTGTATTGGTTGGGAAAGGAACTGAGTAAAAAAGAAGAGGTGGGGTTGGTAGCGGCGGCGGCGGCGAGTTTGGATGGATTGTTGCTAACTCAGTCACGGATTGCGATGAATGATATGGTGGTGGTGTTTTTTACAGTGATGGCTTTAGGGAGTTACTGGAAATTTTACGAAGAGAAAGGGAAGAAGGCGGTCAAGTGGTTAGCGGTGGCGGCGCTGATGACAGGGCTTGCGGTATCGAGCAAGTGGTCGGGAGTGTTTGTAGTGGGAGTGGTA
>Ga0307419_10001033_pt1 | contig 14473 bp, 16 predicted proteins | sample SalMarWE160230MG_2_FD_202512 | JGI IMG/M metagenome (GOLD analysis project Ga0307419, IMG submission 202512) | Salt marsh sediment microbial communities from the Plum Island Ecosystem LTER, Massachusetts, United States - WE1602-30 | ecosystem: Environmental > Aquatic > Marine > Intertidal zone... | reverse complement strand
CTTCAACAAGCGCTTCGCTGGGCTCTTTCCTTTGCGGATCAGCGCTTGCAATTGCTCGCGTTCCTCCGCGCCCAGCCGCACCACATACTTCTTTACCGCAATATCCTTTCCAGCCATGCTCGCCTCCATCGCTCGAATCGCGACGGAAGCGAATCATCCAATCCTTTCAAATTAGTTGACGCAACCGACTAGTTGGGGGGCTGCAATGGCGCGGCGAGGCAAGGGGCTGACGGCCCGCAAGGTCGAGACGGCAAGGCCGGGCAAGTACGAGGACGGCCACGGCCTGCGTTTGGCCGTATCGCCGAGTGGCGCGCGCAAATGGGTGTTCCGCTTCATGCGCGCGGGCAAGCGTGTCGAGATGGGCCTTGGCTCGGCCGCAGACGTAAGCCTCGCCCAAGCCCGAGAGAAGGCCGCTGATGCGCGAAGGCTGGTCAAGGCGGGTTAAAGAAGACCCAATTCCGTTCCGGTGGAATCGGAATTCGCTCTTGTTTTCCTTTAGTGGTCGCATTTTCTGCGGCGAACCGGTTCCCACTTCGCCGGAAAATGCTCTAGGACGAAAAGAAAAATGGACACACCTGTTGTGAGCCCCGGTTCGGCGGATGGTCTCCGCGCGCGCAACAAGCTCGACAAGCTGCGGCGGATCAAACAGGCCGCAGAAAGCCTATTCATCGCAAAGGGATTCGACGACACCACCATGCGCGAGATCGCGGTGCGCGCCGGGGTCGGCTTGGGCACGATCTTCTTGTATGCGAAGAACAAGCGCGATCTTTTGTTCCTCACCATCAACGAGCCGCTGGAGCGCGTCACCGATGGGGCCGAGGCCGCGATCGATCCGAAATCGCCGCTGATCCAGAATCTGCTCGCGGTCGCCAAGCTGCACTACCAGTTTTTCGGCGGACAGCCCGCACTCTCACGGCTCGTGCTGCGCGAAATGATCTTCTACGATTCCGGCGCGCAAGCGATGCCATTCCAGAAGACGCGCGAGCGGCTCATCGAACTCTTTGGGCGCATCGTCGACATGGCTGCCGCGACAGGCGAGATCGCCCGACCCGAGGACCCGCTGTCCGTCGGATGGACAATGTTTTGTATCTTCCAAGTAGAGTTGCGCCATTGGTTGGCGCGGGAGACCTCACAGTTGCGCACCGGCCTGAACGAACTCGAACGCGCGTTTCAGCTCTTGATCAACGGCTTGAATCGAGGAGCCGTCCGGTGGCGCAATGGTCGGAGCCGTACCATCCAGAACGCGGGTGGTCAAAAAACCGGAGCAAGAAGAGTCTGAAGCGGCAACTTCGGGAGCCCGAGTTGGTCGTGCGAGGCTAAGTGTCGCGACAGACCCGGCTCAGCAACCTGGGCCAAGGTTCGGCCACAGCCGGGTCTTCCACACCAGCAGCGCGCGATCACTGCCCTGCAGCGGCAGACGTGCCGGTCGCTGCCTCAAGGCGCTATCGAGTTGATGACGGAGAAAAAGCATCTCGGCCGCAAGCCACCGTCGCGACTTGAACTTTGGCGACAAACGCTGCAAGCAAGCGGAGGATCGCGAGCATCGAAAGCAATGACGCACTGATTTTCCTTTACCTTGCGAATTTGCCTTGCGAATCCGACCGGATGGAATTTACCGGAAATACAACAGAATCGCTGGGGCACGTATCTGCATTTGCTAAAATTGCACCCGATCGGCGCCCTTCAGGCCGAGCATGACGCGGGCGTCGGCGGGGGTTGCGATTTCGTAGCCTAGCTCTTCGATGATCCGGCGGATCTTGCTCACCTGCTCGGCATTGGAGGTCGCCGGCTTGCCGCGGGCGATGAACAGGCTGTCTTCGAGCCCGACGCGGACATTGCCGCCCATCATTGTCGCCTGCGTCGCAAATGGCATCTGGAAGCGGCCGGCGCCGAGCACCGACCAAAGATACTCCTTGCCGAAAAGCTTGTCGGCGGTCGCCTTCATGAACGTGAGATTTTCCATGTCGGGGCCGATGCCGCCGAGGATTCCAAAAATGAGCTGCAGAAACACCGGCGGCTTGAACAGACCGCGGTCGATGCAATGCGCGAGGTTATAGAGGTGGCCGACATCGTAGCATTCGTGCTCGAAGCGGGTGCCGTGACCTTCGCCCAGGAGCTTGTAGATCTTCTCAATATCGCGGAACGTGTTGCGGAAGATATTGTCATCCGAGCTGAGCAGGTAGTTCTTCTCCCAATCATATTTCCATTTCTGGATTTTTGCGGCCATGGGATAGAGCGCGAAATTCATCGAGCCCATATTCAAGGAGCACATTTCCGGCGAGGCGACGAGTGGCGCCGCGAGCCTTTCTTCCACCGTCATCTTTACGCTGCCGCCGGTAGTAATATTGATCACCGCATCACAGCTTTGCTTAATGCGCGGCAGGAACTGCATGAAAACGTTCGGGTCGGGCGTCGGCCGCCCGTCGTTCGGATCGCGCGCATGCAGGTGAAGGATCGCAGCACCCGCCTGCGCCGCCGCGATCGCCTGTTCGGCAATCTGATCCGGCGTGATCGGCAATGCGTCCGACATGGTCGGCGTGTGGATCGATCCGGTGACCGCGCAAGTGATGATGACCCTGTTGGTCTTCTGACTCATGGCTGTTCCTCAGTTATGATTGCAATTCTGCTTGGGCCATATTGGACGGCCCCAGCGGCACGACATGGCGGGCTAGCGGAAACATCTGCCAGCCGAAGCGGTCGGCGAAAAACCCCCATACACCTTTCGGCGCGATCAGCATGACCGCGATCGCAACCGCGCCAAGCATCAGCAGATAGATGCTGCCGAGATCGGCAAAGCTCTGGCGCAGCACGAAGAAGATGATCGTCCCGATGATCGGTCCTTCGATGCGGCCGATCCCGCCGATAACGGTGATGAAGATAACAAAGGCGGTCCAGTCGTTGACGCTAAAGGCCGTATTGGGCGAGACACGCAGCTTCTGCAGAAAGATAAGCGCGCCGACCATGGCGGTACCGAGCGCAACGACGACATAGACGGCGAATTTTATGCGCCTGACGTTGATACCGGTCGCACGCGCCGCCGGTTCGTTATCGCGGATCGCGGTGAGCGCAAGGCCGTAGCGCGAGCGCAACAGCAACGCGATAAGCGCAAGCACCGCAAATACAAGCGTGAGCGCGAGCCAGTAGATGACGAATTCCCGCATCTGGCGCCCCGGAGCGATCGAAATGACCACTGATACCGGCAGGCTCGTCCCCGACCCGCCGCCCAGCGCCGATATCTGCGAGGCGAGCAACCGAAAAACCTCGGCGACCACCCAAGTGCCGATCGCAAAATAATGGCCGCGCAGGCGGAACATCAGCAGCGCTACGGGGACAGCAATGACCGCGCCGGCGAGCCCCGCGAGCGGAATGGCGATGAGCGGATGCATGCCGGCAAGAATGGTCAGCGCGAACAGGACATAGGCGCCGAGCCCGACATAAGCCTGCTGACCGACGGAAACGAGGCCGGCATAGCCGGCGAGCAGGTTCCACAGGCTGGCCAGCACGATATAGGAGAAAATCTCGGCGAGCAGGCGCAACTGCTGGCGGTCGGCCCAGTACGGCGCCGCGACCAGGGCGAGTACGAGTACGGTAAACAGGGCAAGGCCGATGCGGCTCGACCAGGTTGCATGTTCGACACGGAACGGTGCGCCCATCACTGCACCTTCGGGAACAAGCCTTCCGGCCGCAGCGCCAGAACCGCAAGAAACGCAATATGCCCGGCGAGCACCTGCCAGCCGGGATTGATCTGCGCGCCGATCGCCTGGGCGACGCCGAGGATCACGCCGCCGGCAAGCGTCCCCCACAGGCTGCCGAGACCGCCGATGATCACCGCCTCGAAGCCGAAGATCAGGCGCGCCGGACCGCTGGCCGGGTCGAAATTCGCGCGCACCGCAAGAAACACGCCGGCAATGGCCACAACGGCCAGCGAAAGCGCCATGGCCAGCGCGAAGACGTGGCGGTTATCGGTGCCGACTACGCGCGCGATTTCGGGATCATCGGAGGTGGCGCGCAGCGCGCGGCCGAACGCGGTGCGGTAGAACAGGACCTGGAGGCCGGCGATCAGCGCGACCGCGACGATGAACTGGATGAGCGGTAGCGTGCCGATGGCAAGCCCGTGCCCGAGCTGGATGCTGTCGATTTCGATAGACCCCGCCTGAAGCTTGCGGCTGTCCGCGGTAAATATTTCGAGCAGCGCATTCTGTATGATGATCGAGAGGCCGAAGGTCACGAGCAGCGGCGGCAGCAGGTCGGCCCCGAGCGTGCGATTGAGCACCAGGCGCTGGAGCGCATAGCCGATGATCGCCATCAGCGGCACCACGATGATCAGCGAAGCGAGCGGGTTGAGCCCGAACGCGTCGGTCACCACCAGCGCGAGATAGGCAGCAAGCACGATCAGGTCGCCGTGCGCGATATTGACGAGCCGCATCACCCCGAAGATGAGCGAGAGGCCGGCGGCGAACATGGCATAGAGGCCGCCGATCAGCACGCCCTGCAGGATGATATTAACCCAATCCACTGGCGCTTCTCCGCGGCGTTGCCTCACACACCGAAATACGCCGCGGCGACGGCTTCGCGCGTTAGCGTTCCAGCCGCGCCCGCGAGCACTACGCGGCCTTCTTGCAGGCAGTAGACGCGGCACGAAACCTTCAGCGCCTGCGCGATGTCCTGCTCGACGATCACCGCCGAAGTTCCGCCCTCCAACACCGCCGGCAGGCTCGCATAGATGTCGCGGATGACGATCGGCGCGAGCCCGAGGCTGATCTCGTCGCACAGAAGAAGTTTCGGATTCGACATCAGCGCACGGCCGATCGCGACCATCTGTTGCTGACCACCCGACAGCGACGGGCTCGGCGCTTCGCGTCGTTCTTCAAGAACAGGAAAAAGCTCGTAGACCCGCTCCAAGCTCCAATGGCCTTCGCGCTCGAGCTGGCCGCCGATCAGCAGGTTTTCTTCCACCGAGAGCGAGGAGAACAGCCGCCGCCCCTCCGGCACCAGCGCGATCCCGCGCCTGACCACCTCATTCGCCGGCAATCCACCGACTGGGCGCCCGCCGAAACGCAGTGTGCCGCGGCGCGGCGCAATCAGCCCGGCGATGGTTTTGAGCAACGTGCTCTTGCCGGCGCCGTTGGCGCCGATCACGGCGACGATTTCGCCCCTGCCGATCTCCAGCGAGATGTCGGTGAGCGCCTGGAAGTCGCCGTAAAACACGTCGAGATGCTCCGCCCGCAGCAGCGCTTCACTCATCGACGGGAATTCCCATGTAGATTTCCCGGACCTGCGGACTGTCGATGACGGCGCGCGGCTCACCCTCGGCGATGAAGCGGCCACCGTGAAGCACCACCAAACGATCGACGGTCGCGAGCAGCGCGTGTACGATATGCTCGATCCAGATAATCGAAAGTCCACGCGCGTGCAGGCTCTTCACCAGCGTCACGAGCGCCGCGCATTCATGTTCGGTGAGGCCGCCGGCGACCTCGTCGAGCAGCAGCACGCGCGGGCCAGTCGAGAGAGCGCGCGCAAGCTCGAGCCGCTTGCGGTCGAGCAGCGTGAGGGCGCCGGCCGGCTTGTTGCTCTTGTCGGCGAGCCCGCAATCGGCGAGCAATTCCATACAGTCGCGATAGACGTCACGCTCGGGCCGTCCGCTGCCGAAAGCGGCGGCGACCACCACGTTTTCGAACACCGTCATCTGGCCGAAAGGTTGCGGGATCTGGAATGTGCGGGCGATGCCGGCGCGGCAGCGGCGCTCCGGTGTGAGGCCGGCGATGTCTTCGCCATCGAGCAGCACGCGGCCCGCGTCAGCGGCAACCGCGCCGCTCGCAATGCCGAACAACGTGGTCTTTCCCGCACCGTTCGGCCCAATCACGCCGACAGCCTCGCCTTCGTCGAGCACCAGATCGAGATCGGTCGCAATAACGACCGCGCCAAAACGCTTTGTAATCTTCTCCAAGGCGAGGATGGGCCGCATGACACTCCCGATCCGGGTCGCTGCCCTGAATCGATCGCTGACGAGGAAAAAACGCCGCGATACAGATCAGGACAGCAATTCCAGCTTTCCGCCGACTGGAATTTCCGGCGCCGGCTTGTTGGTTGTGATCACGAGGTCGAACGTCCCGTCCTTTTTCTGCCACTGACCGGCGACGAGCGGCGTCTTGGTGACGTTCTTCACCGGCTGGCCCGTCCATTTCACCGGACCGACGATCGAGTGATAGTCAGTCGCGACGATCGCATCGAGAATGGCCTTGGGGTCGATCGCTTTCGAGCGCTTGAGCACGTCGATCGCCACCTCGAACAGCGCGTGCTGGAAGCCGATCGGCTGGGTCCACGGCCGATTGGTCGCCGCCACGTAAGCCTTAGTCAGCTCGGCCGCGCTCTGGCCCGTGAGGCCGGACTTGAAGGGGTGGTTGGGGGTCCACCAGATTTCTGTGGTGATGCCGTTCGCGCGATCGCCGAGCGACTCAACGACGGAGGGGAACAGCAACGCTTTCCCGATGGTGACGACTTTCGGCTTGAAGCCCTGCTGCGCCGCCTGCGACCAGAAAGTCGCGAAGTCCGGCGGGATCATATTGCCGGTCACGACCTCGCAGCCGGCATTCTTAAAGGCGGTAATCTGCGAGGTGAAGTCATTGCTCATCACCTGATAGCGGCCGGGATCGATCAGCTTGTAGCCGGCCTTGGGAAGTGCGGAAGGCAGACCGAACTTGGCGTCGCCCCAGGCATTGCCGTCGGCATCATTGGGGAAGAGCCCGCCGACCACTTTGTTCGTCGGCGCCGAATCCCACAGCGCGAGAAACGCCGCGATGATGTCCTCAAGCCCCCAGAAGAAGTGGTAGGTCCAGGTGAAGCCCTTCTTGGGATCGCCGTTGCGGCCGAAGAAATAAGCTTGCCACGGGCAGTTTGTGGTCACGCAGGGGACCTCGTTCACTTCGGCCTGGTCGGCGACCGGATTGGTGGTGTCGGGCACCGCCGAGGCAAGGATGAGATCGACCTTGTCGCCAAGGATCAGTTCAGCGGCAACTTCGGAGGCGCGGCTCGCATTGGACTGGCTGTCCTTGGCGATGATCTGCACCGGGTAGGTCTTTCCGCCGACGCTAATGCCCTTATCGACCGCGGCGCGCACCTGCTGGAGGATGAAGGGATCGGATTCGGCAAAACCCGCGAGCGGACCGGTCAATGGGCTGACTTGGCCAATCTTGATCACCCGGCTTTGCGCATTGACCGGTATGATGTGCAGCACCGCGGGCGCGGCGATCGCTGCGAGGCCTGCATGCACGACGCTGCGGCGCGTGATCGTGACTCTGTTAAACCTGCTTGTTTTCGTTTGCTTCATTACATCCTCCCTTTGCGTTTTATGGTTCAGCCGTCAGCACGTGCCTTCTTCAAATGATTGAGGACGCGCTGCCGCAACGCGGACTGCTGCTCCGGTGTCCACGCGCGAAACCCCTGACCCGATTTCATGCCGAGCTTTCCGCGCGAGACCAGCGCTTCGAGATAGGGCGACGGCGCGGGGCGGCTCTCGATCGCAGGCAGTACGGTCTTGTGGATCGCGAGTGTAAGGTCGGTGCCGACGAGGTCGGCATTCTCCAGCGGCCCGAGCACCGCGAGCCGACGGCCAAAACTTGCCTTAATCACAATATCAACCGTTTCAGCATCGCAAATGCCGTGCTCGACGAGTGAGATAGCCTCACGCCACAGCGCGTGCTGCAAACGGTTGCCGACGAAGCCGGGCACGTCCTTCTTTACATGCACCGGCGTCTTGCCGACTGCGATGTGCAGGCTCATCGTGAAATCAATTGCCTCGACCGACGTCCATTCTGTACCGATCACCTCGACCAGCGGCACGAGGTATGGCGGATTCCACCAGTGGGTTCCGAGCGCGCGCTCGCGATGACGCAGCCCTTGCATGATGACGGTGATGGGAATGACCGAAGTGTTGCTGGCGAGGATCGCGTCGGGGCGGGCCGCGGTCTCGACATCGGCGAACAGGGCTTGCTTGACCGGCAAATCTTCGAGCGCAGCCTCGACGATGAAATCGGCGTCACGCACGGCGTCCGCGAGTTTGTCATGCGGCGTAATGCGCTCCACAACGGAAACATCGTCGCCGAGATCGCGCAGATTAGTTTCGATACGCGTTTTCACGCTGGCAAGCGCCGCCGGAACGGCATCATGGATTGCGACATCATGGCCGTGCAGAGCAAACACCTGGGCGATGCCGTGGCCCATGAGCCCGGCGCCGATGACTGCGATGCGCGCCTTGGCCATGCTTAGCCCGCCGTGTAGCCGCCGTCGGCGTACAGGATGTGCCCGGTATAGAAGTCCGAAGCTTTCGAAGCGAGGAAGAGCAGTGGTCCGGCGAGATCGCTCGGCTCGCCGAGCCGGCCCTTGGGCACGCGGGCAAGGAAAGCCGCGCGCACGTTGCGAGCATTATCGGTGTCTTCGTACATCCACGCGGTCAGCGCCGAGCGGAAGACCGTGGGAGCGATCGCATTCACGGTGATACCGGTCGCGCCGAGCTCGCAGCCGAGCGCCTTGGTGATACCGTCGACGGCGGATTTCGATGCACAGTACGCGGTGTAGCCGGCGGGATGGCCAAGCAGTCCGCGCGCCGACGACATCAGCACAATCTTTCCGCCATCGCCCTGCGCGAGCATTTGCCGCGCGGCGGCGCGCGCGATCAGCCAAGACTGGGTGACATTAGCGTCCATCACGTCCAAGAAGCGCGCGGGCGTCATGTCCACGATTTTCGAAACGTCGTTCTTGCCGGACGCGACCACGAGAATATCGAGCCGTCCGAAAGTCTCCGCTGCCTGCGCGACGATACGATCGCAGTTCCCCTCCGAGTTCGGCCGCATGGCGAGCGTCGCCACCTGAGCGCCGAGCTTTTTGCACTCGTCTGCGACCTTTTGCAGTTCGTCGGCTTTTCCCGCCGCGAGGACGACATTCGCTTTGGCGCCGGCCAGCACCTTGGCGGCGAGCGAACCAAAAGCGCCAGAGGCGCCGGTCACGATCGCCGTTTTTCCGCTGATGTCGAACAGCGAATACGGATTCTTCAGAAAATCTTCCGCCATAGCGTCCACCCCTTTGTCTCGTGCCGATTGCTCGCACATCTGCGCCGGCATCGTCGTCGCATCATCGCCTTGGGGACGCGACGCTTGCTACTGCGTCACCGCAGATGCCTTTTGCCGGGTGGCCGCAAGGCTCGACCGCGCCGACGCCTAGCTCTGCGGATCAACCCTTCGGTGGCGCGATCGCCACCAGGATGGAGCACACCTCATTGCTGCGGTTGATGATCTCGCGGCTCTCATTGGGGCCGATCATGCAGGAATCATGCTTCTTCAGGAGCGTCTCTTTGCCGTCGACGATGACCGTGAGCTCGCCTTCCAGCACGAAGTAGACCTTCTCCGGCGGCGAGGCGTCAGGACCAGCGCCGCCGCCGGGCAGAAACTGAGAAACGCCGACGATAAGTCCGGTGGTGCCGCCGGCCTCGGCGCCGAAGACCCGCAGCAGATGGCATCTGCGATGGTTGGGGGCGTCGTAAGACGTCAACTCGCCGAAGCGCTTGGCCTGCATCAGAACGATTCCCCCTTCTCAATGCGATACGCGCCCTTGGGATCGACGATGGCGACGAGGCGAATGATGCACCCATCGCCGCGGTCCCAATTCCAGGGAAAGAGCGCGAAAGTGCAGCGTTTCCCGGTCACCTTGTCGAGATCACCGCCGACATTCTCGATCCCGAGAATGCCGTTCTTGAAGAGAATGCGGTGCACCGGCTCCCATTCGGGGAAGTCCTCTTTCCAGTCGCGCCCGCCCGACCATTCCTTGTATTCCTCCGCAAGATGCGGATGCAGCGGCCCGTTGCGCTGCGGGCCGATCGCGGTCGCAAGCGGATGGTCGTTCGCCTGCGTGTCGTGCCCGATGACCTTCACCTTTTTCTCGACGAACCAGTCGGCCGCCGACGGGACAAAACCCGGCGCGCGGCAGAAATAGTCCTCGCTGTCCTCGTAAAGCTTGTGCCAGCCGGTATTGACGATGATGACATCGCGCGGGCGCACGGCTTTTCCGGCGGCTTTCTCCAGATCGTCGTAAGTGATCGATTCCCATTTCTTCTTGGGGATCGACACCACGATTCCGGAGCCGAAAAAGTGCGGTAACGGCACTTCGTCGATGAAGGGAGTGCCCTGCACAACATGCGCCGGCGCATCGATATGGGTGGTGTTGTGCATCGACGTGGTGATCCGTTGCGACAACACGCCCGATTTCGCCATGTAGTGAATGCGCTCGATCTTGACGTCTTCGAAGTAGGGCCAGTTGGGGGACTGATAACCGAAGCGGTGCGACAGGTTGTAGAACTCAAGTCCCATGCTGTTGTTGGTGTTCTCTTCAAACGTGACGCCGCGGATGGTGATTGTCACGTGATCCTCCCTTGTCCCGGCGCCTTATCGCGCCAGTGTACCGTCATGCAAGTCATCTGTATTGTATATCGGTAATCAATGCAAGGGCAGGCGATGGAGCCAGCGACAGCCGCCGATCTGAATCGCGGGTTCTCATGCGCCGCCCCCGCTTATTGCACCGACGTAGCAAGATGCTCCTCGAGCGCGCGCTTGGTCGCGAGCAGCCTATCGCCGATATCGGCCTGATGGCTTACATAGCGCTGGGTGGGCACTGGGACGGAAATCGCGACGCAGTTGCCGAGCGGATCGCGCGTCGCGATGCCTGCTGCGCAAATTCCCAGCGTGTGCTCTTCACGATCGTATGCCACGCCGGTCTCGCGCACCCTCTCCAAATCTTTGAGCAGGCGGTTGAGGCTCGTGTAGGTCGAAGGCGTCCGCGCAACGAAGGTGCGGCCGATCAGGGCTTCGATGGCCTTGTCATCGAGCTTGGCTAGATAAGCTTTTCCATTCGCCGTGCAGTAAAGGGGGAACTTTTCGCCGACGGCGGACACCGTGCGCAGCCGCTGCGGTCCGATAACCTGATCGATGAAGACGAGATGATCGCGCTTGGCCACTGCAAGGTCCACTGTCTCGCGCAATTCGCCGGAGAGCCGCGCGAGAAACGGCCGCGCGATCGAGACAAAGTCAGTCTGCGCTGAGGTTGCGAGCCGCAGGATGCTCGGCCCCAGACGCACCCGACCATTCGGGGAGGCGGCGATCAGCAGCTTTTCTGCTTCAAGCGCAGCAACGATCCGTTGTACCGTTGAGCGGGCGAGCTGAACGTGCTTGGCAATCTGACCGAGGCTCAGTCCCTGGGGCTGATCCTCGAGTGCGCGCAGAATGGATGCTGCCCGAGCAATCACCTGTACCGGGCTCTTCTCGGGTGCCGCTTTATTTTTCGCTGGGTTCATTCCAAAGTCCTCAATCGACCGCCGGTTGGCGGTTATAACCCACGATACGGTACAAGCAGTAAAAAAATCAACTTGGCTTCCAGCCTGCATATTGATACAGCTAATTCAATATACGGTACAGATCAATGCGGCCGAAGACCGCTGAAATGCGGCGAATGCGGGAGGAAGCGTCTTGGATGTGTGCAGGAAAATCGCACTCGAAGAGCACTTTCTCTGCCCTGGACTCGAGGAATGCTGGAAGCCGACCGTCGGCGATGTTCCCGCGGTAATTCTCGATCAATTGATCCGGCATCTATTCGACTTCGGCGAGGAGCGGCTGGCGGCGATGAATCGCGCTGGCATTGCGCGCGCGGTCCTCTCCCTTTCCGGCCCCGGCGTACAGCGCGAGCCCGACCGCTCTACAGCCGTGCGGGTCGCGCGTCAGGCCAATGATTTTCTTGCTCGCGAAATCGAAAAGCAGCCGGATCGTTATGCAGGTTTCGCGCATCTGGCGATGCAGGACCCGCACGCGGCCGGCGACGAACTCGAGCGCTGCGTCAACGACCTGAAGTTTTGTGGCGCAATGATCAACGGTCATACCAATGGCCAGTATCTCGATGCCCCCGAGTTGTTTCCCTTCTGGGAGCGTGCCGAGGCGCTCGGCGCTCCGATCTACCTGCATCCGGCCGATCCAGCGGCCCCGTTTGCGGTGCTTTCCGGCTGCGACGGACTCAAACGCGCCACCTGGGAATGGGGCGTCGAGACCGGTTCGCACGCGCTGCGCCTGGTGTTCAACGGACTATTCGATCGCTTCCCGGGCGCACAACTTATTCTCGGCCATCTCGGCGAGACGCTGCCCTTCCTGCTCTGGCGCTTCGACAGCCGCGCCAAGCTCTACGGGCTGAAGCTGCGCAAGCGTCCGTCAGACTACATTCGCGAGAACATCCTTGTGACAACCTCCGGCATGTTTTCGGCAGAGCCGTTGCACTGCACCATCGACGCGCTCGGCGTCGGCCACGTGATGTTCTCTGCCGATTATCCGTTCGAGGCGATCGAGGAGGCCGGCACCTTCATGGACACGGTTTCACTTGCGGATGACGTGCGCGCGGCGATTGCCTGCGGCAATGCCGAGCGCGTGTTCAATTTTCCGAGGAGGTCATAGCTTTCTCGGCGGGCCGGGGAGTCGCGCGCCGAGAAAACACGACAAAGTCAAGAAAACAGGAGCGGCATACCTCGGTGCCCGCTCCAAACCAGGGAGAATGAAATGGATTTCGTGCGCAGCCTGACGGCGATTGCAGTGGCCACCGCCACTGCGCTCACCTTCGGCGCCCCCGCGAGGGCGCAAACGACAGAGCTCAAAGTCTCGCACTTCCTGCCGCCCAATCATACCTTCCAGAAGGCGATGGAGGCTTGGGGCAAGCAGCTTGAAAAGGAATCCGGGGGCAAGCTCAAGCTACGCATCTACCCCGCAGGACAGCTTGGCGGTGGACCCAACCGCCAGTTCGATGCCGCCCGCAACGGCATTACCGACATCGCGATCAGCCTGCATGGCGCGACGCCGGGTCGTTATGCCACGACGGAGCTAGTCAGCCTTCCATTCGCCCATCCATCGGCGGGTGCGAATAGCGCAGTGACATCGAAGCGCTTGACGGAATTGGCGCCAAAGTATCTTGCGAAGGAACATGAGGGCTTGAAAATCCTCTGGATGGCGGTGACGCCGCCGCTGATGTTCCATTCCAAATCAAAGATACAGTCGATCGACGATTTCAAAGGCCTCAAGGTCCGCTATGCCGGCACTCAGTTCAAGAATCTGATCGACACGCTCGGCGCGGTGCCGCTCGCGGTGCCGCCGCAGGAGACCCAGGACGCACTCGCAAAGGGGATCGTCGACGCGGCGACCTTTCCTTACGAAGGGGCGGCAAGCTTCGACATCGGGACCGTCGCGAAGAATACGCTGGAACCGGGCGTCAGTTCGGCAAGCTTCGCCGTTGTGATGAATCCTGCGAAGTATGAGTCGCTATCTCCCGAGCTCAAGGCGCTGATCGACAAGACCACCGGTCCCGCGGCCGCAGAGAATTTCGGAAAAATGTGGGACGAGGCGGAGGTGAGCGGCAAGAAAAACCTTCAGTCCAAGGGCGTCGAGATTACGGTGATGCCGCCGGCCGAGCTCGCGAAGATGAAAAAGATGTTCGCTCCGCAGATCGACGAGGCGATCGCGGACGTCGAGAAAAAAGGTAAGCCGGGCCGCGAGTTCTTCGAGGCCTACACCAAGTGACGCACCGCGGGGGCGTCGGCTTCGCGCGTTTCGCGGATCGATGCCCCCAAAACCTTCCGGCTTATGACGGCGGCGCGCGCGGGATACTTTTTCAGCCCGACCCCGCGCGCGGCCTGCACGCGAACCGTAGCGCAAGCCTAAGATGACTCCTGATCGCGCCGCCACGGAAGACGGTCCTATCCTGCGGTTGATCGAGCGCCTGCAATGGGCGCAGGTGCGGATCGCAGCCCTGGCGCTCGCGGCGATGATGCTGGTCACCGTCGCCGACGTGTTCATGCGCTACGTATTCAACAGCCCGGTTCGTGGGTCCTATGAAATCGTCGAGGCCACTCTCGTCGTCTTCGTGTTTCACGGTATGGCCGCGGGCTTCTTCCGACGCGCCAACATCGTGATCGATCTCGTCGATACCTTTGCCGGCCGACGTATCACAGCGCTGCTCATCCGCTTTTCCGATCTCCTGTCGATCGTTGCCCTTGCTGTTCTCGCCTGGGCGATGACCGGACCCGCCTGGCAGGCCTATGACTATGGCGACCGCAAGCTCGAACTCGACATGCCGATCTACTACCTGTGGATCGTCGCGCTGATCGGTATTGCCGGAACGCTTGTCTGCGCGCTCGGCGTGCTGTTTGCCCGCGCGGCGACGCCGCGGGAGCGGGGTCACTGATGTCTCCGCCGTTCATCGGCCTTACCGGCGTTATCGCGCTCTTTGTACTTTTGTTCGCGCGCGTGCCGGTTTGGGCGAGCTTGGCGCTGGTCGGATTCTTCGGCAATGTCGCGCTGTCCGGGTGGCCAGCGGCCTTCGCGATCGCCGGCACCACGCCATTCGATGTCGGTTCGAGCTATACGCTGTCGGTCATCCCGCTGTTCGTGCTGATGGGTGA
>Ga0307419_10001032_pt1 | contig 14479 bp, 13 predicted proteins | sample SalMarWE160230MG_2_FD_202512 | JGI IMG/M metagenome (GOLD analysis project Ga0307419, IMG submission 202512) | Salt marsh sediment microbial communities from the Plum Island Ecosystem LTER, Massachusetts, United States - WE1602-30 | ecosystem: Environmental > Aquatic > Marine > Intertidal zone... | reverse complement strand
CAAAGAGAAGCGCCGCGCCGATCTCCCGGACCCCGGAGAGGGGATATCCGCCGGGGAGCGTTAGGAGGTCTTCCCGTTTTAACTGTGCGAGACGACGGACCAGGCCGCGCACCGCATAGACCAGGCCGATCGCCAGATGCGCCGCGATGATGAGGGCGTAGACGATCGCCAGGGCCCTCTTGTGTCGAGACATGCTTACAGGGGTTTTTCGGCGAACCACCAGCCGTGGATGTTGCAGTTCTCCACCGCCTGCAGCGTGCCGGAGGACGCCTTCAGGTGCAGCGCCGCCGCCGGATGGCAGTGTTCGTGCGTCAGGTGCGTGCGCGCGATGAACTTTTTGTCGAGGTAGAAGTCGATAAAGGTGATGTGGTGCTCGGGGAGGCTCGGATGTTCGACCTTGCCGACCTTGACGTGGACGTCGATGCACCCCTGCGGGATGAGGCCGCAGGTCTTGACGACCGTGATCGCCGGCACGTGCTTGTCCTCTGTCTCCCCTCCCACCGTGCCGTCCCCGGCCTTCTTGAGGAGGCCGTCCTTTTGAGCGAACTTCTCGCGCGGCGCGCCGCAGACCGGACACTTCTCAGGCGCCCCGTCAAAGGCGACGTGGCCGCAGACCTGACATAAGAAGGTTTTCATGGGTCCCTCCTGTTCACGTTACGAGGCGTTGGCTTTGGCTCAAGATCTTTTGGATGACCAGGTTGACCGGCATCTCCTGGACGTCTTCGAGCGCCTGCGGGATGGCGAGGGTCCAGTTTCGTTCGTCCACGGTGCCGGGGAAGTTGATGCGCGCCTCCCACACGTCGAAGTCGAAGAAGGTATCGAGGGCGAGCCAGTCCTGCAGCAAAACGCAGGCGAAGATGCAGGATGACGCGCAGATGCGCTCAAGGGCTTTTTTCATGAAAATGTGAGGGTTGGCCAGGGCCGTGCCCGGCGGGCAAGCGAGAAATCTGAGAAACTGGTCGCGTTCGCGCACGGAGCCGCGCAAGAGGTCCAGGAGGCTCGAGGCCTCTTTCGCTTCCTTGTCGATGATCTGCAGGAACGTCCCTTCGTTCGGGCGCGGCTCGCTCCACCGGAGCCTGTTGTGCCGCGTCTGCGCCAGGTCGAAGAGCCGCGCGGCCACGGCGTCAAAGGCGATGCCGTGGTCCTGGCAGGCGCGCTCAAAGAGCCTCTTGTCGACGGTGCCGGCCTCGAACCGCCACCAGCCCAAAAGGGTGCTCATGTCGTGCGTCGCGAGCGTGGCCATGGCCACGGGCCGGTAGGCTTCCACGGCCTTGAAGTCATAGGTCTTGCCCCAATCGCGCGTCCAGCGCTGCACGTCGATGCCGGGGATGCCGTACTCCTCGAGCACGCGCACGGTACACGGGGGGATCGTCCCCAGGTCCTCGGCGCACGCGAGCATGGCGGTGTTATCGAGCAGGACGTCCAGCAGGCGACGGCCGTGGCCCTCCCATTCTTTTTCGTCCACGGGATCGAAGCTGCCGTTGACGCCGGCGGTCGCCTCGGGCTCGTTGACCGGGATGGTCCAGACGCGGAACATGCCCACCACGTGGTCGATGCGGTACAGGTCATAGAAGTTCGCCGCGTAGCTGAGCCTTTGTGTCACGGTGTCATACCCGTTGTCCGCGATAACGGGCCAGTTGTACGGCGGCATGCCCCAGCGTTGGCCCTGGGAGTAGAGCATGTCCGGCGGCGCGCCCGCGGCGAGGTCCAGCTTGAAGTGGTCCTGATGGGACCAGACATCGGCGCTGTCGCGCGAGACGAGGAACGGCAGATCGCCCATGAGGAGGACACCGTTCTTGGCGGCGTACGCCTTGGTATCGCGGAGCTGTTCGAAGAGTTGCCACTGAAGCCACTTCTGAAAGAGCAGCGTGCGGCTGCATGATCGCACGAAGGTCTCGCAGGCCGCGGGCCGGCGTTCCTTGAGCTCCCGGGGCCAATCCGTCCAGCCGCGTTCCTGGTGTTGTTCTTTTATCGCGCGAAAGAGCGCGTAGTCTTCAAGCCAATAGGCGTTGTCTTTGATGTAAGCCGTCATCCCGGCAGCGGGGATCTTGGCTGCCGACTCCTCGAAGATCCTCCACAGGAGCTCGAGCTTGGCGCCCTTGATGCGGTAGTCGACGCGGCCGCGGCCCGTCGGGAACCGCTCTCTGAGCGCCTGGATGGCGTTATCCCATTTGCCGGGCTCCACCCCCCTGAGATGGTGAAGGCACAGGTGCATGGGGTCGAGCGCGAACATGCTTTGGGCATCATAGGGCCGGAAGGCAAAGCCCACGTCGTTGATGGGCAACAGCTGGATGAAGGACACCCCCGTCTTGCGGCACCAGTCGACGAGGAGCCGGATATCGGGGAATTCGCCGATCCCGCAGCTCGCCTCGGAGAACACACTGAAGAGCGGCGCGGTCACGCCGGCGCGTCGCTGTGCGCCGATGCGTTGCCACTGCCAGGAGGCGCGGCCGGACAAGAGACGCTGATAGCAGTCGTTGAGGAGCTCGGTGGTCGGGGGCACGATGGAGTCCTCCTGAAACGGATCTACATGAGAGCGACGGCGTCGTCCGGGAGCCAGCCGGTCTTGCCGTCCGGCCGCTCCACCTTAAGCCATCCTTGTTTCTCGTCGACGACGGTGACGGCCATCCCCTCGGTGAGCTCGAAGTGGACCGTCGCTTTTTCGAAAGGCGCGAAGCGCGCCTCGGCCCGCGGGCGGACCACAAGGGCCTCGCGGCCCAGGTCCATTATTTTAACATACATCAGGGACAATCCAAGGACAAAGATGACGGCCAGGGCCTGGGCGGGGACCTTGAGCCGTCTGCGCGCCGTCTTTCGCAGGGCCATGACGCAGAGCAGGGCCATCAAGGCCAGATAGACACAGAGGACGCCGAGAGTCCCCTCGTCGAGGTTGATCCATTGGAACGGCATGCGGCTGATCCTTTTGAAGAGTTTCATGCCGGCAGGCCGCACATAGGGTAAGTTCGACCGGGCCAAACGCAAATTGGTCTGGATCTCGGGATCACGCGGCCGCAGGCGCCGGGCGCGCTCGTAGCTGAGCAGGGCGCGGCCGAGCTGATGCCGCCGGAAGTAGGCGTTCCCCAGATTAAAGTACAGGGCCGCCGAGGCCCGGTCTTCCCCGAGGATGGATTCGTAGGCGGCGATCGCCTCCTTGAACTCGCCGTTTTTGTAATGGTTGTTCGCCTTGGCAAAGGCCGCGTCCTGCGGGTGTCCCTCCGGGGCCGGACCCAGGATGAGGGCCGTGAACACGCTCATGCCGACGAATAAGAAGAGGCGTTTTTTATGCATGGATCTTTTCTATCCGGTCCAGGGCCTGGCGCAGAAGCGCCAGGTCTTCCTTCATCTCGTCCGGCGACGCCGCGAGGGAGGCATAACGGATGTCATCGCTTTTGGTCAGCAGGTCCTTGATGGTCTTTATCCCGTTCTCGTCAAGGCGGTCGCAGCCGGGCAGTGAGTCCAGGGACGCGGCGGTGATCGCCGGAGCGGATGCCCGGCACTTGTCGGCCAGGAATTCCCGAAGCGTGCGCGAGACGCCGGCATAGAATTCCTGGTGCCGGCCCGCGGCCATGTCGGCGGCCGCCTGCCGGTATCCTTTTTGGGCCTTTGGAGACGCGCGCAGACGCCGGGCGTACGCGGTATCCGTCGAAAGCCGGTACTGGTGCTCGCTCCAGGACCAGAGGCCCAGGAGGATCAAGAGGGGTACGGCCAAGAAGACGGCCACGACAGGGTGGCGGTAGAGGCGGGCCTGCGGGCTCTGCCAGCGGCCCGGGTCTTCTTTGATATAGATGATGTCCGATCCGAGCTCTTCGGGGGCGCGCGGCTGGGCCGCCGCCTCTTTGGATTCGACCACCTTGGTCGCGCCGGGTGACCCGCTCGCCAGGACCTCTAAAGGAAAGGGGCCGGCCCGGGCCGTCTTGTATCGGCGGGTCGAAGGGTCAAAATAGGTGAACCCAACGGCGGGGATCTGCGTGAGGTCCGCGTCCCTGGGCACGAGGACCTGCTCAAAGGCGACCTCGCGTTCGGTCTCCGTGCGCTGCGCGTCATACGTCTTGAATCCTTGCATGCCGGCGAGCACCGGCGTCGAAACGGTCTTGAGGTTGCCGTCTCCGGTCACCTTCATGGTGAGCGTGACCGGGTCACCGAGGGCGACGCGGCCGGGCGCGATCTGCGCGTTCAGGGTGAATTGTCCGACCGCACCCTTGAAGTCGACCGGTCTGCCCTCTTCCGGGAACGGCAGGACCGTGATGGGCAGCGCGTTGGAGGCGAGTTCCAGCCCGTGCGTCTCCTGGGCACCGAAGAAGCTGGAGAAGAATTCGTCCGGAAAGTTGTTGTTTTTGCGGCTGATGAGCTGCGTGCACTGCACGCGCGCCGGGCCCAGCGTCAGATCACCCGTACGCGTCGGGAAGAACAACAGATTGAATTCCAGGATATTATAAAGCAGGTCGTTTTTGTTGATCTGATACTGCCGGGGCGTACCGATGCGCTCCATCGTGAAGCCGGCGTTCTCGAAGACAGGAAAGTTCGCGTCGCGGATGGCGACCTGGTTCACATAGAGCTTGACCGTCAACAGCGCCTTTTCATTCAGGTAAAGCGTGTTTTTTTTCGTCTCCAGCGTTACGAAGATCCGGTCTTCAAGGCGGCCGGCAGGCGGTCCGCCTTCGGTTGCCGCAGCGGCTGAGACCGGGGTGCCGGCGGCCACCACTTCCAGGGTGATGGCCGGGGCCGTATAGGTCGTGCCGTGGATGGTGAAGTGGAAGGGGCCCACCCGGAAGGAGCCGGCCTGCTGGGGGATGAGGAGATAACGGTGGGTCACGGAGGAGGTCGTTTGCCCGTTGACGACGGACATGCGCGACGTCGGCCCGACATAGCGGCTTGTCAGTCCCTGCGGCAGGGATAAAGACGGGGCCGGGATGTCCTGCGTCCCCTCGAAGGTGAGATAAAGTTGAGCGGCGTCGCCGGCCCCGAGCTGGTCCCTGTCCACCGTTGCCTTTAGTTGCTGGGATTGGGCCAGCGCGGGCGCCGCAGCCATGACAACGAAGACCACGGCTAAACACACATGGCGCAGATGTCGTAGTCGGTGCATCCTAGAGTACCTCAATATTGGCGGGTCCTGTCCGAGGCGTCCGTCCCCATCCGCGCTCGCTCGTTGTCCAGGCTCGGCGTGGCCGCTTCCGCGGCCCCGGGCCGCCTCACATCTCGGCGGCCGCGCTAAACGGTCGGCCTTATTCGGCCGACCAGCGCCCCATCCCCCCATGGGACCCCTTGCGCTCGCGCGTCTGGGGCCGAGCCGCCTCGGCCACCCGCCGTTCGCGAGACTCCAAGCCCAACCTTACATATCACCAGTTCTTGAGCACTTTGGCGTTGCGGGCTTGCTGGTCCTTGTTGATGTCCAGGCGCGGGCCCTCCTGTCCGTAGGTCGCAACGAGCATCCGCGCTTCTTCTTCCGAGAGGCCCTCTTTGTGCGGGGCCTGGGCTTGGCCCTCTCTGGGCTCTTCCTTTGATCCTTCAGGCTTGGGCTGACCGCCGGACGGTTCTTTTTGCTGCTGTTGCTCTTGTTGTTGCTGCTGCTGTTGTTGTTGTTGGTTCTTTTGCTCTTCCTGTTGTTTTTCCTCTTGCGACTCTTCTTGCTGATCTTTTTTTTGTTGTTCCTCTTGTCGCTGTTGTTGTTTGTCTTGCTCTTTTTCCTCTTTGGAGTCACCGCCGCTTTTCGGCTTGGACATCGGGGGCGGGATCTGCTCTTTGATGACCTTGATGACCTTTTTCGTCAACTCATAATTATAAGACGCGTCCTTGTCCGCATTATTTAATTCTATAGCGCGGCCGTAATAATTCAAGGCCTCTTTCAGGAGTTCGACGGCCTGCTCAGGGTCGGTCGGATGCGCTTCCTTGGCGCTTCGAAAGAGGCTGTTGCCGGCGTTGTAGTTCGCTCGGGCTTCCTGCTTTTTTTCGCGCAGGGCCAAGGCCTTGGTAAAGCACTCTTTGGCTTTAGCGTAATCGCCGCTGTCGTAATACACGAGACCGGCGTGGTAATTCAGGAACGCGGAACCGGGCTGATCGCCGAGCGCCTTTTCCATCATCCGGGCGGCGGTATCCCTGTCGCCTTTTTTGAGCGCGCGCATCGCCTTGTCCGTCGCCGCCTGTTCATCGAGGGCCAGGGCGGACGTGGCGATGAAGAGGAAGGCGGCGACCCCCGGACCGAGTTTTTTCGAGGCAGACAGCACCGTCATCACATCTCCTCAAAGACACCCTGTATCAAGAAGGCGATCAGGGACAAGAAGAGGAACAAGGGAAACCTCTCCGTGTAGATCTGTATGGTGCGTTCCTCGCCCTTCGTCTTCTCCAAGAGGGCGAAGTAGTTGTTGTACAAGAAGTCCAGGCCGAAATCGTTCGCCGTGGAACGCACATAGACGCCCTCGGTGGCGAGCGCGATATTTTCCAAAAGCTCCTCGTCGAGCCGGGATGTCACGGCCTGCCCCCGGTCGTCTTTCAGGAAGCGGACCTTTCCGGAAGGGTCGCGCAGCGGGATAAGCTCTCCTTCCCGGGTCCCCACGCCGACGGTATAGATGCGCGCGCCCAGGGTCGCGTGCAGGTCTTCGGCCGCCCCCATGGCCCGGCCCTCGTGGTCCTCCCCGTCCGTGATCAGGATGAGGATCTTGTCCGGGCTCGTGGAGGTGCTAAAGACATCTTTGGCCTTTTTGAAGGCACCGGCGATGTTCGTTCCGGCACGGCCCACCGTGTCGGGACCGATATCCCGGAGGGTCAACAGGAATCCTCCGTAATCCGGTGTCAGCGGGCAGGCGACGTACGCGTCTCCCGCAAAAGAGATGAGGCCGACACGGTCCCCTCCCAGTTTCTTGACCAGGTCGCCGATGGCGAGCTTGGCGCGCTCCAGCCGGTTGGGGAGGATGTCCTCGGAGAGCATGCTGTTGGAGACATCGAGGGCGAAGACGAGCTCGATCCCGAGGCGAGGCACCTTCTCCAAGCGGCTGCCCCACTGAGGCCGCATGAGGGCCATCACCGCGAACAGGAAGCCTGCCGCGCAGCAGGCGGCAGCGGCCCGGCGGTTCTTCAGGAGTATGGCCGGGAAGAGCGTGGCCTGGAGCCCTTCGTCGGCAAATTCATTGAGGGTCTTGCGGCGCCCGCGCAGGCCGTGTCTCAGGGCTCCGACGACGACCGCCAGCGCAACAAGTCCCGCAACGAACCAATCGGGAGCGGCCCATCTCATGTCATTAAGGGATGGTTTTCAACCATGTGTTTTTCAGCAATGTCTCGATCAGGATGAGGATAAGGGCGGCGGCCAGAAAGAACGAAAAAAGTTCCTCGCGCTCCTCAAAACCTTTCTCTTCGAAACGGATCTTCTCCATGCGGTTGATGGCATCGTAGATGCGGCGCAGGGATTCCGTGTCCGTGGCCCGGAAGTATTCGCCGAGCGTGGCGCGGGCGATCCCCTGCAGCATCTCTTCGTCGATCTCAAGCAGGACCTGCCGGTAAACGGTCGCCCCGCGGATGTCCTGAAACGGGTACGGGACCGGTCCCCGGCTGCCGGCGCCGATCGTGTAGATCTTGACGCCCAGGGCGCGGCCGGCCTCGGCGGCGGTCATGGGGTTGATCTCGCCGGCGTTGTTGATGCCGTCGGTCAGCAGGATGACGACCTTACTCTTGGCCTGTGAGTCCTTGAGACGGTTAAGCGCCACGGTGAGCGCGGTCCCGATGGCCGTGCCGTCCTCGAACATGCCGGGCTTGATGCGGTCCAGGTGTGTCAGGAGCCAGGCGTGGTCGAGCGTCAGCGGACACAGGGTGTAGGCGATCCCGGCGAAAGCGACCAGACCGATGCGGTCATCCGGACGTTCCTTGACAAAGCCCCTGATTACGTCTTTGACCACGTCCACGCGGTTGACGCGCCACCCCTTGAGGAGAAAGTCTTCCGCCAGCATGCTGGTGGAGGCATCGAGGACCAGGACGATATCGATCCCCTCCCGGCGCATGGTCCCTTGCTGGAGCGGGCCCTGCGGCCGCGCGAACGCGACGATGATGAGCGCGTAGATGAGGACACGCAGCCAGATCAGCCGCCGCGCCAGCTTCATCTTGAAGGTCTGGGGCAGGTCTGCGAGCAGATGCCCTGATGGAAAGGCCATGCCCGGCTGCCGCCGCTGCCGCACCGCCGCCCAGACGACAAGGCCCAGGGCCACGGGTATGAGCGCCAGCATCCACGGGTATCGCAGTATCATGACGTTGAGACTAATGAGTCAGGTTCTTTTGTCTCTTCGATGAGGCGACGGGCGGAGGCGACGGCGGCGTCGATCTCCGGCCGGCCCGGCTCGTAGCGGGCGAACTTGACAAGGTCGCAGTGTGTCAGAAAATCCTTGAGGAGCTCCTTGTGGGCCGGCACGAGCGCGCTGCCGACGCGCAGGTGTTCCAGGAACTCTTCGGTCGTCATCTCGGGCGCGCGGATCCCGAAACGGTCTTCGAGGTATTCCCGGACGATCAAGGAGAGCTCATAGTAGAACTGCTGTTCCAGCCCGCGGCTGATATAGTCCTTGGCAAGGAGCTCTTTGATCTTCTGGAGCGCGATCTCGTGTGCCGGTGTCGGGGGCACGGCCACGCCGGCAAGGCCGCGCCGTCTCCTTTTCCAATACGAGATCCCGAATGCGGCCGCCGCCGCGGCCAGGAGCGTGATGAACGCAAGGACGAGGACAGGACGCCGGCCCAGAGGTCCTTTGATCTCCTTGATGTCGAGCTTGAGGACGTCGCCGCTGACCCGGCTCTTCACCGTGACCTTCAGCGGACGGGTCGATGTCTCTTTCCAATCCGCTCCCCCTTTGCGCCTGTAAGAGATCGGCAGTTCCGGGATCTCGTGTTCGCCCGGCTCAAAAGAACGCAGAAGCAGGTCGACACTCAGGCGGCTGCCCCACGGCCTGTCCGAGGTCTGGATCTTATGGTCTTCGACGCTCAACCCTTCTATCTCTTCTTGCGGCGGCTTCCATCGAAAGAGCGTGCCGGCGGGCGCGGCCGCTTCGATCCGCAGGCGGATATCTTCTCCGACATCGAAGCCTTCCTGTTTTAAGGTCTCTTTGATCCGGGGTGCCTGTTTCCCGGCCGGGCCGCATGACGCCAAAAGGAAACCGATGAAGAAGCCGATGATCAGGCGGGTGGGATGTCTCATGGCGCGGTCAGCGCACGAGGCGCTTCTCCCTTTCGCGGAAGAAACGCACGAGCGTCTGCGTGTAGGGTTCGTGTGTCCGGATGTCGATGTGGTCGATGCCCGCGGCGGTGAAGAGTTGGCGCCGGCGGGTCTCCAGCTCCTGGGCGCGGCGGTGGAACTCCCTGCGCACGCGCGCCGATCCCGCGTCGATGAAATACTTCTTGCCCGTCTCGGCGTCCACAAAGGGGATGAGGGCCAAAGACGGCCAGACATGCTCGCGCCGGTCTGTCAGCGTGACGGCGATCAGGTCATGGTGCTTGTTGGTCGTGATGAGTTTTTTCTTGAGGCGTTGGTCTATGTTCTGGGTCTTCAGGGAGAAGGCGTCATAGAAGTCGGAGATGAGGAAGACCACACAGCGCCGTTTCAAGGCCTTATTGAGGTAATCGAGGGCGAGCGCCAGGTCCGTGCGCACGGGCCGGCCGTGCCGGTGCCACTCGCTGCCGTAGAAGAGCGCCTCGCGGATGATGCGCAGGACATAGCGCGAGCCTTTACGCGGCGGCAGCAGGGACTCGATCTTGTCGCCGTAGGCCACGAAGCCGACCTTGTCGTTGTTGCGGATGGCGGAGTAGGCAAAGATGGAGCTCAGCTCCGCGGCGGTCTGGCTCTTGAGCTGGAAGGCGGTCCCGAAGTGGATCGAGGAGGAGACGTCCTGGACGATCATGACGGTGAGCTCGCGCTCCTCGATGAACTTTTTGACGTGAGGCTTGCCGGTGCGGGCGGTGACGTTCCAGTCGATGGCGCGGATCTCGTCCCCGGGCTGGTATTCACGGACCTCGTCAAAGGCCATGCCCCGGCCCTTGAAGGCGCTGTGGTACTGGCCGGCAAAGACATCCGTCACGATGCGGGACGTCGTGATGTGGATGCGCCGGATCTTCTTGAGGAAGTCGCTCTTGACCATTGACCGGGCCTCGAGATGTCTTATTACGGGACTTCGATCTCTTCGAAGACGCGCCGGATGATGTCGTCGGACGTCTTGCCCTCGGCCTCGGCCTCGTAGGAGACGATCACGCGGTGGCGCAGGACGTCGGGTCCGATGGATTTGACGTCCTGGGGCGTGACGTAGCCGCGGCCCTGCAGGAAGGCGTGGGCGCGCGCGGCGACGGTCAAAGCGAGCGTGGCGCGCGGCGAGGCGCCGTACTGGATGAACGGCACGAGCTCTTCGAGGCGGTAGTTCGTGGGGTAACGCGTGGCAAAGACGATATCGAGGATGTACTGCTCGATCTTTTCGTCCATGTAGATCTCGTCCACGATGCGCCGGGCGCGGAGGATATCCTGCGTCTGTGCCACGGGCGCGATCCCTTCGGGCGCCTGGGTCCTGGCCATGCGCTTCAAGATGCGGTGTTCTTCATCGCGCGACGGGTAGGTGATGACGATCTTGAAGAGGAAGCGGTCGATCTGGGCCTCGGGCAGCGGGTAGGTCCCCTCCTGCTCGATGGGGTTTTGCGTGGCCATCACGAGGAAAGGGTCATCGAGTTTATAGGTCGTCTCGCTGATGGTGATCTGGCGTTCCTGCATCGCCTCCAGGAGCGCGCTCTGCACCTTGGCCGGCGCGCGGTTGATCTCATCGGCCAGTATCAGGTTGGCGAAGATGGGCCCTTTCTTCGTCGTGAAGGTGCCTTCCTTGGGATTGAAGATGAGCGTCCCGATGAGGTCGGCGGGCAAAAGGTCCGGGGTGAACTGCAGGCGTTGGAACTTCGCGTTGATGGCCTGGGAGAGCGTCTTGATGGAGAGCGTCTTGGCCAGCCCCGGGACGCCTTCCACGAGTATATGGCCGTTGGCGAAGAGGCCGATCAGGAGCCGGTCGATCAGATAGCGCTGGCCGACGATGACCCTCTCGATCTCCCGGATAAGACCCTCGATAAAAGCACTTTCTTTTCTTACCTTATCGTTGATGATATCGATACCGTCAGACATGGTGCACCCTCCCTGACGGGGCGCGGGTTACAGCCCCTTTTTGATGATGTATTCGACCAGGTCCATGACGCGGCACGAGTACCCCCACTCGTTGTCGTACCAGGAGAGGACCTTGACGAAGTCATCGCCGATCGCTTTCGTGCTCGCCGCGTCCACGATGGAGCTCAGTGCGCAGTGGTTGAAGTCCGAGGAGACAAGGGGTTCCTCGCAGAAACCCAGGATACCCTTCAGCTTCCCTTGTGCCGCTTCCTTGAGCGCGGCGTTGACCTCTTCGGCCGCCGCCTTCTTGCCCAGCGCCACGGTCAGGTCCACGACCGAGACATTGGCGACGGGCACGCGGATGGCAAAGCCGTCGAGCTTGCCCTTGAGCTCCGGGATGACGAGGGAGATGGCCTTGGCAGCGCCCGTGGAGGTGGGGATCATGGAGAGCGCCGCGGCGCGGGCCCGGCGCAGGTCGGAGTGGGCCATGTCCTGGATCCGCTGGTCATTGGTGTAGGCGTGGATCGTGGTCATGAGGCCCTTGGCGATGCCCCAGCGGTCGTTGAGGACCTTGGCGACCGGCGCGAGGCAGTTCGTCGTGCAGGAGGCGTTCGAGATGACGTGGTGGTCCTTCGCGCTGTACTTCTCTTCGTTGACGCCGAGGACGATGGTGATGTCCTCGCCCCGGGCGGGCGCTGAGATGACGACCTTTTTGGCGCCGCCCTTGGTGATGTGGTTCTCCGCGCCCTGGACCTGTTTGCCCTTTTTGTTGAGGCCGTCTTTCTTGATGGTGAAGAGCCCCGTGGCCTCCACGACGATCTCCACACCCAGGTCCTTCCAGGGCAGGGCCGCCGGGTCCTTCTCCTTGAGGACCTTGATCTCTTTTCCGTCGACCAGGATGCTGTCCGGTCCGGCCTTGACCTCGCCGGGAAAGGGGCCGTGCACCGAGTCATACTTGAAGAGGTGCGCATTGGTCCTGGCGTCCGTCAGGTCGTTGACGGCGGCGAGCACGCACGAGGTGCCCTTGTGTTCCATGATCGCCCGGGCGACCAGGCGGCCGATCCTTCCAAATCCGTTGATCCCGACTTTCACTGCCATGGTGACTCCTCCTTTTTTTAGGTGAGACTTTCAGCCAGGCTCTTTGTCTCAAATTCGCGGTTCAATTTTGAGACAAAGAGCCTGGCTGTTTGTCTCAATTAGGGGGTACCTTTGAGATAGTGTGCCGCGACCTCAGGGGGCGTGGGCACGACGTAAAGCCCCGTCCCCCACTCCAGGCCCGCGATCCGGCTGATGCGCGGCATGATCTCGATGTGCCAATGGTACCCCGGATACTCCTGGCCGTCGTTGGGCGACGTATGGATGATGAAATTGTAAGCGGGGTCGTTGAGCGTGCGACGCATCCGCGTCAAGGTGTCCTTCAGGATGCGGGCGAGCGCCTCCAGTTCTTGCGGCGTGGACCGGCAGAAGAAGTCCTTGTGTTCCTTGGGCAGGATCCATATCTCGAAAGGGAAGCGCGAGACATAGGGACAGAAGGCGACAAAGGCGTCGTTCTCCTCGAGAATGCGCTCCTCATCCTCTTTTTCTTGATGCAGGATGTCGCAGAAGATGCACCGCTCCCGGTATTCAAAATAGGCCGCGGAGCCGTCGAGCTCCTCTAAGACGTTCTTCGGGATCATCGGCAGGGCGATGAGCTGGGCGTGGTTGTGGTCGAGGGTCGCGCCGGCCGCGATGCCGTAGTTCCTGAAGAGCATCATGTACTTGAACCGCGCGTCCTTTTGCAGGTCCGCCGAGCGCTTGGCATAGGTCTCCAGGACCAGACGCACCTCCTCATAGGTAAGGTCCGGCAGGTCCTTCGCGTGCTCCGGCGTCTCGACGATGATCTCGTGGGCGCCGATGCCGTTGGTCCGGTCGTAGAGCCCGTCTCCCCGGCGGTCGAGCTCTCCTTCGATCTGTAACGCCGGAAACTTGTTGGGCACGACCCGGACCTGCCAGCCCGGCGTGTCGGGCGCGGACGTATCGGGCCGCACCGCCGTGATCTCAGGAGGCGTCATGCGTTCGTTGCCGGCGCAGAAGGGGCAGCGCGTGATCTCTTCGTACGCATGGGGGGCGACGGCGAAATCCTCCGGCTTCCAGGGTTTTTCGACCTCCACGATGACCCAGCGTCCGACGATGGGGTCGCGCCTGAGTTGCGTCATGGTCCCTCCACCTCCCGCAGATACTTGGCGGCCTCTTCCGGCGAGACGGGGCAGATATAAAAACCCGTGCCCCACTCAAAACCGGCCGAGGGGGTCAGGCGCGGGATGATCTCCAGGTGCCAGTGGTAGTCCTCTGCGATCGTCTTCCAGTATCCGGCCTTGGCCTTTGGATGCCGGAAGGGCGCGGTATGCAGGACAAAGTTATACGGCGGGTCTTCCAGGCCGTCTCTCAGCTTGCCAAGGACCTTCTTGATCATGCGGCCGAAGTATAGCCGGTTCTCGACGCTCGTGCCGGAGAAGTCGCAACCGTGCTCTTTAGGCAGGATCCACGTCTCAAAGGGAAAACGCGAGGCATACGGCGCCAGGGCCACGAAACCGTCGGCATCCGCCACGACGCGCGCCTTGGATTCGAGCTCCTGACGGATGATGTCGCAGAAGATGCAGCGCTCGTGGTAATCGAAGTATCTCTTGGCGCCCCGCAGCTCCTCTTTGATCCTCTTGGGCGTGATGGGCGTGGCGATCAGTTGGCTGCGCGTATGCCGGATGGTGCCGCCGCCCGACGAGGCACCGTAGTTCTTATATACCTGGACGTATTTGAAGCGCTCGTCGCGCACCAGGTCCTTGAAGCGGTCGATCCAGCAGGTGATCCCTTTGGCGATCTGGGCCTCATCTAAGTCCGCGATGTTCTCGATGTGCTGCGGGGTCTCGACGATGATCTCGTGGGCGCCGATGCCGTTGATCACGTCGTAGAGCCCCTTGCCGCGGTGGGTGATCTTGCCTTCGATCTTGAGGAAGGGTGTCCTGCTGGGCACGACCCGGGTCTGCCAACCAGGGGTATCGGCTGCCGTGCCCTCCTTGCGTATGGCGAATATCTCCGGCGGGGTCGTTGCCTCCCTGCCTTCGCAAAAAGGGCACTCTTTTTCAGACGCGGCCGGGGGATTGGGCCGGACCCCCTTGGGCCGGCGGGCCCGCTCCACCGCGATGATCACCCAGCGTCCGATGATGGGGTCACGTCTTAGCTCTGGCATCGAAGATAGATTTTAACATAATCCATTTGTGTTTCAAGTGTTTTTGGACGGCGTGCCCAGCCGTTCGCCCGCCTGGACGTTAAAAGAAGAGATAAAACTCCGGGCCGACATCCTGGGAAGAGATTCGGGGGTCACCTCTTCTATGAGAAGGGTCCCCTGAG
>Ga0307419_10001031_pt1 | contig 14481 bp, 9 predicted proteins | sample SalMarWE160230MG_2_FD_202512 | JGI IMG/M metagenome (GOLD analysis project Ga0307419, IMG submission 202512) | Salt marsh sediment microbial communities from the Plum Island Ecosystem LTER, Massachusetts, United States - WE1602-30 | ecosystem: Environmental > Aquatic > Marine > Intertidal zone >... | reverse complement strand
GTGATTCTTGCTGCAGGGACCAATTTCACACACCTGAATACTACCCTTGATTATACAAAATACACTACAAGAGGAGGCTCTAACCTGAGCAAGGATGAAAATGCTTCCGGGCTCGACAGGGCCTATGCCACTGGGTGGAGCATCGGAATTGATGAAACCCTTACACTCCTGATCCCGAACTATATGGGAGGAGGAAGCTCAATACATTTCGACAGGGGGACAGAAACTTTTAAAACGCTGCAAAGATATAACGCAACTCAATTATCATCAGTATTCAGCGCGTACCGGGGAGAACAACCAAGTACATCATCTGTTTATGCAGGTTCAATAGTGATATTTCTTTTTGTCCTTGGACTCTTTCTTGTAGAGGGCAGGGAAAAATGGTGGCTGCTTGCCGCAACTATACTATCAATCCTGCTGTCATGGGGCAGGAATTTTATGCCGCTTACTAATTTTTTTCTGGATTACTTCCCGGGTTATAACAAGTTCCGGGCTGTATCAACTATTCTTATAATTGCAGGTTTTACAATACCCCTCATGGCTTCACTGGCCCTGAAAAATGTTTTTCAGGGTACTATTGAAAAAAAGAGGTTCAAAATATCTCTTATCTGGTCTGCAGGAATAACAGGAGGAATATGTTTGCTGTTTGCCGTTTTTCCCGGTATTGCCGGTAGTTTTATTTCTTCAAACGACCTCGCACTGTTCCAACAGCTGAGAATCACACCCGATATTCAGAATGTTTTCGAATCAACATTAACAGCCGACCGGAGAGAGATGCTCCAGTCAGATGCCTTCAGGTCATTGATCTTTATAATTCTGGCTGCTACTTTACTGGCAGCTTATTACTATAAGAAGATCGCAATGAAATATGCCATTGGTATTCTTGCACTGCTTTTTCTTTTTGATATGTGGCCGGTAAGCAAGAGGTTTCTGAATGAGAGTAATTTCAAAAAAGCCTCTGCAGCATCAGAACCCTATCCGATGACAATTGCCGATAAGGCAATTCTTGAAGATAAATCCTTAAGTTACAGAGTACTTAACCTCTCAGTTTCTCCCTTTAATGATGCTTCAACATCTGCCTGGCATGAGTCGATCGGAGGTTATCATGGTGCCAAACTTCAGATCTACAGTGAATTAATTCAACATTGCCTCACTCCTGAAATCAATAATTTCATTAATACCTATCAAAATAACAGTTACCCTAATCAGTTATCCGGGGAGCTGGCAGGCAGTCTTGAAGAGGCAAATTCTCTCAATATGCTTAACACGAAATATATAATAATCGATCCGCAGGGATTACCTCTGGAGAATGACAACGCTCGTGGAAATGCCTGGTTCGTAGACTCATACAGGATCGTGGAAAATGCTGATGAGGAGATAAGCCTTATTGAAAGTTTTGATCCTTCCAGAGAGGCATTAATTGATAAAAGCTTCCGGCATCTTCTTTCAAAAGAAAATTACCCTGCTGATTCATCAAGAAGAATTGAACTTACATCATATAAGGCAAATGAGCTCATTTACCATAGTACTTCAGCGAGTGACGGACTGGCAGTATTCTCCGAAATTTATTACCCTGAAGGATGGAAATCCTATATAGATGGAAATGAGGTTCCTTATGTAAAGGCTAATTATGTATTGAGGGCCATGGAAGTGCCTGCCGGAGATCATGAGATAATATTCAGATTTGAACCGGAATCCTACCGTACCGGTACCCGGGTATCATTTGCAAGCTCTTTATTGCTGATACTGCTGTGCGCCGGATCATTATACATGATTTTCAGAAAGAAAGAAACAACAACCGGATCTGATGGCAAAAGTGTATAGGTGTCTGGTTTGCGGAAGTGACGATACTGCTTTCACCCTGAAATGCAAAGATCATCTTACCGGTGGCGAAAATTTCGAAATATTTTCCTGTAAAAATTGTGGTTTTACTTTTACAGCAGATCCTCCTGAAGAGGCTGATATTGAGGACTATTATGATACAGGGGGGTATATTTCGCACAGCGATACAAAAAAAGGATTTACAGACAGACTTTTCCATTTCACCCGAAAGCTGATGCTTTACCGGAAGAGAAACATTATAAGGAGAGCAACAGGGTTGAAAACAGGTACTCTTCTTGATATAGGATGCGGTACTGGTTACTTCGCGGCATTCATGAAGAAGGGAGAATGGAGAGTTACAGGGATGGAAAAAGATGAGGGAGCCCGTAATTTTGCAATCGAAAAATTTGGTCTTAATGTTAAACGTGAGAGTGAAATAACCGGATTCAAAAAGGAAACTTTCGATTGCATAACATTGTGGCATGTGTTTGAACACTTTTATGATCCTGTTAAATACCTTCTGGATATTCAGCGGGTTCTTAAACCGCGAGGCGTTTGTGTTATTGCCATGCCGAACTGCAGCTCCTTTGATGCAAAACATTACAGGCAGTTCTGGGCAGCCTGGGATGTGCCAAGACACCTGTGGCATTTTTCACCTGATGTCTTCAAAACTTTTAGTGAGAAAAATGGATTTAAAGTCACAAAAATCATGAAGCTGCCCGCTGATGTGTTCTATATTTCAATATTGAGTGAAAGATACAGGGGAACAAATTTACCTTTGCTCTCAGGTTTAATAAAAGGATTGTGGTTCACAATATTATCTCTTTTCAATAAGCAAGGCAGCAGTTCGCTGATATATGTGCTTAACCTCACCTAAGTACACGTACTCACCCCCTTCCTTCACTTCGTATGTACTCACCCCCAAACCCCCTCTCTACTTCGTAAAGAGGGGGCTTATTGATAATCTATATAAGGGATGTTATAAATGTCAATTCTGGTGTGCGGATTAATCATTTTCTTTCACATTACAAGGATCCCACAGACTATTATTAAATCGATTTTGTTATATTTATAGTGTGGGAAATTTAAAAAGATACAATTATTTTATTGCTGACTTTTATTGTAATGCAAAAAAGTTGTGATTGAACTGGATGGTCTTATCCATGATACCTCAAAAGAATATGATCAATTCAGGGATTCAGAATTACAGAAACTTGATATTCATATTTTAAGGATAAGAAATGAAGAGCTGGCAAATATGAAAAAAGTTCTTCATAAAATAACTCTATTCCTTGATCAAATTAGCAGTTAATCAACCCATTACACAAATCGACTCCCCCCTCTTTGCGCAAGCAGAGAGGGGGGTTGGGGGGGTGAGTACGTGTTAACTAATAAAGCAGAGAGGAGGACTGGGGGATGGGTTTATTTATCCTGAGGGGAACAGCAGCAGTGAGCTTTTAATATCTATCCAGCCACCTGTATCTTCGTGCTGAATCACCGAACTTCAGGGCAACAGTAATTTCATGAGTTCCATAAGTTATCCGCTGTATTTCCTGAAGGGTGAAATCGAAGGAGTATCCAAAGAAGATATTTTGATATTTGAGGCCTGCCGTCGCGATAATGGCTCCGCTTGTCCTGTAGGCAAGACCTGCCCAGACTGACTGGTCATAGATATATGTCAGACCTATATCCGCCTGTGGTTTGAGCTGTTCCGACATCACAAAAAGAAACGAAGGCTCAAGTTCAGTATAAGTATTGAGAGTAAAGCTGTAAGAGCCAAACAGGTAGTAGTGCCTGTCCACTTTAACATTTTTATAGGCAGCATCCCCTATTTTTGCAGATGCCTCGAAAAGCTGGTCGGCTGAAAATCCCGCACTGTATCTTGCATTAAGAAGATATACGCCGAAAGAGGCATCCGGGACAAATATTCCCCGGCGAAGGTTGCTGTTCATCCATGGTTCATTGGGATCTTCAAAATCAATCTCTTTTTCATCGATTTTATAATGATAACCGGTGAAGGCCAGTCCCATTGATAATTGCGTGGTATTTCGCAGCCACATGTGATAGGAATATGAAACCTGGAAACCTGTTTTATGAATTAACCCGTTTTTATCACTGAAAATATAGCCGCCCAGACCTACCTTCCCATCGTATTTGGGACGGTAGACCTGTCTCCTGGTACTTGACTGCTTCAGTATATAACTGCGTTTCAGCAACCTGGTTTGCACACTGAATGAGTAGGTTCGGGGTGCTCCATAATAACCCACCCATTGTTCGCGTGCTGTAAGATTAACACTTGTGTAACCATCGCTGCCTGCCACGGCCGGATTAATAAGGAACTTGTTGAACAGGTACTGACTGTATACAGGTACCTGCTGGCCGGCTGCAAGACTTCCAGCCATTACAAATATTAATATGTATAAAAGTCGTTTCACAAGCTCCTCAAGTTATTACATTTCTATCGTACTATAGTTATATTACCTACAATTGGCTTTGATCCGTTATTCAGATCAATAATATAATGATACGAGTCAACGGGCAGCAGTTTCCCGTTGCTTCTTCCATCCCACGGCTGCGGGTACCCTTTTTCTGATCTCCAGACAACCATTCCCCATCTGTTGAATACCTTAACTTCAGCCTGCGGATATATATCCATCATTCCAATGTTCCATTCATCGTTTATCAGGTCGCCGTTCGGCGAAATGGCGTTAGGAATGATCAGACATGTCTCATTTAAAGGCTCGAGGTTAATAGTATCAATAAGCGCACATCCATTAAGATCAGATACAGTTACTATGTATAATCCGCTATAAATATCGGTGATATCCCTTGTCGTTGAATTATCAGACCAGCTGTATTCGTAATCGGTTCCAACCACACCACCTGTAACTGTAAGTCTTATTTCCCCGTCGGGTGTGTCAGGACACCATGGCTGTGTGCTTTCAGATGAAATTTTCAAGGTATCCGGCTGTGTAAGTATAATTATTGTATCACTCAGACAGCTGTTTTCATCAGTGATTATTAAACCATACTCGCCTGCCGGCAGGCCTGATCTTGAAGCAGAAGTTAATCCGTCGGACCACAGATAGCTTACATTACCAACATTATTCACAGGAGAGATGTCTATTGTACCTGTACTGTCTCCTGTACAGTTAATATTATATCCACCGGCAAGACTCGAAGATAATGTTGCATCCACAGTAAGTCTGTCGGGTTGTGTGAGTTCAATAATCTCAGTCTCTGTACAGTAATTTGAATCGGTGAGTACCATAGTATATTGTCCGGCCCTCAATCCTGTTATATGCCTGTCAGAAGATGTATATCCGTCAGGTCCGGTCCAATTGAAGATGTATGGAGGAGTACCGCTTGTAGAATTAATATTTATTGTACCTGTTGACAGTCCGTGACAGCTGACATTATATCCGGTAAAATCGGAAAGAATCACATCATAAAGAAGCGGTGGGGGCAGATTAATTCTGGTGGAATCTGCTATCGAGCAGCCGTTGATATCGGTAACAGTCACATTGTAGTATCCTTCAGTAAGATCTGAAACATCTTCTGTTGTTGCTCCGTTCGACCAGTTATAGCTGTATGGTTCAACTCCTCCTGTTACAGTCAGGTCAACAGAACCATTATTGAATCCGGGAGGATTACATGTGATATTTGATGGAACAAGTGTTAATGCAAGAGGCTGCGGTTGTGTAAGTGTGATATCCGCAATAGACACACAATTATTAGAATCCGAAGCAACCAGGTGATAGGTGCCTGCAGTAAGACCGGTCTGGTCCTCCTGCTCATCAACCAGTCCCGAACCATCATCAGTACTCCATGAATAGCTGTAATTGCCGACACTTCCACCAGATAGTGTTATATCAATTGAACCTGTGCCTCCGTAACAATTAATATTATGTGATCCTTCGACCGATGTTGATGGCACGGCATTGATAGCCAGCGGGGCAGGTTCTGAAAGCGTGAATACCGGATTAGGCGTGAGTATACATCCGTTTACATCTGTGACTACACATGTATATGTTCCTGCATACAGTTCTGATATATCCCTGGTTGTAGCCGTGAAGCCGCCGGGTCCGCTCCAGGAATAGAGATATGTTCCGGAACCGCCGGTGATGGTCAGATTGATATAGCCGTCGTTACCACCGTTACATGAGACATTATAGGTACTGTCATTGCTCCATGACACTTCACTGCCGGACAATATCATACCATCAGGTTCTGTAAGAGTAACGCTGTCGACCTTGACACAGCCAAGCCAGTCAGTTGTGGTAAGATAATACTTGCCTGCATTAACATTGTCAATATGATCAAAAGTATCAGGTCCTGTAATTGTTCCACCATCTTTTGTCCATTTATAGGTATAGCCGCCACTGCCGCCATATATTGTATCTATACCTGCTGACCCGTCGCTGTAGCCAAGGCATGAGATATTATTACCACCCGGGTATTCGTATTTATCAAATTCAACAGTTATGTCTTCCGGAGGAATTATGTCGATACCCGGATAGTTGATATTTATGCATCCGTTAACATCCCTGATGTAAATCCTGTAGTTGCCTGATTTGAGGTTATAATAATAGTTCCATGATTCTTTTGTTAACAGGGTATCTGAATTAACAACCGTATCCTGGCCATTATAAACAATGGAATATACGAAAGGAGCAACACCCGTGGATCCGCTTGTTTCCTTGACCCACAACTCCCCGTCACTCGATTCGGGACAGGTTGTACCATAACCATTAACCTTATCCTTAACATATAAATAGGTATCAAGAACAGCACCTGAAATAAATATATAACTGCTCATTGCTGAACAGCCCAGTTCATCCTTGACTGTTACCCTGTAGTTGCCAACATATTGAACAGGAAGAATATCGGTATTGGCGGTTGTTGTATAGGTTGTTTCGCCCAGCCATGGTCTCTCCCATTTTATGGCATCGGGTTTCGATCCTCTGGAGAGGACAGCAGTAAGTGCTCCATCTGAACCTCCCGAACATGTGAATGGCATTGAGATATAGAGATCCTGCAGCGGTACCGGATGTACTTTAACCTCAGGTTTCCTTATACTATCGTAATTGCAAACAAGGTCATTGTTCTTTGGCGTAACTGTGTAGAATACCGATTGAATTGTATCTGATGTATTCTGGTACGGGAGCACTATCTGGTATCCCGGGTAAAGATCTGTCTGAGGATCTGTACTGCCTGTAAGGTCACCCGGAGCTCCTGTAAGGCTGACAGTATAATCAAAGGCTATTGATCCTTTGGTCATAGTTGTCGGTGTGGTCAATGTAATTGCCGTTGATTCATTATTGCATATTGATGGCAATGCATTAATCGGTATAACACGCGGGGTCGGATTAACGGTAACGGCAGCAGGTACAGGATTCCCAACGCAATAGGTAGGATCAGGACCGACAGGTGTTACGAGGAAAGTGACCTTTATTGGTTCATCTGTGATATTAGTAAATGATCCGCTGAGCACATCTCCGATATTGGATGCACTTCCACTCATCGGTACGGAAGAACTAATTCCATCAGGATTGTCACGGGTCCAAAGGAATGTAGTACCAGGATCGTCATAATATGTCAGTCCGAGTACTATCGGATCGAAGTCTATATTTGAGCATTCATGGTACTGTATCTCAGGCGATACTGATGCACGAGGAATTTTCTTAACTGTAAGATGTGCGGAATCGGTCCTGGTGAAGTTTTTGTACCTGTCGCTCACGATACAGTAATAATAACCGGTGTCGGCAAGTACTGCGCCTATAATTGTAAGTGTGGATGTCCTTGCACCGCTGTAATGAACCCCATTTGCTATTAAAATATCTGCAGGAACATCCACCTTATACCATGCATATCTTAAAGCCTGTGTTCCTGTAGCAATGACGGTAAAGGTCGGATTTGTCTCTTCGCACACCGTTGTATCATGAGGATGATCAACAATGAGAGGCCGTGCACGGCCAAGGGCAAACTGAGTGCCCAGTGATGATATACCGCCAGTGAGATTATTCCTGTATATAATACTATTGACCGTATCGGCATCCTGGTGGCTACCGTCAACAATCCAGTCGCCCCCGGTGGTACGTTTTATAACACGGGTATTATCATGTATCGAATCGACAAATCCTTCAGCTCTGATATTCACGTTGAAATTCACTGACGCAAATCCGTTATTTGCTGTCAGGCTCCAATAGCCGTCGGTGTATGCCCTGCCGATCTCAACAGGAGGGTCAGCTATCGGGAATCCCATATTTGCCGGAGGCAATGTAAAGAACTCAGATAGGATTGTTCCTGTGGTCGGAGAAGTGTTTGTTCTGAGGTTTGCAGGATTATAGAAAGATGCCGTTCCCAGCGGGAACAGGTAATTGCCGGTCTCGCCGACGCCTCTTTCAAATTTACCAAGTATCCTGCTTTCTGTTGTGGAAGTATAATTAAGAGAAGCGGCAGCCGTATTGGACAGATACAATAAATAAATTCCGGCATTTATATTTCCGGCAGCCATTGATAGAGTCTGACGTACAGTAATATCATTAGAGATGGTTACACCCGGGCCGATATTATTAACTGAAAAATTATAGAAATTTATGTTCGGATGAGTTATTGACTGATTTTCAGAACCGTTAAAAACTACTGTGCTCAACCCATAGTTGAATGTCCCCGAATGATCCCAGTTTCCTCTCAGAGTGTATGTACCGTCGCCGCTTGTTGTGGCGGTACTTGTATAGTTACCTGAGAGGTTTATGGTACCATCATTCAGAATGTTCCCTCCGGAATTGTTTAGAGCATCTCTTGAATACATATAAACCCCGGTGGTAAGGGAGATGTGGGCGCCTTTGTTGTTGAGGACCTGGGAGAAGAGGGTACCAGAAGAACATATCATTATAACAGATAACATCAAAATAATCCTCTTCATTAAAGAGATCTTTGTACAGATTGGTGATATGTTCTTATTTTTTTGCATTCATGCACCCACCCCCTTTTATCTTTTTATTTAATAATGCTTAGTAATTCTATATCAAACACCACTGCCGAATATGGTGGAATAACACCCTGTACTCCCTTTTCGCCGTAGGCGAGTGAAGCAGGGATGAAGATCCGCCACACTGAGCCGGCAGGTATTATCTGCAGGGCCTCTCTCATGCCCGGGATAAGGTTTGCGGGAGTGGTTTTCAGAGGAATATTCCTTGTGTAGGTATCCTCAAAGACTGTTCCCGTGGGAAGGTATCCTTTTATATGGATCTCCACGGAATCGGTAAGCTGGGGCCGCTGACCGGTACCAGGTTTGGTGATAAGGTAGCATACCCCGTTCGGAAGTATGCCAACGCCTGGTTGTCCCTTCACCTTTTCGAACAGCTGTGTTTCGAGAAGCTGGTTACGTTCCCTGTTCATTTTCACCAGGTACTCGTTCATCCTTTTCGGTATGCTGTCGGCGGTTACCAGTAAAGTTTTATTTGCCAGCACATCGTCCATCCCTTTTATAAAGAGGTTGGCGTTGGTTATTGTCAGCCCATTTGCAATAAGGTATTGTCCCAGGTATGCTCCGAGAATGTATTGGGAGGAGTCTGTTGAACTGGTAAGTTTTACCTCTGCCTGAACAGGTGTTGACTGGGAGGCGGGTTTTTGTTGAGCCTGTGCAGAGATGCTGATGGTTAGCAGCAAGGCTGCGAATGTAATGGTTGTCTTTAAAATGTATTTCATATTTTTTCTTCTTTTTACTTTTTACTTTCTCCTTTCTACTTGTTTTCACTTTTGTCTTTCACCAGTCAGAAATTTACTTATTAACTTCAATTTGCTGTTCATGTCCGGAAAGCTGGTTTACAAACACCACTTTACCATCATCCGATTTTTGAAGTTGTTCATTGGCATTAAGCAACTCAAAACCATATATAGTACCATCTGGAGCCATATCAACGATAAGGTCATCGCTCAATTTAATTGAGTTCACTTCCGAAGGTTTACTTTTTATTGCCACATAGGCAATATTGAATTTAGGGTCGTATGTTATTTTCATAATAAATAAATTAAAAGAATTTTACAATTACTGTTATAACTATCCAGGTTTCATTTTCCAAGACTGCATAAGCTTCTATCTGTTTGGTAGTGAAATATTTATTGTTCCGTTGGCCATTAAAAACAAAATTCAACCTAAATCCTGATCTTCCATGTTTTGCAATAAAATGTTCGCCAGTTCTTACTGTAATTTCAACTTCACTTTCAGTAGCTCCTCTTTCAGCAAGTCGTTGTAATGCATGTGGGTGTACTATAACGTTTGCAGATTTCATGTTTTGAGTCACTTATTAAATCTTTTTAACCAATTTACGTTTCGCGTTTTTCTTTGTTTTGCTCGTTACTTGTTCCTGGTTTCTCATTGTCTTTGTTTCTTCCTACTGCCAACTGCCTACTGTAAATTTCCAACTCCTATATTTGCTTTTTTCATTTTACTTTTGTCCCCGCCTAAGCGGGATCTCCGCTTCGCTTCGACTTTTTACTTTCTTTGTCCTCCGTAGCCTTGGCGAAGGAGGATTGTCTTTTGTCTTGCATTTTTCCACTTTTGTCTTTTGCCTTTTGTCTTTTATCTTCCTTAACCGTCATTGCGAGCGCTTCGACCACTGTAGCCCCGACTTGTCGGGGCGAAGGTGTTTAGCGAAGCAATCTTTTGGTTATTTTACTTTCTACTTGTATTCCCTGCGTCGTGAGTCGAGTGTCGTGTGTCTCTTTTTTACTTTTGTCTTTTTACTATTATCTTTTATCTTTCCTCCGGTTTCCGGCTTGTGGCTCGCGGTGTGCGGTTAAGTTTTCCTTCTTCCGTGCTTCTTGAGTCGAGTGCCGTGTGTCCTTTCTTTACTTTCGCCTTTCTACTTTAACCTTTCTCCTTATCTTCAATACTATTATACGGTACACTATCTTCGTACAAAGTATCCGGACAAAGGTCCAGTCCATTTTGCCACTGTATGCTCCCCATTTTGCATATTACAGAAGCGAACAAAGCTTCATTTTTAAGTTCAACAAACCGACCCGTATTAAGATAAGGTTTCATATCAAATACTCTTTTTTCCTCATTTGAAAAAGTGAGTTCCAATTGATAATCTGTTTGGGGGTTTACATCTGTTACACGAGGGTTCATTATAAATTACTTTAAAGGTTCTATTGTAAATATTGTTTGTCCGGCAATAGCCAAAGACCAATCTGTCATAAGGTCTTCTTTATGAATTTCAATCCATGCTTCAACCAGTTTTCGTTTATTAGAAGGCAATTCACCCTCCAATATATCCCCTGTCTCAATAGAAAACACAGCTTCTTTTTCCTGGTATTTCACATGAATATGGGGCAAATGATGTCTCTTATTATCAAGATAATACATTGAAACAATCAGCCCGTAAAACATTGATATTATTGCCATTTTGTTACTTTTTACTTTTTTCTCTCTCCTTGCTTTTACTTTTGTCTTTTATCTTCATTCTGTTTTCTTCGTCTCAACGCTCAACGCTTATTTTCACTTTTATTTTTTGTATTACGGTTTTTGTCTTTTGTCTTGTATTTTACTTTCTCGCACATCTGTTTTTCAGTACATCGTCCATCCCTTTGATGAACAGGTTAGCATTGGTTATTGTCAGTCCGTTTGCATTGAGATATTGTCCCAGGTATGCTCCGAGGATGTACTGGGAGGAGTCTGTTGAACTGGTAAGTTTAACCGAAACTTGAGTTGTAGATGATGCAGCAGCAGGTTTTTGGGTAGGCTGCTGGGCAGAGAGTATGAGAGTCGACATTAAAGTCACAACGGTTAAGATTATAATCTTTTTATGTTTCATTTTTCTTTTATTTTTATTTTTTGTCTTTAATATTTCAAAACGCTTGCACGATAAGTACCGTTACCAGGATCTTGGGCAGTAGTAGTATTCAAATTAAATACCCGTACCGTTACGGTATTTACAGCACTGACCCATGCAGTATAAACAAGCCACTGATTGGATGCAGAATTTGTGATGCCAAGTGAAACAGGATCTCCATCTGCTGCTCCGGTCACAGTAATAGTAAATGTAGTAGAGCTGTATGCAGATATACTTGCCAGATCAGTAGTTCTAATACCTGTTAAGCTCCTAGTAAGAATATATCGGTTTCCACCGCTGCTTGCATAATAATATGTGCCGTCATATTCAACTGCTCCGTTTTCGACCGCTGTCAGTTTTGTTCCAGCAGTAAATTTAAGTGGAGCCCTACCTGCTGATGCAATTCCCGGGGCTAATTGAAGCAAAGCTGTTGGTGACGGATATGGAACGCCATGAGAAGTGGTTATATACCCTATATAAAGAGGTCTAGCAAAAGCTGCATAATAATCCCCCACAGCTAAAGTTGAATTATCAGGGTTTGCAGTAGAACCGCCGTCACCTCCTCCAATTTCGAATGAAGGAACACCAACTCTTGCATAAGTTGATCTAACTTCAAACCTGATATTTCTTTGCATTGTTCCTGTACCCCCATCTGATGTTTTAAGAATGAAATCAATCACATTTGCTCCTAATAGGGGTACGGTTTCAAAAATGGCACCATTTTCGCCAGTTTCATTTTTCATCCTAAGTATGGATGACCCATAGGTGCCTGCTATATTCTTAATTATCATTTCTTTAATTGTTTTAATAGTACCAGAAGTAGCATCCCCTATTTTCCAATCACCTGCTGCACTTTCAAGTCTTCCTCTTTCAATGTTATTAACTCTAAAAACCAAATCGTTGTTATCAGTTGTGCCTAAAAAGTTTGAGGTTGGATTAATGCCGGCGTTCCCATCAACTGCCCAACTTGCTGTACTTTGTAATGCAACTGTTCCTGATGCATCCGGGAATGTTATTGTCCTGGAAGCCGTTGGGTTCCAGGAAAGAGTACCAGGATTACTTGCACTATGTAAAACCAACTGGTTAGATGTAGCTGATAGGTTTAATACAGGAGCTGTAACCGTTCCTGTGAAAGTGGGTGAAGCAATGGGTGCTTTAAGATTTAATGCCGATTGTGTAGCTGTTGAAATGGGTTTGTTTAAATCGCTTGTATTATCAACATTTCCCAGACCTAAATTAGTTCTGGCTCCCGCTGCATCAGAAGCTCCTGTACCACCATTACCGATTGCTATAGTTCCTGTTACATTAGCTGATGTTCCAGTTACTGAGCCGCTTATTGGATTAGTGACTGTCAGGTCAGTTAGTGTTCCAACGCTTGTAAGACTACTGTTAACCACAGTACTGTTAAGTATTGTACCTGTCAGTGTTCCTGCATCTGCCGTTACTGTTATATTTGCCGTACCGTCAAAACTTGTCCCGTTAATCGTCCTGGCTGTCTCAAGGGCTGTGGCGGTCGCTGCATTTCCTGATATGTCTCCTGTCAAATTTGCTGTGATGTTTCCTGCTGAAAAATTACCACTCCCATCGCGCCTTACTATAGCACTTCCTGTGCTGGCATCTGTCGCTGCATTCGCCAGTAACTCTGCTGCATGTACATTCGCTGCCGTAGAGGTCCCCACCGTTGATACTACTGTTGCTCCCTGTGTACCCGTTACATCACCTACTAAAGAACCTGTAAAACTACCTGAGGTAGTGGCGGTAGTAGCTGTTGTGGCATTCCCTAATAAATTCGCTGTTATATTGGTCGCTGCAAAATCACCGCTGGCGTCTCTTCTTACAATGGTGCTGAAGGTATTGACATCTGTAGCTGCATTGGCAAGGCCTGTTCCTGATGCAACGTTGGCTGCTGTTGTACCTCCTATTGTTGAAACTACTGTCGCTCCCTGGGTACCGGTTACATCACCAACTAGTGCTCCTGAAAAACTACCTGCTGTGGTGGCTGTAGTGGCATTTCCTGCTAAATCGGCCGTTATTGTTCCTGCTATGAAGTTACCACTTGCATCGCGTCTCACTATTGTACTGGCTGTATTGGCATTGGTGGCTGCATTGGCTATTACTGTTGCTGAATTTACATTCGCAGCTGTTGATCCACCTACACTACCAACAACTGTTTCACCTAAATTGGTAATTGTAACATCTCCATTCATTGTAACTACCTGGGGATCATCGCCGGATTTCCCAACAACCAACTGCCCGTCAAAAAGCGATGCTCCCAATTCAACGATTTTATCACCTTTTGATATCATAAAGCGGTTATTAACAAGTGCTGCTCCTGAATTGGTTCCTCCATTGGCTATAGGTAATACATTGGTTACCTTGGCAGTAAGATCAATAGTAGTATTAGAAATATCTTCGTTAAGTATTGTTCCATTAGATATTTTACCTGTAGTAACTGACCCATCGGCCAGCTTTCCTGTGGTAACATTCAGATCAGCTAGATCTGCCGTCATAACCTGTCCGTCAACTATATTCTCTGTCTGGACTGCATTATCTGCTAGTTTTGCATTAGTAACGGCATCATCATCCAGTTTTGCTGTGGTAATACCCAGATCCAGAACATAGAACGGATCCACAGTAGTTCCTGTGCCACCTATGGTTACCTGGTCAGCAATGGCGCCAAAAGCATCCTTGTCGATCCATGCTACTGCCCCGGTTCCATCCGTTACCAAAACCTGATCAGCTGCTCCCGGCTCTATCTTGATCGGCGTTACATTTGCATCTGCTATCTTGACTGTCGTCACATTTGCATCTGCTATAT
>Ga0307419_10001030_pt1 | contig 14484 bp, 7 predicted proteins | sample SalMarWE160230MG_2_FD_202512 | JGI IMG/M metagenome (GOLD analysis project Ga0307419, IMG submission 202512) | Salt marsh sediment microbial communities from the Plum Island Ecosystem LTER, Massachusetts, United States - WE1602-30 | ecosystem: Environmental > Aquatic > Marine > Intertidal zone >... | reverse complement strand
CAATACAAGTATTATGCTGAATAATGGGGTGGAGATACCTTTAGTGGGACTGGGAGTATTCCGGAGTCCCGCTGGAAGGACCACCCGCAAAGCAATTGAATACGCTTTTAAAACCGGCTACCGGCATATCGATACGGCCCATATTTACGGGAATGAAGCCGATGTTGGAAAAGCCGTGGCTTCGAGCGGCATTCCAAGACAGGAGATCTTTGTTACCACCAAGCTCTGGAATGCCCACCAGGGATATGATTCTACGCTGAAAGCCTGCGAACAGAGCCTGAGGAAAATGAAATTGGATTTCGTGGATCTCTACCTCATGCACTGGCCGGTGCAGGACCTGCGGCTGGAATCCTGGAAAGCCATGGAAAAACTCCTCGCCGAAGGAAAATGCCGGTCCATCGGGATCAGCAATTTCATGGTGCACCACCTGGAGGAATTATTGAAAAATTCCGATGTGGTGCCGGCCGTGAACCAGATTGAACTGAGTCCATATAATTACCTGCAACGCAGGGACCTGATCGAACTCTGCGATTCCCGCAACATCGTGATCGAAGCCTACAGTCCCCTTACCAAGGGCCGGAAACTGAATGACCCGCAACTGGTTGCAATCGCAGGCAAATATGGAAAAACACCGGCCCAGATCCTGATCCGCTGGGCCCTGGAAAAGAGGTTCGTGGTATTGCCGAAATCCGTAAACCGGGAAAGGATCATCGAAAACGCTTCTGTATTTGATTTTTCACTGTCCCCTGAAGACTTGAAAATCCTGGACGGCTTCAACGAAAACCTGGTCACGGGCTGGGATCCCACCAATGCCCCCTGATGCCGGCAGGCGAACCAATAGTGCTGGCTTGCGAACTCCAGATGACGGCTGCAGATCCCTGATACCGGCTCGCTGATCCCTGATGCCGACTTGAATACCCGGATGCTGTCTAGGGTACCCCGAAGTTTATGCGGGACTTTCCTGATCTGCGGGAACGGCGGATCCATTTTTGACCGGACAGAACACAACACCCTTTTCGTCTGCATCGATCTCGATGTTCATCCCCGCGGTGACCCTGTCCTCCAGCATGGCCAGGGATAAACCGTCCAGGATCTTCTTTTGAATCAGCCGTTTCAGCGGCCGTGCCCCGAACTGGAGATCGAATCCTTCCCGCTTCAGGTATTCCACGCAACGCTTTGTCACACTAAAACTGATTCCCTGCTTCTGAAGGACCTTTCGCAGTTGTTCGAATTGCAGGTGGATGATCCCCTCCATATGCTCCAGGGTAAGCGGCCTGAACATGACCAGCTCGTCGATACGGTTCAGGAATTCGGGAGGCACGCTTCGCTTGAGCAGTTCAAATACCTGGTTCCGGGTTTTGTAAATGATCTCCTCAAGCATGGATTCATCCACCTTTTCGAAGTTCTCCCGGATGATGTCGGAACCCAGGTTGGACGTCATGATGATGATGGTATTCTTGAAATTAGCCACACGTCCCTTGTTATCGGTCAGTCGGCCATCCTCCAGCACCTGAAGCAGGATGTTGAAGGTATCCGGATGGGCTTTTTCAATCTCGTCAAGCAGGATCACGGAATAGGGTTTGCGGCGGACCGCCTCGGTAAGCTGTCCCCCTTCATCGTATCCCACATACCCCGGGGGTGCACCCACCAGGCGCGAGACCGCATGCCTTTCCTGGTATTCGCTCATGTCGATGCGGGTCAAGAGGGATTCGTCGTTGAAAAGATACTCGGCCAGCGCCTTTGCCAGCTCCGTTTTACCCACACCGGTGGTCCCAAGGAAAAGAAATGACCCGACGGGCCTCCGCTCATCGGAAAGGCCGGTGCGGCTTCTGCGGATCGCAGATGCCACGGCAGCAATGGCCTCATCCTGTCCCACTACCCTTTTATGCAACTCCTCCTCGATGTGAAGGAGTTTTTCGCGATCGCTCTGCAGCATCCGCTTAACCGGGATCCCTGTCCACCTTGACACCACTTCGGCAATATCCTCTGCCGTGATCTCTTCCCGGACCATCCGGTTCCCGTTTTTTTCATACGTATGCAGCTTGTCAATGCTGGCCTTCAGTTCCTCTTCTGCTTTTGGAAGCTGGCCGTAGCGAATTTCAGCTACCTTTCCCAGGTCACTGTCCCGCTCCGCTTTTTCGGCCTGGTATTTCAGCTCTTCTATCCGCTGTTTGATTTTCTGTATTTCGGCGACAACAGATTTCTCGTCCTGCCAGAGTGCGGTCAATTGCCTGTGCTCATCTTCCAGCTCAGAGAGCTGCCTGCTTATCTGTTCGACTTTTTGCTTATCTTTTTCACGCTTGAATGCCTCCCGTTCAATCTCAAGCTGTTGTATTTTCCGGTCGAGTGCATCGATGACCTCAGGTTTGGAATTCATCTCCAGCCTCAGGTGGGCCGCTGATTCATCAACCAGGTCAATGGCCTTATCCGGCAGGAAACGGTCGGTTATATAACGGATCGAAAGCTGCACGGCAGCCACGATGGCCTCGTCCCGGATCCTTATCTTATGATAGTTTTCGTAACGTTCCTTGATGCCCCTGAGAATGGATATGGCATCCTCTTCGGAAGGCTCGTCGACAAAAACTTTCTGGAACCGGCGTTCCAGGGCCTTGTCCTTTTCAAAATATTTCTGGAATTCATTCAGGGTGGTTGCCCCGATGGCACGAAGCTCGCCGCGTGAAAGGGCCGGCTTGAGGATGTTGGCCGCATCCATGGCACCTTCCCCGCCTCCCCCGGCACCAACCAGGGTGTGGATCTCGTCGATGAACATGATGATCCGCCCGTCGGAACCGATCACTTCCTTAACCACCGATTTCAGACGCTCTTCAAACTCACCCTTATATTTGGCACCTGCGATCAGTGCTCCCATATCGAGGGAATAGATTTCCTTTGACAGCAGGTCTTCCGGGACGTCACCCTTGACAATGCGGAAGGCAATCCCTTCCGCGATGGCGGTTTTTCCGACGCCTGGCTCGCCGACGAGGATCGGGTTATTTTTCGTGCGGCGGGACAGGATCTGCAGTACACGCCGGATCTCCTCGTCACGGCCGATGACCGGATCCAGTTTGCCTTCTTCGGCCTGTCTGTTCAGGTGAATGGCGTAACGGTCCAGTGCATGGTAAGTATCTTCGGCAGTCTGGCTATCGACTTTGGTCCCTTTTCGAAATTCAATAATTGTCGCCTTCAGGTCCCTGTCATTCAATCCCGCATCTTTCAGCAATTGCCCAGCCTGGTCTTTTGTCCGGAGAATCCCGAGCAGGAGATGTTCAAGCGTAACGTATTCATCGCCGAACTCCTTCCGGCTTGCCAGGGCCCTGTTCAGGGCATCGGTGGATCCGGGGGATAAATACTTCTGTCCCCCGCTGACCCTGGTATATCCTTTGATCATCCGGTCCAGAGCATCGACAACATTCGGATAGCTGACCGAAAGTTTTTTAAACAGGTGGGGAATGACGTTTTCGTCCACATCCACAACACCCTTCAGCAGGTGTCCGCATTCGATGGCCTGGTGATCATTTTCCGTGGCGATCTGCTGGGCTCTCTCGACAGCCTCCTGTGCTTTCATGGTGAATTTTTCAAAATCCATTCAGTTCAAGATTATATGATTCCTAATCTATTTCTGGGATCCATAAGCAAATGCCGGGCCATCACCCCGGCATTCCCCAAAGGAGTGATTATTATATTGTTGTTCTACAAGAAGTTAAGAAGAATCTTCCCGTTCAGGTTGAAGTTTTTGGAACCAAGTGCTAAACAAACTGACAGTAATATGAACCCTTAACATGACAATATGGCACAACACTTTGTCAGAATCCTGGAAGAAGAAGGCAAAATTTATAACTTGTTGAATCTTTAAAATGAAATTAAGTATCTAATTATTAATAATATATGATCGTTGTCACATGGTCATACAGGAGGCGTGGCATGCAAATTGATTTTTAAGGTACGAAACAAAATGTTTAACCCGTTTGCCTCTGGCAGACAAAAATTAATGGAGGGCATAGCCATGACACTAGCAAGATTATCAGACAATGTTTTTCCGTCATTACCTTCATTCTTTAATCGATTTTTTGATGGGGATATGATGGATTGGTCAAGCACAAACTTTGCAGGTTTGAATTCGACCATGCCTGCAGTCAATGTCAAGGAAACCGAAGATGAATACCAGATCGAGGTTGCGGCACCCGGCATGAAGAAAGAGGACTTCAAAGTGAATTTTGAGAATGGCCGGTTGACGATTTCTTCTGAATTCAAGGAAGAAAAAAAAGAGGGGAAGAAGCAGAATTATACCCGCAGGGAGTATCATTATCAATCCTTCCAGAGATCTTTTACCGTTCCTGAGAATCTGGTGAACAGCGAAAAAATCCAGGCAAATTATACTGAAGGGATATTGTATATTACCCTGCCCAAGCGGGATGAGGTCAAACCCAAACCGGCAAGACAGATAAAGATTTCCTGACGCATTACTGGTTATTTTCACTGAATGACTGCATGAAGCGTCTAAGCTATGAATGGTCGCGGCTTTATAACTGCGGCCATTTTTTTGTAAATAACTCGATTTGAACAATACCCGGATTTTTCCTTAAATTAGATTGTGGGAAAATCAAATACCCGGAAATACTCCGGGACAATACGGAATGCCAAGATTTCTTAAAAAGCGAACAGGTAGAAAGGGAATAAAGCCAGGATCACTGATCCTGGTGGGCCAGCAAAAGCAGGAAAAGGTACGTATACGGGTAATGAGCTTTGACAACAACGATATTGTTGAGGCCGAATGCAGTACCCTGCAGGAGGCTTTTACCCATATTGGAAAAAAGGAAATTACCTGGATAAATGTTGACGGCCTTCATGATCCTGAGATCATCTGGGACATTGGGAAAAGATTTAATGTGAGCGAGCTTATCCTGGAAGATTTTATGAACACCGATCACAGGCCTCTTTACCATGAGGAAGAGGACCAGATTTTCATCATAGCAAAACTGATGAGCGTTCACCAGGAACATAAGAACATCGAATCCGACCAGTTCAGCCTGATAGCCGGCCCCGGCTACCTTCTTACCCTTCAGGAAAGAGTGGGAACGCATTTTGACCCGGTAAGGCAACGAATACGGAAAACACCTACCCGGGAACTTACCATTAACCCGGATTACCTGGCGTATACACTGCTGGATTGCATGGTTGACAATTACATGGAGATTATAGCTGAAATAGGGGAACAGGTTGAAAAACTTGACGCGGAAGTTATCAACCATCCCCGGAAAGACACCATAAATGAAATATACAGATTGCGTACAGAAATGAATTTCCTTCGTAAAACCATTTTTCCGCTAAAAGAAATTTCGTTTGCCTTCCTGAAATCAAAATCCGTCCTCATTCATGAAAGCTCCCGGGAGTTCCTGAATGACCTGCATGATCATGTTATTGTTTCCGGTGAGGCCCTGGATTCCTATATGCTCATGATAATGGATCAGATGCACCTGTACAATGCATCCATTTCGAACAAGGCCAATGAGATCATGAAGACGCTGACCATTTTTGCCGCTCTTTTCATTCCATTGACATTTATTGCCGGGATTTACGGGATGAATTTCGAAGTCATTCCCGAACTGAAATGGAAATACGGGTATATTTTCTTCTGGTTGCTTGTAGTTTTTGTGGGAGGAGGACTCTTTATTTATTTCAGAAAAAGGAAGTGGTTTTAGTTATTCGTACCTGAGCGATTCGGCAGGATTGGTATTGGCTGCCTTCAGGGTTTGATAAATTACGGTTATCCAGGCGATTACGAGAGCAATCAGGGTTGCGACAATAAATATCCAGATATCCAGGTCCATACGGTAGGCGAATTCCTGCAGCCAGTTTTTTGCCCACAGCCATGCCAGGATCCATGCAATGATGCTGGCAACCATGATCAGCCAGGTAAATTCTTTTACCAGCAATACGGATACTTCCGAAATGGTGGCCCCAAGTACCTTCCGGATGCCGATCTCCTTGGTTCGCTGTTCGGCGATAAAGGCCGCCAGGCCGAAGAGACCCAGCATGGCAATGAAAATGGCCAGTGCGGCAAAATAGCGGAAGATCCTGGCAAGCCGTTGGTCACCACGGTACATGCGATCGAAATTTTCGTCCATAAATGAATACTCGATGGGGTACTGGGGACTGATGGCCTTCCACTCCTTTTGGATGGCTGCCAGGGCCCCGTCGATGTCGCCGGGATTGATCCGGATGTTGACGTAACTGGTCCACTGCTCACTCCAGACGAACATCAGGGGTTCGATTTCCTGGCGCAGGGATTTATAATGAAAATCCTTCACAATGCCGATGATCTCAATTTTTTTGGAAGGAATGGCCGTAACGTACCAGGAGGGATGGTCAAACTGCTTTCCCAGGAGGCTGTCCCGGTCAATTTTCCTGGCAAAGGTTTCGTTGATCAGGCAGGCATTCAGTTTGTCCGAGGTAAGGTCCCACGAAAAATTCCGCCCCTCCTTCAGTTCCATCCCCATCAGGGGAATATAATCCGGATCGATGGCATACACACATGAACCCACTTCGACTCCTTCCAGTGTGAACGATTCGTAATTGTCTCCAGCACCGGGGACGGTATACGAGAAGGATACTTTTTCAATCTGGGTGTGTTTCAGCAGGTTTTCCCTGAAAACATCCAACCGTTGCAGTATTTCCTGGTTCAAATCCGCCGTCACTACGAATTCCTTTCGGAATCCCAGGTCTTTGTTTCTCAGGTATTGCAGCTGCCGATATACCACAATGGTTCCGGAAATGAGGATCACGGAGATGGTGAACTGGAAAATAATCAGGATCTTGCGCAAAACGCTGGCCGACCGGCCACTCGTTTTCTCTTTCTTTAAAACGCTTACGGGTTGAAAAGCAGTCAGGTAAAAGGCCGGGTAGAGTCCCGCTGCAAGTCCCAGGAGAACGGTACCCCCGAGCAGCAGGAGGAGATTGACAGGGTTTGTCAGGTATCCAACCTGCAAAGGATCTCCTACGATATTTTCAAACTCCTTGAACACCAGCTCCACCAGCAAGACTCCCAGCAGGGTTGCGATCAGGGTGATCAGGATGGATTCCGACAGGAACTGTGCGATCAGCCGCCCCCTTCCGGAACCGGCCACCTTCTTGATCCCTACCTCTTTTGCACGGGTGGCCGCTCTTGCCGTTGAAATGTTAATGAAGTTGATGCAGGCGATAAGGATGATGAAAACGGCGATCATGATGAAGATGGTTACAAATTGCCGGTTCCCGTGCCTGGTCCCCACATCCCTGATGTTTCGGGCGAAATAAACCTCTTTTACGGGTCGCAGGTAGGCTATCCACTGGTCGTCTTCCTCATCGGAATCTTCCCCTATTTCGTGGAATTTCTCATGGAAAAACCGGTCAACCTTAGCGTTAACACTGTCCAGCCGGGCTTTTTCTTCAAGTTCGACGTAAGTAATGTACTGGTATGTCTTGTAGTTGTACAGGTGTTCTTCTCCGTACATGGCCCCGAGGGTTACATACGACAACAGCAGGTTGAACCGGAGATGGTTATTCGGCGGATCCTTCATTACCCCCGTTACCAGCAGGTCTCTACCGCTGGCGCTTACCAGGACCTGTCCCACTGCTTCTTCCTCACCGAAAATCCTTTTTGCCAGGCTCTCGGTCAGGACGACCGTTGCAGGTTCTTTAAGTGCGGTAACCGGGTCCCCTGAAATCAGTTCGAGGTCAAAAAGCCTGAAAACATTGCTGTCGGCAAAAACAACCGATGAGACATTGTACTTGGTTTTATCATATTCCAGGTACATGTCCCCGCGGAATTTAAACCGGACGGATGATCTTGCCTCCGGGACTGCCTGGACAAGGTCATAGCCCATGGCCGAGGTGGTCCAGGCCGAAGATGAATTTGCATCCGAAAACTCGATCCTTGTAAGGTTGTCCTGCCTGCTCAGGAATTTATCGTAACTCAGTTCATTTCGCACGTAGTGCATGATCAGGATAAACACGCATATCCCGATGGCGAGTCCGATGATATTGATCAGGGTCAGTCCCCTGTTACGGAACAGGTACCGGATTGCCGTATTCAGATAATGCTTAAACACGAAAGTCGCTTTGCGGGATTCAACCCTTCACATGACCTGTGCTCCCGGGAATTGCCGCAAGTACCCTATCAGGGGTCATGGGCAGCTGGTAGAGGCGGGCACCGCAGGCATCGAAAATCGCGTTGGCGATCACCGCACCCATGCAGATGATGGCAGGCTCGCCTCCACCCTGTGGGGAATCATCTTGTGCATCCAGGATCACCACATCGATCTCGGGTGTCCAGCTGAAATGGGTGAATTCATAGGTATCGAAATTCCTGGTCAGGACCTTTCCTCCTTCAAAACGTACGTCCTCTGCAAGCGCATAGCCCATTCCCATGACGATGCAGCCTTCCACCTGTATGGTAGCTCCCTGAGGATTGATTGAAAGTCCCATGTTCTGGGCACAGGTTACCCTCTTTACCTGTACGTGTCCGGATTTTATGTCAACCTCGACTTCCGCCACATGGGCAACCAGGGTACCGGCATCCATTCCACAGGCAACCCCGTATCCCCTCCCACTGGGACTTTTAGCCGGATTCCAGCCAAATTTTTCAGCGGCGGCTTTCAGGACACCTGCCATCTTCTCGTTGTTTTTCAGATGCCTGAGGCGGAATTCCACCGGGTCCTCGCCGGCGGCTGCAGCCATGATGTCCATCTGGGATTCCCTGGCAAAAGTGTTTGTATTATTTGCCGGGGCACGCCAGGCCCCCGTATAGAAGGGATGTGCAGAAGGTCCTCCCCGTCCGCCGCCCGAGGATACCGTTTTGTGATTGGGAATATCGTAAAACTGTGCGGATCCACGCTCTCCCGCAAACATTACTTCATAATCCCAAAGGGAAATGTCCCCTTCCCCGGTTATCCCGGATGTGATCCGCACGACTGCTGCGGGTCTGAAATGATCATAAAAGAATTCCTCCTGCCGGGTCCAGGCTACCTGGACGGGTTTTCCGGTAAGTTTGGCAAGACGGGCAGCCTCGCCGGCCTGCTGGTTGCTGGTTTTCCCCCCGAATCCTCCGCCCACAAAAATCTGCATGACATGTACCTTTTCCTGCGGCATACCCAGGATCTCGGCAAGGTTTTCCTTGGCACGGAAAGGGGTCTGGGTGGAGGCCCAGACTTTCATGACATCGCCTTCCATAATGGCAGTAGCCGTATGATTTTCAATAGGGGCATGAGCCTTATAGCCGTCAAGGTATTCCTTTTCGAAGATTGTCCGGGAGAGTTTTCTTCCCGTTTCAAGGCTTCCCCCCGCATCAACAGATCTCCCGTCCCCGGCAGAGTTAACCAGGTGTTCAAAGATATTTTTTTCGTTCAGGGTGGATTCCGGTGTTTCAAAATCAGCCTTTATCTTTGACAGGGCCAATTCTGCGATGTCCGGCTGTGCATGCAGGACTGCAACCAGGTCGCCGTCCCTTACCACTTCCACACCTTCGATCTTTTCCGCTTCAGAGGTATCCACACTGACCAGTTTGGAGGCATGGGAAGGAGGCCGGAGGATCCTTGCGTACAGCATGCCCGGCAGCCGGACATCTCCTGCGTATTTTGCTGCGCCGGTAACCTTTTCCAAGGCATCCCGTCTCAGGACCGGCTGGTTCATGTACCGGAACTCGGACGGTTTTTTCAGGTCCGGTTTATGATCCAGTTCCCTGACGATCTCTTTTCCACCGGTAAGCTCGGCATAGCTTACCTTCTTCCGGGGGTTTTCCCTGGAAGAAATGACCCCGTCGTTCACCGTGAGCTGTTCCATCGGAATGTCAAGCTGCTCCGCTGCAAGCTGCAGCAGGATGGACCGTGCCTGGGCACCGGCTGCCCTGAGCAGGGGACCGAAAAAGCGGGTGGTCATGGAACCGTATGTACCCGCGTCCCAGGGACAGAGGTCCGTATCGCCCATGATCATGTCAATGCGGCCGGGATCCACATCGAGTTCATCGGCCAGCATGAGTGCAAGGGAAGTGATCACTCCCTGTCCCATTTCAATTTTCCCGGTCAGGCAGCTTATGCGGCCGTCCCCGCCGATCCTGAGGTAGGCGTTCAGGTTGGCTTCCTGCCGCTGGGGGGGCTCCATCCCGTAGAGGAGTCCATAATCCTTCAGGGAGAAGGTAATGATGAGTCCCCCTCCAATCCTTTTCAGGAAATTTCTGCGGTCCATGTCATAAGGGGTATGGACATCCCGGAAATCACGTTCGAGGTAGGGATCTTTTTTCATATCAGTACCCTCCCTTTCATTTCGCTCGCAGCGGACTGAATAGCCTCGATGATTCTTCCGTAGGTGCCGCATCGGCATAGATTGTCTTCCATCGCATCGATGATTTCCTTCCTGGAGGGCTCGGGATTTTTCAGCAGCAGTCCACAGGCATTCATGATCATCCCCGGGGTGCAATAACCGCACTGCAGGGCATCGTGCTCGGCGAATGCTTTCTGGACCGGGTGCAGCTGTCCGTTTCTTGCAAGGCCTTCAATGGTCAGTACTTTTTTGCCTTCTACGTCAACGGCGGGGGTGAGGCAGGATCTCATCGCCTCACCATCGATCAGTACGGTGCAGGCACCGCAGAATCCAATCCCGCACCCGAATTTTGTCCCGGTCAGCCCGAATTCAGTCCTGAGCACCCAGAGCAGGGTAAGTTCGTTATCGAGGCTCAGACTGGCGGGTTTTCCGTTAAGTTCAAACTGAATTTGTTTAATCATATTTCCGAACGTTTAAAAGCTTTCACCAAACAGGATTTAGAGGTACTTTCCCTGCATTGTTCAGGGTTTGATATCGGCTAATCAATTTACTGGATATCTTGATCAATTCCAATAAACAGGTCCGGAACCTGTGCAAAATCGCCGGGAAGGACAGGAGAACATCCCATGAAGCTGGCCGAAGCCGGTTACCTTCCTGAAAATAATACCGGGCAGAAATGGCAAAACACCCGGCGAGTTTAACTTCTGGGGGATTCAAAGTCCGCGCAACCCAATGCCTTTGAATTGCATCTATTAAATTGACAATCCTCAAATAATGAAGTAACTTGCACTAATATACCACTGAAACCATGAAAAAATATTATGTCCTTCTCACCGGCCTTGCCGTCCTTTTTACCGGTCAGGGCATAGGGAACGGTCAAAGCGGTTTTGATCCCACAGCCTACAAAGCCTACCTTGAGACCAACAAGAACCTGACAGCGGCACAACTGCTGGACAGGAATCCTGCACAGACCATCTATTATTCTTCGAGGACACACCCTGCAGACCTTGCCTCGATCCCCTGGTTCGACAGCATTGACAGGGTTTTTCAGCTGACAGGTCAGGAAAAGGAATTGCTGGCTGATAATTTTTTCATGGTAAGCCAGCGCCTGAGATCCCATTCCTGGCTGAGCTCGCTTGTTCAGGGTTACAACAATGACCTGCCCCTTTTTCTCAGTTCCGATTTCGTGCTGTTCACCCTGCATAATTCCTACGACAACATCCTGATGACCCTGGAATGGCAGCTCCTGGAGCCCAACCTGATGGAATTGCTCGATGCCATGTATGCAGCCTATCCGGCCCTGAAGGATAAATACCAGGGCGATGAGCGGCTGGCAGATGCACTCGGGGATGTGGATCTTTACGTATCCGTTGCCCGGAGCCTGCTGTATGGCCAGGATTTTCTACCTCAGTTCCAGCCGGCGGACAAGTACAACGAGCTCATGCAATTCATCGACCTGGAACAGCTTCAGAACACAACTCTTTTCACCGAAACCCGCCTGCGGAAAATCGATTTCAGCCAGTTCACGCCCAGGGGGCATTACACCAGGGAATTCTGGACCTCAGGTGGGAAACGGACCCTCGAAAACTATTTCCGGACCATGATGTGGCTGGGGAGGATCGATTTCCTGCTGACCGCCCCGCCTTCCAATCCATGGGAAGAGGACTGGACCGGCGACGAGCTGCGGCGCATGCAGCAGGGGGCCCTGCTGCTGAACGAACTGCTGTATTCCTGCGGGAAAAAGGGGAACCTTGACCTGCACGAAAAGATCATCAGCTACCTGGTGGGACCGGACGATAACCTGACCCCGGCCGAACTGCATGGACTTGCTGAGAGGAATCTTTCCTCACCGGCGGATCTTTTCAATGAAAGCACTTATACCGAGTTTGTGGACAGCCTCAACGCTTCGGACGATTACGGTCAGAAGATCATGTCCAATTTCTTTTACGTCGACCCCTTTACCGATGAACCCGGACAGTTGCCGGTTTCCTACAAGGTACTGGGACAAAAATTCCTGATCGATTCCTACATTTTCAGCGAGGTGGTGTTCGACCGGATCGTCGTAAACGGCGAAAAGATCTGGCGGGCCATGCCCGATCCCCTGGATGCCATGGCCGTCCTGGGCAATGAAGATGCCGTCGCCCTGCTTGAGGACGAGCTTGTGCAATACCAGTATGCCTACAAGGTGGATGCACTGAAGTACCTGGTGGATGCGTACGACAAGGATTTCTGGGAGCAATCGCTATACAACACCTGGCTCGGGGCCATCCGGGAGCTGAATCCCCCGGGATCCGATGACGGGCTGCCCTACTTTATGCAGACCACTGCATGGCACCATGAGAAACTGAATACACAGCTATGCTCCTGGGCAGAACTCCGGCACGATAATATCCTGTACGCCAAACAATCCTATACGGGAGGCACTTCCTGTTCCTATCCCTATACCTATCTTGAACCCTTTCCAGCACTGTATGGCAGGCTCGAGGCTTTTGCCGAAAATGCCGCCGGATTTTTCGGAGAAGTGAATGCCGGGAATGAATTCCTCAGCGGGCAGGCAATTGTGGATTATTACCAGGAATATGCCGGCATCATGGGAAAATTCAGGGAGATCGCCGGGAAGGAACTTACAGGCACACCCATTTCTGAGGAGGAAATCACCTTTTTGAAAACCATGATCAATTCCTACATGGCATCCGGGCCTTCCGTTGACGGGTGGCTAATGGACATGTTTTATGCTCCTGAAGCGGGACTGAGCATGGATTTTGTCGTGGCGGACGTGCATACCCAGCCCACCGAATACATGGGACCGGTGGTCGGGAAAGTGCTTCACGTCGGGAACGGGATGATCGACCTGGGAGTGTTCCTGGCACCGAATCCCACCAACCCGGAACAACTCATGGCCTTCACGGGACCCGTTTCCTCCTTCCATACGGAAATCACCTGGAATTTCAAACGCCTGACGGATGAGGAATGGGAGCAAAAATTCCTGACCGGTGATTTCCCCGAAAGGCCTGACTGGATCGCTTCCTACATGGCTGGTCCCGAAGGCCAAGCAATGCCGGAAGGACGGGCGCTTAAGGGAGAGGTGTACACCGGAACGAACCTGGATCCGGCCGGGGTGATGAACCCGCTCGATTACCTGCTGGCCTTTCCAAACCCGGCCCGGAATGAACTTCACCTGCGCTTCGTGCTAAACCATAAAAGCGATGTCCGGGCCGAGGCCTATGACCTGAGCGGAAGGCTAGTGAAAAACCTGTACAGCAGCACGCTGATGCCTGCCGAACACGACCTGCCAGTCGATGTGTCCACATGGGACAAGGGCATGTATGTCATCCGGTTCCGTGCGGGAGACGAGACCATCGTCCGTAAGGTGATGATCTATTAGAGGTAAGCGGATTTTCAGAAGTAACCGGACCCCTACCAGCAATGGGTGCAGAGGCGTTCCTCCGGGAGCCCGATGGCCCTGACAAGATCACCCAGGTCCTGATACATGAGCGAATCTATCCCGAGGTTTTCGGCAATCTGTTTTACCATGGCCCTGTAACGGTCCGACGACGGATCGGCATATTCCTGCAGGTGCTTCTCTTCCCCTTAAAGCTGTTTGATGGCTTTGCGGCTGAAAAGATCAGTACCGAGGAACGGCTCCCGTTTGGTTCCAGTTCGTGCACAAGGGCGGAATTGAGGTGAATCCCGGTAACGGGCTGGAGGAATATCTCGAAACGGGATCCGGATTCACGCATTCCTTCGCCCATGTATTTTTCAAGGACCTCTGCAATTTTTTTCTCCGTTTCGCCGGGATCAGCGGATTCGTCCAGCTTAATGTAATTGTATGTAACAAATGCATAGAAGGTCGTCAGGAGGTTACTGTACACCTCCTGTTCCAGGAGGGAAGAGTAAGAGGCGAGGATATCAAAATTCAGGTGGGAATTCACCTCTGGATCCTCAATGATACCCGTGACGGTATAATCATCCAGGTTATTCCAGGTGATCACTTTTCCCAGGGGATTCTCCTGCCCGAAATATTTTTCTGCCCCCGAGCGGGTCAATACCATGGACCAGGGGGCTTCGAGCATTGTCTCCGGATTGCCAAGTATGGTCTTATAACCGAAGAATTCAGGAAAGACAGTATCCGCATAAACGATACTTTCTTCATAGAATTTGCTTTCCCCCCTGCTCAGAAGTACCGGGGCA
>Ga0307419_10001027_pt1 | contig 14494 bp, 25 predicted proteins | sample SalMarWE160230MG_2_FD_202512 | JGI IMG/M metagenome (GOLD analysis project Ga0307419, IMG submission 202512) | Salt marsh sediment microbial communities from the Plum Island Ecosystem LTER, Massachusetts, United States - WE1602-30 | ecosystem: Environmental > Aquatic > Marine > Intertidal zone... | reverse complement strand
GTTAACCGTAAAAGGGTGCAATCATGATAAAAAGGGTCGTGCTAAGCAACTGGAAGTCCCATCTCCATTCCGAATTCGAGTTCTCCCCAGGGGTCAACGCCATGGTGGGGATAATGGGTTCAGGAAAGACCAGCGTGCTCCAGGCCATATCCTTCGCGTTGTATGGGACGATACCTGCCCTGCAGTCAAGGAGGGTCAGCCTGGATGACATGATAATGAAGAGGCCCCAGAGGAAGGAGAAAGCAGAGGTCGAGGTGGAGTTCATAGCTGACAGGAACGTCTACTCCGTGAAGAGGGAGATACGGCTCGGTAAGGGGACGACCCACGCCGAGATAAGGGAGAACGGAAGGTTGCTGGACGTGAATCCGAAGGGCGTCACCTCAGAGGTGGAGAGAATCCTCGAGATGGATTATGATTTGTTCACGAAGGCAGTCTACTCAGAGCAGAATGCCATTGACTTCTTCCTCAGGATACCAAGGGGCCAGAGGATGGGGCTGATAGACAGGATGCTTAAGCTGGACCGCTTCGATTTCGTGCGGTCAGAATCAGTTAGTCTCTCCAACCGGATAGCCGGCTCTGTAATGGAGAGGGCGAGGATGCTGGACGCCATGAAGAGGGATGGTATAGAGGACGGGATTGGAGGGATGGAGAAGGAGATAAAGGGGATTGAGGAAGAGAAGGAAAGCAACGATGCCGCAGTCAAGAAACTCTCGGAACAGATAACCTCCCTCAGGGAAGAGCTTGAGGCCCTGGAGGACAAGGCAGAGACTATTAACGAGAAGAGGCAGGAACTCGAGGGTGTCAGGGCGGGCCTGGAGGAGCTGGAGGGGAGCATAGGCAAGAGGAAGGTTGCCGGAGGGAAGGACCTGAATAAGAAACTGAAGGAAAAGAGGAAAGAGGTCTCCTTCCTTGAGAAGGGCATGAAGGAAGAGAGGGAATCCCTCCGTTCAGCGAGGGAGAGGGTCGCTTCCCTGAACACTGAGATAAGGATAATAAGGGAGAGCATAGGGGACCTCAGGAGGATTGACGCTAAATGCCCTCTCTGCGAGAGCGAGATAAGCCCTGACCACAAGAGGAGGATTGAGGAGAAGAGAATCTCAGAGGAGGAGAAGCTCAGGGAGAAAGTCAGGGAGATGGCCGGGAAGGCCTCTGACTCCACCAGGGTTGCGGAAGAGTATGAGGAGCGGCTCAGGGAGGCTCTCAGGGAGATGGAACGACTCGAGGCAATGGGAGAGGAAATCAGGGAGATTGAGGGCATGGTCAGGAGGATGGATTCGCTTAGGGAGAGAAGGAAGGAGCTCGAAGCAGAGATAAGGAAACTAGGGAAGGTTGACAGGAAGGCAATCTCAGGGAAGAGGGAGGAGTATCAGCTTCTGATCTCTCGGCAGGGAGAGGCCAGGGCAAGGATTAAGTCACTGGGGGAGAGGCTCTCAGACAGGAGGGACGTCCTCAGGGAGCTCAGGGAGAGATTATCCCTCATTGATTCATACAGGAAGGAGATAGACAGGGACCGCAGCATAAGGGAATCCCTGGAGAGGTTCACAGGGGTCCTGAAGGCCACGCAGGAGCAGCTCAGGGAGGAGTTCCTGAAGACAGTAAACAACGCGATGAGCATCATCTGGGAGCAGCTCTATCCCTATGATGACTTCACTGACATAAGGCTCGCAATCGACGGGGATTACGTCCTCCAGCTAAAGGATTCGACTGGATGGGTTTCAGTGGACGGCATCGCCTCAGGAGGGGAGCGCTCCATAGCTGCCCTTGCGCTGAGGGTTGCCTTCTCTATGGCCTTCATACCAAAGCTCCGCTGGCTGATACTTGATGAACCGACCCATAACCTGGATTCCAACGCCATAGACCACCTCTCCGAGGTCCTCAAGGAGAGGATTGGAAGGTTCGCAGACCAGGTCTTCCTGATAACCCATGAGGACAAGCTCTCTGACGGAATCTCCGGAGCGCTATACCGCCTGGAGAGGGACAAGTCAAGGAACGGCCCCACCAGGATAGGGTCCTGATATTTAAGGAAAGCCGGAAATTAATCATATGAAAATAAGCAGGAAGTTCACTCCTCTGCTGATGGGGATAGTCATGGGGACATTCATGTCATTCCTCATGTCCCTTGTCGTCAGCTACATTAACGTTGGTTTTGTTCCTGATTTCCTCTTCATCTGGATGCGGGCATGGGCCGCAAGCTTCGCAATAAGCCTTCCTATAGTAGTGTTCGTTTTCCCTATTGCAAAGAAGATAGTTGACCGTCTCTTGGAATAGATTTGATAGAGATTACCTGGCGCCCTCTGCCTCTTTTTCTATCCTGTTCCTCTCCATCACGGCGAAGGACTTGGAGTCGTTGTTAGAGGCAGCGATGAGCTCCTCTGCAATTACCTGCGAAAGTGGCTTGCTGTTCCTGAAGGACGTCCTGTATATCCCCTGGGTCAGGTGCCTAAGCGCGAGGTCCATCCTCCTCTGGGGCGAGGTTATGACGGCGTTCCTCGCGATAATCCCTCCCATCCTGTATGAAGCGACCTCCTCCAGGAGCGCCGCGTTCTCTATTGCGCCGACAAGGACCTGGACGGGGTTCTTCTTCGTCCTCTTATCTATAATCTGGAAAGCATCCTTGACGGAATTGTAGAGGACCTCCGTGTTACCCACGTGATGTCCTGAGGTGAGCTTGTGCTTCTTCCCCCTGTGACCGTCAACCATGAGCTTGTTGATGAACCTCTCAACCACACTGACCTTTCCCTTGGAGCCCTCCTGCCCGTAGAACTTCCCGCAGCTCCTGGGAACTATCATGGGGCTGAGGTTAATCTGGTTCCTCAAACCCATATCAGATACCTTGACGTCAGCCATGTCCCAGCGGTTAAAGAGAAGAACGTCCATGACATCACGCTCCCTTGGGCTTCTCCTTCTTGCCCTTCAGCAGCTCGTTAAGCGAGATGCCGCTCACGCCGACCACTTTGTACTTGATTCCGTGCATGGAACCGACGGCTCCTCCCTGCGACCCGCCTATGCCCTCGAGAATGACCTCGTTGTGCTCGTCAACGAACTTTATCGCATTGTCTCCGGGAACGAAAGCGGTGACCTGGATGCCGTTCTTAACCAGTTGGCACCTGACTGCCTTGATTATCCCGGAATGGGGCTGCTTCTGCTCCACGCCCTTCTTCTTGAGGACTATCGCCCTCCCCCTGGGAGCGCCCTCCAGAGGGTCTCTTTTCCAGAGCTTGAGGGTCTTCCTCTTGTGGACAGTGGACTTCCACTTGAACTTCTTCCTCTTCTTCTTCAGGTTCCTGGCGCTGAATTCTCCTGGCATATCATTAATCCTTGTCGCATGCACGCTATGTGACTGTTCAATGCCGAAAACCCTTCGGGGTCCGGCCGTTTATCATTAATCTCCGCGACTTGAACGCTTTGCGACACTGCAATGGCGACTTTGTTAATCCAATGCATGTCGCCCAGTTGTTTCCATGCGACTTGTTGCATGCGTTGTTGTTGGGTGTGGAATTATCAGTTTATTTATTTAAATAGGTTTAAAAAGGTTCCGGGGACACGGGCTTCGTTTTCTTTATCGCGCAAGGGGTTATTTTCCGTTAACATTCTTGTCCTTTTTTGGTTAAGCTTTTTGTCAAGGACTGCCATTCGTTTATGTTACCTGCCATGTGGTTAGCTGGCGCAACAGTAAACATTAAAAAGGTTAGGTTACATCTTGTTCCTGACAGCCACCGCGATGTTTATCCAGAGGAGGCCTCCGATGAGAATCAGGATATAGGCGACTATCATCGCCACCGCGTAGGAGAGCTCTGACACGCCGAGGGTCAGTTTCAGGTTGTTGACTATCCAGACTCCGAGAAGTATGAACAATCCACCTATTCCCCAGGAGAGGACTAGTCTTGCAGTCATTATACCCTGTTTATAATTTGCCGGCCTTCTTTTTAAATTCCTCTGCTTTTTCGCCCAATATCTCTGCTGCCTTCTCAATGATGTAGCAGGGTTCCAGGCCGGAGACGCTCTCAACGAAGAATATGAACTTGCTTGGATTACCCTCTATCTTTACATTAGCGCACACCTCAGCGCACTTCATGCAGAGGTCGCACTCCGCAGGGTCCTTGATGTCCAGCTTGCCCCCCTTGGTCACGAGGATGTTCTTGGGGCACACGGTGACGCATTTCTTGAGGTCCGTAGCGCTTGGCTTTCCCCCAACCCTTATTTCTGGCCAGAACTGATAAGAAGCATTGGCTGCCTGCCACTTGGAGTGGTCCCTTCCGATACCCATCTCTGCAACGGCCTCGAACCTTATGTTGTGACCCTTGAGGAGCTGGATTACAGGGAAATCAGGGCTCGTCGGAGCAACCTGTCTGTTTGAGGACTTCAGGTCCCCTGACAGGAGGTTTCCCGGCCCGTTCTTCTCTGCAGCGAAAACCACCTGGCAGAGGGAACATCCCTTCCCTCCGCACTTGCACTCGCCCTTCATGTTCATCTTCCTCGGGTCGAACTTCAGCGGCAGCATCGCCAGGCGGTGAGCGACTATCTCATCATAAAGGATTGAGCTGTTGTAGTGCATGTCAACCCACTCCACGGCCAGGGTCGGGACCTCTGATATCATGACCCTCCTCAAAGCGTTCGCAAAGGCCGGAGTCGCACCTTCAAGCACGAACACCAGCTTGTCTCCCTTCTTCTTAAGTACCTGGACCTTCATGAAAATCACCTCAGCTTTAGGTTCTTTATGTCAAAATGCCTCTTCATTATCTCCTTTATCGCCTTTATGTTCCTTCCGTTCTTTCCTATGACAGCGACCCTGTCATCGTTAGGGACGGTTATTGTTATGGAGTCGTTGTTTATATCCATGCTGCTTATGTTGGGTATGACCTCCCTGAGGAATTCCTCTGGCTTGTCCCTGTAACCGAAGAGCTTGACAGGCTTGCCGAACGCCTTCCTTACCTCCTTTATGACAGAGCCGTTCTTCCCTATCGCAACTCCCATCTTCTCAGGCTCCACGAGGAAGTAAACGCAGTCCTCCATCACGATGCAGTCCCTTGCATGGACCTTAGTTATCTTCTCGAATGCCGCTATGTTCCTTATCGTTTCCGTGTCAAGCTTAACTGCCATGTTATCGTGTCCCTTAATTATTGCAGACGGTTAATATAAGTCTACTTCCTGATTCCCAGCATGAGTACCGGGAACGGCTTTCCCAGGAGCTCGCCCAGCTCTGCGCTGTTTCCCTCGAACTCCTTTAACTCCATCTTCGATATGTTCGAATACCTGTTGAGGTCCCTGAGGACATTCTTCGGGAGGTTGCTCGCGTATATCACGGAATCCGCCTTGCCGTTCTTTACTGACTTTATGACGCTCCTGCTTCCCATTACCACGCCTCCCTTCTTCATCGCTCCCTTGATGTCTGTCTGTATGCTCATGGAATCACCTAGTAAACATAACCGAGTAACTTCCCACCAGTCCTGTGCTTCACCGCATCCTTCTGGTTCATTATGCCCTTCGAGGTGGTCATTATTAGCATCCCTATCCCGTCAGCGGGAAGGAACTGCTTCTCCCACCTTATCATCTCCCTGCTGGTCACGGAGAACCTGGGCTTTATGACCCCGCAGTCGTTCACCCTTCCGAGAAGCTTCAGCTTTATGTGGCCGCCCTTGCCGTCATCGATGAACCTGAAGTCCCCTATATATTCCTTCTTCTTCATGACTTCCAGGACTCCCCTTATCACCTTTGACGCAGGGAGCGTGCACTCCCTTCTGCCTATGCCTTCGGTGTTCTTTATTATCGCGAACACGTCTGCCAGCGGGTCATGCTTCATATCATCACCTTATGAGTATTTCTTGAATCCCACCCTCTCTGCCTCTTCCCTGAAGCACTGCCTGCAGTACATCAGGCCGTATTTCCTTATCACTCCTGCCTTCTTTCCGCACTTCCTGCACGGGTGGGTAATCTTGCCGAACTTCCTCTCCTTTGACTTGTTGAACCTGTCATACCTTCCAACCTTTTCGGGCTTTTTCTCTATCTGCTTCCTTACTCTCTCGAATGACATCATTACCACATCTCTTCCACTTCTTCAGTGACGTTGACCTTGAACTCCTTCTTTGCCCACTCCATTGCCTCTTCAGGGGTTATCCTGTGCTTCTTTCCGACCTTCCCGGGCCTCAGCCTTCTCCTGCTCACCCTGAATCCCGGCCTCGTGAGCGTGACCGCAACATCGAGCCCTATTATCCCTATGTCAGGGTCATACTTGAACCCGGGTATGTGTATGTATTCCTTTATCCCGAACGAGAAGTTTCCGTTTGTATCGAAATGTCCAGGCTTCAGCTTGCTGTCAACGGCCTGGAGCAGCCTTTCCAGGATTTCCCTTGCCCTGGCTCCCCTTATCGTGACCATGGCTCCTATGGGCCTTCCCTTCGCAGGTCCGAAGGTGCTCCTCTTGCGGGTGTGGGTTATAACCACCCTTGAGCCGGAGAGGTCCTCCAGCAGCTTCTTTGACTTGTCCAGCTTGGGCCCTGCCTCCCCTGCCCCAACGTTCAGGGTCACCTTCTCAAGCCTTATCTCCCTCATCGGATTATCCTTGCCCATGATAATCACATCACTCCGCGCTCTCCTTTTTCTTTGAGCTCTTTATCTTCTCTGCCTTCTTCCTTCCCCTTTTCTTCTTCTGCTTCACAATCCTCTCCTTCCTCTTCTTCCTCACCGCTTCTCTCTTCTTCTCCTTTGCCTCTCTCCTGTCAGGCTTCTTGTCTGCGGCGTGCTTCGTTATCTCCCCGATAAGTATGTAATCCGTAAGGGTCTTGATTTCCCTGTTACCGCTCTCTATCGTCACGGTTGACTTCTCGAGCATGTTCTTCTTGACGATGAAATCCTTGACCTTCCCTGATATCCCCACGTTCTTTCCTGCTATTATCGTTCCCTTCGCCCCCTTCTCAAAGCCGTAATGCTTAAGGATATCCTGGCCTGGGAGGGATATCAGCAGCGAGTCTCCGACCCTGTAGGCGTTTTTCTTTATCATGAGGTTCCTGCCGTCATGGAGGCTCACCTGGAAGAGCCCGCCCCTGATGTTCCTCTTCCCTGTTATCCTGCACAGCTTCACGTGGGTATCTTCCTTCCCTATCTTATCTGCGGAAAGTCCTTTCCTGCCGGCAACTATCCTGAAGTGGGCGTTTATCTCAGGAATCTCGAACACGTCCATGAGACCAACCGGATACTTCGGCTCCTTCCTGACCCGCTTGTCCACTAACACTCCGCCGGAGTTCAGGATTACCCTGGCCTCCCTTGTTGTGTGGGCATAGCCGAGCACCTCCCTCAGGAGGATCTGCAGTGGGATGCACTCCCTCTTCCCGTGCGGCCCTGCGGAGGGTCGCACCACGAAGACCTTCTCCTTCTTGGGAACGGGCCAGAATCCCGGAACCGAATACCTCTTCATGTGTGCCATAAAAATCACTTCTTTTTCTTTGCCTTCCTTTTTGCTGCCTTTGATGCCTTGGCCTCCCTGGCCGGCTTCTTAACGGCCGTGTGCTTTTTGGGTTTCTCCTTCCTTTTTGCTGGCTTTTTCTCAGCCTTCTTTCCCTCGGTGGGCTTCTCTTCCTTCGTTTTCTTTTCCTGCTTGCCTGTTTCCGCTTGCTTCGGCACCCTTTCCAGTATGGCCTGCCTCTTCTTGTCGTCGAGGTTGAGCTTTACTATCCTCAGGTTGGAGGGCTGCAGCGCCCTCATCACCTCAGAGCCGTCCGACTTCTTCACCTTGATCTCATCAACGTAAATCTTTGACTTCGAGAGGTCTACCCTGTCTATGTTCCCTCTCTGTCCCCTGAAGCTTCCCCTCATGACCTCTACCTCGTCACCCTTCCTGAGGGACATGCTCCTCTTGCCGAACCTCTCCCTGAGGGGCTTCGAGAGGTTCGCGGAGACGAATCCCTGCCTCACGTGCAGGGGAGCATTATACCTGTATTTCCTCTGCTTCCTCGGCTGCACGCTCGAAACCCATCTCCTTGACCATTCCTGCTTCATCATACCACCATCCTTGATATCTTTCCTATCAGCTGGAATCGCTGAACAACCTCTTTCGGAACAGGCCCTTTTATAAGGGAGCCCTTTGGTTCAAGGTTATCATTAACCAGCACGCAGGCATTGTCCTCGAACGAGACCCTCATGCCGCCCGGCCTCCTGAAGGGCCTCGTCTGCCTTATTATCACGGCCCTGTGCACCTCGTGCCTCACCTTCTGCTCGCCCCGAATGACCTTGACGTTGACTATCCCTGCAACGCCCGCAGCAGGCTTTGTCCTCCTTTTGCCCTTGAACCCCCTGACTGAAATGATCTGGACAACCTTTGCCCCGCTGTTATCAACGCAATTCATCTTTGCCCCGACGGGCAATCCCCTTGTTATGTTGCTCGGAATCGCTTTCATGGTTAATCACCGTAGTGCATACAAGTCATGAAAATTATAATTCTCCTTTCCTTTTATCTATTCCAACAATGACGAAGCTCTTTGTCTTTGAGAGCGGCCTGCACTCGGCTATGACGACCTGGTCGCCGTCCCTTGCGTGCATGCACGGCGGGTTATGGACTATTACCCTTGACTTCCTCCTCTCGTAAGACTCATACTTCCGCACGAACCTGTGGTATCCCCACTCCACGACAGCGGTCTTGCTCATCTTCGTTGACTTGACCACGCCCCAGAAGACCTTTCCCCTCACCGGAAGGCTTCCATGCCATGCACAGTTGACGTCCTCGCAGACATTCTCAGGCGGAGAGACTCCTAGGCCAATCTCCTTCCTTCCGGCCTTTTCGGTCCGCTTTACTGGAACCTGGGCCCTCTCATGGGATTTGGCAATCTTTGCTGCCTTCTTCTTTACAGCCATAACTCAATCCTCGTGAATTGTATCGTTAAGTAGAGAGAAACAAATCAGCCTCTCTACCTTCTCCGCACCGGAGCGCGGGGGTGGGTAACTCAGCCCGGACCACTGTCCGTCATAAGTTATGATATATCATGCAGGTATGTATATTTAAAGGTAACCTTTTTACCCGTCATTACATCGCCAATTAACCCTTTGGCAGGTAAAAGAAACGAATCCCTATTGTTTACAAAAAGCTTAACCAAAAACCTACCACTTCTTAAGCGCCTTCTTCACCCTGTCTTCAGGGCGGGCAACAAGGAGCTTCCCATCGACCCTGACTTCCTCTCCTGAGGGGAGTGTAAACTCAAAGGTTGCCTGAGCCTTGATGATGGTCTTGTTCTTTGTCTCAGTCTTTATGACCAGTGTGTTCCTGGTCTCATCAGCAACCTCACCCTCCATGCCAATCTGGCTCTGGTTACCAGAAGAAACAACCTTTACTTTGAGGCCAATCAGCTCGTGTTTTATCAGATTTTCAGGAGTCATCATGAAAGGTTGACGCTATTACTAATAAACAGCAGTCCCTTAATTGGTTAACCAGGGCCTATTCGACCACTATCTGGTCCTCTGTGAAGCCCAGCTTCTTCAGGATGTCCTTTACCTTTTCCATGTGCCCGCCCTGCAGCTCTATGACGTTTCCCTTCAGGGTCCCTCCGCAGGCAAGCCTCTGCTTAAGCTCCTTGAGGACCTTCTTTATGTTTATTCCCTTTCCTATGCCCTCTACAAGGGTTATCTGCTTGCCGTAACGCCTCTTTACAGAAGAAACCTTGACCTTTTCCTTTTCCTTTGCAATGGTCTCGCAAACACAGAGCTCTTTGGGGAGTCCGCATTTCTCGCATGTCTTATCCATTAATTATTTTCCTCCGCCTTGATTTTCTCTCTCTTTATCGTGTTGGCCCGGGCTATCGTTTTTCTTATCTCCTTTATCCTTCCAGGAGAAGTAACATTAGCCCCTATCTTTATGTTGGCCCTTTCCTTGGCCATCTCAAGCCTTAGTTCGCCGACCCTCTTGTCGATGTCCTTCTTTTCCATCTTCCTGAGCTCTTTCTTCCTCATCATTGCCATGTATCCACTTATAGTTATTAAAATGACTTAAATCACTTTGCCTTCTTTGGCTTTGCTTCCTTCCTTTCGCCCTGTTTTCCTGGGCTCTTCTTTCCCTCTGCCGCTTTCTTTGGTTTCGATTCCTTCTTCGGGGCCTTGGCCTTCTTCTCCGCAGGCTTCCCTATCCCCCTCCTCTTGGGGGTCGCCGCCTTGCCCTTCTTCTGAGGGCCCCTTTGCCCGGCCCTTTCCTTCTCCTCACTGACCTTCTTCAGGCGCTCCTCCTTCTCCTTCATCTCCCTTTCAATCATCTCCTCGGCGGTCTCTATCTTGTCCTTTATCTTCCTCATCTGCTCCTTGTTCAGGCGCTCTCCCGTGATCTCCATGAACTCCCGCATTATCTTTACCTTGATCCCTATCTTGCCGAGCTTCACGAGAGCAGTCTCAAAGGCATAGTCAACCATGTCCTTAGCGGGCTGGCCGCAGTGCTTAAGGTGACCCTCCTGAAACTTCCCTGTCATTGACTTCCCTCCGCCGAGCTTTCCTGAAATTATGATCTGTGCGCCTATCGCCCCTGCGTCCATTATCCTCTTGATTGTCAGGTTACCTATCTTCTTGTAGTTGTAACCCTTCTCCAGGGCGGACGCTATCTGCCTCGCCACTATCTTGGGGTCAAGGTTGGGGTTCCTTATCGACTTAACGTCCAGCTGAGGGTTCTCGAGACCGAACCTGACCTTTATGGCGTCTGTCATCTCGTTGATGTTCTTGCCACCCTTCCCTATTATCCTTCCGGGCTTGTTGGTATAGATTATTATCTTTATGCCGAGGGGGGTCCTCTGGAGCTCTGTCTTGGAGTAGTCCCCGAGGGGGAATATCTTCTTTATGAAATCCTCTATCTCTGCTTCCTTGATTCCCTGCTTGATGAAATGCTCGTTCAACATATTACCTCTGGACGAGAACGACCTGGAGGTTCGTGACCTTCCTCTGTTCCCTTCTCCTTTTCCATCCCCTCGGCCTGAAGAATGAAAATCCCTTGTGGGCCGAGGCATGAACATAAAGCTTCTCTGTGTCAAGCCCCTTGCTGTCCGCGTTCTTCTCTGCGCTGCTTATCAATTCGAGTATCTCCTTGGAGGTGTTGGTGTAGAACCTCCCGTCGAGGCTCTGCTTCTGGCTGACCAGATTCTGGAGCAGTTGTTTTGCCTTGTCAGACCTCATTCCCGTGACCTTCCTGCAGACGGTTACAGAGGACTTCTGGGATATCCTTAACCCTCTCCCGAATACCCTTGCTGACTTCCCTGCGGGGTTGAAAGCGTATTTCCTCATCATATCACCTACTTCAGCGGAACGTACTTAGAGGACCTGGTGGCGCCGAACCCTGGTGCTGAGTGCTTCACCAGCCTCCTCGTGAGCATGAACTCCCCGAGCCTGTGGCCCAGCATGTCAGGCCTTATCTCAAGCTGGACGTATTCCTTCCCGTTGTGGACCCCTATCTTGTGGCCGAGCATCTGGGGTATGATTATCATCTCCCTCTCCCTTGTCTTGTTGAACTTCTTCGGGTTCTTCTCAAGCCTCTTCAGGAACTTCTTCTGGACCTCTGTCAATCCTCTTCGGAGGGTTCTCCTCTCCCTTGCCCTGCATATCTTTGCAAAGTCATCTACAGACATTCCCTTGAGCTCGTCCAGTTTCTTTCCCTTGAAGTAAAATTCCCTTACCATGTTTACCTCTTCTTGCCAGTCCTCTTCGGCGATATCGAGCCGACCTTCCTTCCGGGGGGAGCGTTCCTCGAGACGGTCTTGTGCTTCCCGAGGCCTGAATAACCTGCCCCGAACGGGTGGTCGTAAGCATTCATCGCAACGCCAGAGGTCCTGGGGTATAACTTACCTCTTGCATGCATTGCCTTAAATCTCTTTCCTGCCTTAACCCATGGTTTCTCTCCCCTCCCCTCACCTGCTGGTATACCAACGGTCACGCGGCAGGTGGGGTGGAGCCTCTTCTTCTTCTTGGAAGGCAGCTGTATTATGACCTCCCCTGCGCTCTTCGAGACCACCATGGCCGCGGAGCCTGAGGTCCTGCACAGCTTCGGCCCCGAGTTGGGGTAGGTCTCTATAGCAAAGACCTTTGTCCCCTCATCGACCTTTGAGATGGGCATCACATAATCCTGGATTTTGTCGCCGACCCTCATCCCCTCGGGTGCGATGACATGACCCATGCTCCTGTCAGAATACATTACCTCAGCGAGCGGGGCGTTCCTGAGCTTGTCATTGACCAGGTCCCTCACCAATCCCTCGGCGTTATTGTATCTTATGTCTGGCTTGAAAGCGTAATTGGGGGTCCTGTAGGTGTGGCTTCCCTTTCCCCTTCTCTGAGCAATTATCCTCTTTCCCATAAGCCTTTCACCTGATTACTATAACATTCCCATCCTCGAGGCAATGTCAGCTGCCGAATGGTCTGGATGGATCTTCACGAACGCCTTCTTCTGGTTCTTGGTTGAGACCATCATGTTGACTGACTGGACCTTGACGTTGAAGTTCTTCTCCACAGCCTCCTTGACGTCCTGCCTGGATGCCTTCTTGTTGACTATGAAGACGAGCTTGTTTTCGACCTCGACCATGTTCATGCTCTTCTCTGCGAGCTGGGGGTAGAGAAGGACCTTCCACGGGTCGCTGAAGCCTTTCTTTGCCTTTTTTGATTTGGACATGAGAATCACTTCGCCAGCTCCTCCATCTTCTGGACCGCTCCCTCTGTCCAGACGCATAGCCTCCCTGGCTCTGCCCCGGGAGCAACATGACCTACGCTCAGGTCATCTGCATGCACCACGTCAACCCCCGCGATGTTCCTCGCGGCCCTGGTTATGCCCCTGTCATCATTAATCACGAGAAGGATTCCCTTCCTTCTCTTGTATTTCCTTCCCCTCATCGTTCCCTTTCCGGACCTGACCTTCTTCTCCTTTGTCCTCTCCATCTCGTCCTTGAGGCCCATCTTCCCGAAGGCCTCCTTAACATCCTTCAGCGAGGTCAGTTCCTCTATCTTGTTCTCAACGACGAGCGGGAAATGCTTTAATCCCTCTATCTTGTGTCCTCTCCCCTGGACCATCTCCTTTCTGGAGGTTGCCGCAACAGCAGACAGGAGTGCGAGCATCCTCTCCTTCTTGTTCATCTTCTTCTCCCAGACCTTCTCTGCCTTGGGTGGGTGGGCCTTGCGACCCTTGATTGCCTGGGGGACGTGCCTCGCCCTCATGGAAAGGAAGCCGGAGCCGTGAATCCTCTTCATCCTGGCCATCTCCCTGTTCATCATGCTCATCCTTATGCCCCTCCTGGCGTGGTAGTGGGCGGATGTCCTCTGTCCTGCGATGGGGTCAGTCCCATAGGGCTGCCTTGCCATCGCCTGCTCTGCCTCCACGGCCCTCCTGATGAGGTCCTTCCTCACCCTTCTGGAGAAAGCCTTTGCTACGGTCATCTCCCCCCTTGCTTCTCCCTTCACATTATAAACGGTTAGCTTCATACCCTATCCTCAATGATATACGGCTTTTCGTTCCCAGCATTGGTTGTGTTGTTCCTGGGGTCGGAATGCCGTCTGTTTACTCAAGTTCTGTGCGAATGTTATGCAGAAAAAGAACCCTACCGACCTGCCTTAGGCCGGATGCAGATACAACGGTCCTTATCCTGCACCTCTTCGAACCAGGCATGCCTCACAACAAGCCTGGGTTCGCTTGTTTCTAAACAATGACCTTATAACTATATAAAGCTTATTGCGGACATTATTCTATAGTCATATTCCTATCATCACCACACCAAAGTAGTAATTAATTACCTAGAGAAGCCGGTTCAAATAGGAATGGTTTTTCTAGTTATGGATGTGTTTTTGTCAGGTTTCTGGTGTCTTTCGTTTGTCTTGAATCGTCTTCTGAACCGGATTAGCGACCAAAAGGAGGTGCGCATGCCTGAAGAATGGGAGCTGGATGAGGTTGATGAAAACGATATTCTGGTTGAGCTCGTAAACGTAAATCTCGGCGGGCATGAAAATCTCATTGCCCTCAGGGATGAGGAAAGTAGGAAAATTGTTTTTCTGAAAGACATTCTCAGCCCTGAAGAAATAAAAGCACTGGAGATGGAAGCGGGATTTTTCGCAGAGTTCTTTATCTCAGAGCAGAATCTTACCGAATTCGGCATGAATGTGGAAGAGATAGCTTCCGGTAACGGTGGCATCGTGCAGGTAACGCCGTTAATTTCCCATGACAGGGAAATACCGAAGGCCTGAAAACAAATTCTTAAGGGGCGGGTTCTGATGGCCTGCCTCAGGAAGGGAGGTGAGGACAATGAAGGCCCTGAGTTTTATGGACAGGCTCTACAGGCCGAAGCTGTTCAGGTTTATTCTTTTGTTGTGCTTCTTGGCCAACCTGGGATTCTTGGAGGCTATCCTGGACAGCAGCCTTCAGAGTCCCACCAAGACCAAGGGGCTGCCAATCGAACAGGAGATGGAGAACGAAAAGACTCTCGTAAATTTTATAAGGGAGAAGACAAGGTTGGCCAGGGAAAAAGATGCTGAGAGCGCATATTCCCCGTATGACTACTTCCAG
>Ga0307419_10001026_pt1 | contig 14497 bp, 11 predicted proteins | sample SalMarWE160230MG_2_FD_202512 | JGI IMG/M metagenome (GOLD analysis project Ga0307419, IMG submission 202512) | Salt marsh sediment microbial communities from the Plum Island Ecosystem LTER, Massachusetts, United States - WE1602-30 | ecosystem: Environmental > Aquatic > Marine > Intertidal zone... | reverse complement strand
TATACAACTTTTCCGTCTACGATGGTCATATCAACTTTTATATCTTGTACATTCTCACGGGGAACACGGAATGGGTCATCGGAAAGTACGACAAAGTCTGCCAGCTTCCCTGGTTCAATACTGCCCTTTATATCTTCTTCAAAGCCTATTTTCGCCCCATTTATTGTAAATAGCTCGATAGCTTCATAGAGATCAATACGCTGCTCTTTAGTGGGGTGATTAACGCAAGCCTGCATACCTCCCAGGGGGTTCATCCTGGTCACTGGGCTATCCGACCCGCCGGAAACAAGTATTTCCTCGTTCAGAATGGAGCGGAATGGATGCGTCCTTTTTACCCTCTCATCTCCCAGTAAAGTTCGGTAATAGTCCAGATTAGGGCCTTCGCAGACTGTGATGAATGCAGGCTGCATGGCCAAGGCGACCTCCAATCTAGCTACCCGGTTGATTTGTTTCATTGTGGGGACTTCAAAATGCTCGATGCGGTGTCGGTGGCCTTTGCGGGGATATTTCTCCAGGACTTTTTCGTATGCCCAGAGAACCTGGTCGATAGAACGGTCAGACTCAGCATGAATAGAAATCTGACAGCCAGCTTTATGTACTTTCTCAATAAAGCGGTAAAGCTCATAATCGCTGTGATATAACATACCCAGTGTCGTGGGGTCGTCCGCATAGGGCTCGTACAGGGCGGCGGTACGGCCTTCAACCGAGCCGTCCGATAAATTGGCTATACAAATATGCTCACCGAGGTATTTGCTGTTGATTATTGTCTCTAGTGGTTCGTCACCAAACGAGGTTATTACCATGGGGTGAATGCGCACGGGTATTTTTTTAACATTTTTCATAATGAATTCGGCATTTTTCAGGCCTTCTTTGGCGAAGAGAGTAGTGATGCCAACAGAAGCCGCTTCTTTGGTCACAAGTGTCAAAGCTTCTATGGCTTCGGCTTCGTCGGTAAAATTATCTCCGGAACTCAGGGGGCGGGCGGAAGCGGGGTCCTGTATCAGCCCGGTAAGCTCTCCTTTGGTATCCGTCTCCACCCCTTCCATGCCTACTGTTAAGTGAAGCATATCGATAGCCATGCTGTTAATTTGTGAAAAGTGCCCATCATAATGCTGTATCCAGACAGGATGTTTAGTGGAAACCTCGTCAAGTTCTTTTCTGGTGGGGTATCTTTTCTCTGCTACATGCTGGCGGTTATAATCGGGGCAAAATATCAGGTTCCCCGGTGGGGTTTTCTTTACCCTTTCTCGTATCTTTTCTAGGGCTTCGCCAACCGTCTTTACCAAAGATAAATTGACGCCGAGCCGGTTTTTCCCTGTGCCCATCGGATGCGTGTGACTGTCTATGAAGCCGGGAAGAACCGTTTTATTCTTTATATCGAGCCGCCGGGTGGACTTACCGGCACCTTTTTCTACCTCATTTGTAGCCCCGATAGCTACTATTTTGCCGTCCTTAACACCAACAGCCTCTGCCCGGGGTCGGCTATTCACCATAGTAATAATATTTGCTTTAATAATCAGCTCATACTCTTGTCTCATTTATCTTTCTCCTTTATAGTATTGTGTTTTAGATTATTATGAATGCCCCGGTTTTCGGCGGGCACCCTCGTCGACAACCGGGAACAGCTATACTCTGATGCAAGCTACCATATGGTTTGGGGATATCTCTCTTAACTGAGGTACCTCTTGGCTGCAATCGGGTATTGCCATCCAACAGCGCGGATGAAAAGGACAGCCTGAAGGAGGATTGAGGGGGCTGGGTACGTCCCCCTGGAGAATGATACGTTCACGCTTTTTTTCCACCGAAGGGTCGGGTATGGGTACTGCCGAAAGTAGAGCCTGGGTATAAGGCATTAAAGGGTTTTCGTAAAGTTCCTTCCAATCGGTGAGTTCTACAATATGGCCCAAATACATTACGGCCACAGTATCACTAATATGACGGACAAGTGAAAGGTCGTGAGCAATTAGAAGATAGGTCAGCCCCAGTTTTTTCTGCAAATCCTGCAGGAGGTTGATTATCTGGGCCTGGATGGAAACATCGAGGGCTGAGATAGGCTCGTCACAAACGATGAAGGATGGACTACAGGACAGGGCACGGGCTATTCCGATACGTTGCCTTTGCCCTCCGCTAAATTCGTGGGGAAAACGATTAGTCATCTCGGGGTCTAGTCCGACCAGGGCAAATAGCTCTTTCACTTTTTCGTCATATTCCGTCTTGTTACTGCTCAGGTGGTGAATTTTTATAGCTTCACCCACGATGCTGCCGGCGCTTTGACGTGGGTCGAGTGAACCATAGGGGTCCTGGAAAATCAACTGTATCTCGCGACGAAGGTATTTTACCTTATTCAACGGCAGATTGGTAATATCCTGCCCTTGAAATATTACCTTTCCGGCGGTAGGACGGTAGATCCGCAGGATACAGCGACCCACAGTAGTCTTGCCACATCCGCTTTCCCCCACAAGCCCCACGGTGTCTCCCCTCTTTATATTAAAGCTGACGTCGTCCACAGCTTTCACATCACCCACCTTCCGTCGGAAGAGGCCTTGGGTGACGGGGAAATACATCTTCAGGTTTTTAATCTCCAGGAGGGTATTATCTGGGGAATATTCCACTGGATTCTCCTTTGATATCAAGATGACAGCGTACGAAACGATTATCCCCCACCTGCCTGAGTTCTGGGTCTGTCTCGTTTTTACATTCACCCGCCCACGAACACCGGACTTTGAAGGCACAGATAGGAGGCATATCTATTAAATTAGGCGGCAGGCCGAAGATGGGAACCAGCTGTCTTCCCCGTGGTTCGTCCAGACGGGGCACTGATTTTAAAAGGGCAATCGTATAAGGATGAAGGGGGTTTTTAAAGACGTTTTCGGAAGGTCCTGCTTCAACGATGCGTCCCGCATACATGACATAAATCCTCTGGGCGTGACGCGCCACGATACCCAGATTGTGGGTTACGATAACCAGCGAGCTATGGAAAACATCGACCATATCCATCATGTTTTCAAGTATCTGGGCCTGAGTTGTCACATCCAGAGCCGTGGTAGGTTCATCAGCAATAACCAGTTTGGGATGGCAGGAAAGTGCCATAGCAATCATCGCTCTCTGTCTCATACCGCCGCTGAATTGATGGGGGTAATTGTCGATGCGGGCTTTGGCATCGGGAATCCCGACTTGTTCCAGAAGTTCAATAGCACGTTGTCTTGCGTCTTGACGGGTTAACTGGAGATGTAAACTAATGGTTTCAATTATCTGCTCGCCGATGGAAAACACTGGATTGAGAGAGGTCATGGGTTCCTGAAATATCATCGCAATCTTACCGCCCCGTATAGCACGTATTTGACCACTGTCGGCGCCATACTTCAACAGGTCCTGGCCTTCAAAGATAACTTCCCCTCCCACTATCTGACCTGGCGGGGTAGCGATTAACTGGGTTACGGCCATCTGGCTGACCGATTTACCACAACCGCTTTCGCCGACCAGCCCCACCACCTCCTCCTCATTAATATGATAGGACACGCCGTCAACAGCCTTGACGACACCGGCCATGGTGTCGAAGGTTACTTTCAGGTTTTTCACTTGCAGCAGTGGTGCCATATTAAATTCCTGCAATCCTTACTATATTCTTCCTCGAAGCCTGGGATCCAGAGCGTCCCTCAGGCCATCACCAACCAGGTTAAAGCCCAGCACTACCAGGACGATTGCCAGACCCGGCGCAATGGACATGACGGGATGCGTAAATAAATAACGCTGGCCACCGGCAACCATATTCCCCCAGGTTGGCGTAGGAGGATTGATGCCTATCCCCAGGAAACTCAGGGCAGCCTCCGTTAGGATGGCAAACCCTATATCAAGCGTAATAAGCACGAGCAGAGGAGGGAATACATTGGGTACAAGGTGACGAAACATGACCCGCAGGTTACCGGCCCCAAGTACATTGGCTGCCATAACATAATCGTTCTCTTTGGCTGACAGAACCTGCCCGCACATTAGGCGGCAGTAAGTCGGCATCAGGGCAATCCCCAGGGCTATGAGAATGGTGATGACTCCACCACCGATCATAACAGCGATGGCTAGCATGAGGATGAGTGGTGGCAGGGACATCAGGGCATCCATAAATCTCATGATGATTGTCCCTAGCCAGCCTCCAAAATAACCGGCAATTAGTCCCAGCAACATACCGACGACACCCGAGCCGGTAACGGCAGTAATACCTACCAGAAGAGCGATTCTGGAGCCGTATATTATTCTAGTCAGTAAATCTCTGCCCATCTCGTCAGTGCCCAGCAGGTGCTGTCCCGAAGGCTGCTGCAGGCTGTCCGGGAGATTTATTTTGATCGGGTCGTACTGGGTCAATAATGGAGCGAAGATAGCCATCACGACAATCAGCAGGATAATCACAGTTCCCAGGATGACCACCCATCGGCCGAACATCACCTTGAGAATGCGCCGGGACTCACTTATGTGGGGTTTAAGTGTTCCCTGGGAATCTGAAGTCACACCGGTTTCAGTCATAAAATACCCTTTATCTATATCTTATTCTGGGGTCAATCCAGCCGTAGGTAATATCGATTACAAGATTGGTCAGGGTAACTATAATTCCGATAATCAAAACGATGCCCTGGACGATGAGAAAATCCCTATCTAAGGCTGCTCTAACCAGCAAGCGCCCCACTCCCGGGATGTTGAACACTGTCTCTACCAATACTTCACCGCCAATCATGAAAGTCAACGTCACACCGACTAAGGTCACCACCGGAATCAAGGCGTTCCTTAAAGCATGTTTGTAGAGTACTATGCGTTTTCTTAACCCCTTGGAAGTTGCGGTCCTGATATAGTCCTGATGGATGGTTTCGAGCATACTTGACCTGGTTTGACGTGCTACAACAGCTATATTTGGAACGGATAATGCAAACACCGGCATTATCGCCTGCCTTGTGCTCTCCCAGAAATTAACGAGCGGCGAAGTCCACCCCTCTATCGGCAGCCAGCCAAGCTTCAGCCCAAAAAAATATATTCCCAATATACCCAGCCAGAAGGTTGGTACGGCGATGCCTATGTTAGCAAACAAGGTAATAAACGAATCAACGATGGTAGCTCGTTTGACTGCGCTAATAACACCGGCCATTATTCCTATTATCGTACTCAATGCAAGAGACAGAAAGGTCAGATAGGCCGTTACCGGGAACCTCTCCCTAACAAGTTTGGAGACATCCTCATGAAATATGAAGGATTTGCCAAGGTCACCGCGGAAGACGCCCCCTACCCACTTGAAGTATTGAACGTGGATGGGCAGGTCTAGTCCCAGTTCGTGCGTGAGCTCGTCAATCGATTCCTGAGTCGCACGTTGACCAAGTATTCTAAGAACCGGATCTCCCGGGATCAGCTGAAGTAACAAAAAGGAAATAACCGTAACCAGGAATATCACGATTAACGCTTGTATCAGTCTGCGGACTATAAAACCTGCCAATTAACGCCCCTTTTATCCCAAAGGTTTTTTATACTCCTTATAAAGAATCAGGACAACTTATTGTCAGTATGATAATATATTGCAGGCAAGTGGTCAATTCATCCGGCTATGAAACTTAGCCACGATTTATTTCTTAAGTAGTGCTGTTTCTGGTGCTTGGTAATTCTCTCAAGTGTTTGTTTTATATACTAATACTAACAAAGAGGCGCTGGAATTACGATGTTATGACGTTCCCAGCGCCTCTTCTGCTTTCTCAAAACTCAGTGATCCAATATAGACCTACTAATTATTATTTATAGCTCCTCCCTCCCTAACCAGTCATCCTCCAATACAGATAAATATGCAACCTATTGTTCCAGCCAGGCATCTGCAAACGTCCATGTGCCGCTAAGATCGGATTCTGGCATGGAAGAATATTCATCATGGACCTTCGGTGTTTTTGCGGCAATAGTAAACGATAACATAACCGGTGTATATATGCAGTACTCTTCAGTCAACAAAGACTGCAACTCCCAGGCTGCCGCTTGTTTAGCCTCGTAGGTGGTTGCGGTAGTCATCGCAAAGATGGCGCTCTCAACTTCGTCGGGGTGTATTATACTTTGAGGCATGCCCAATGGGCTCGCGGCTTCAAAGAAGTAGCGTCCTTGTATCCCGAGTTCCGCATCGGACAACATGGCGGTGTTAAAAATACTATCAGTCCAGCCGGTTGCCCAATACTTTTCAGCGTATTGCCCGATATTCAATGCCTGTAAATCTGCAATAATGCCCACTTCGGCCAGATAACCCTGAACTGCCGTCATCGCATCTATCACTATTTTATCGTTCCGGCACCACAGGGTGGTTTCAAATCCGTCAGGATATGCGGATTCCGCAAGCATGGCCCTGGCCTTATCCGGGTCGTACGGGTAGCCCACCAAATCAGGGTTATAAGTAAAGGCCGAAGAGCTGTTTGATTGCTGGGCTGGTAAACCGTAATTGTAATATACGAATTCGTTAATCTCTTCTCTGTTTATAGCGTAACTCATTGCCTGTCTTACCTTGAGATCAGAAAAAGGAGATTCGGGGTGAATACTGTCGCCGACAATGCTCCACAAGGATCCTGCCGCAAGGCTATGCGTAAGTACTACATCAGGATTACCTTCAAGAGTTTTGGCGTCCACGGGATTGATATCAGCAATGATATCATGCTCCCCTTTGAGTAAAGAAGCAACCTGAACCGTGGGGTCGGCGATAATATCGATTTCTATCCCGTCAAGGTAGGGCTTGCCTTCCTGCCAATAATCGTCGAATCTCTCAAACACCTTGCCAACATCACGCTGAAAACTTACTAATTTAAAGGGTCCAGTACCTACGGCGTTAGCACCCATCCATTCCAGGCCGTTTTCTTCATAGGCCGTGGGGGATACCATGGCTGAATCCCAGGCCATATTGCGTAAAAACGTGTTGTCCCAGGTGTGAAAGTTGATCTGAAGTGTGTATTCATCAAGTATGTCCCAATCAGAAACGCCAACCCAGGAGGCGCCAAGATTTATTGAATCCCTAACCTGCGTCAGGTTCCATACCATTGCATCCATGTTAAACGGGGTACCATCATGGAACTTAATGTCCTGATGCCTCATCTTAAAGGTAACGGTCTTGGCATCCCCATCCTCTATGAAAGAATCCAATAAAAGAGGTTCAAATCCGCCGGTCTTCTCGTTAAAGCGAATCAGTGTTTCAATTGAGGGTACGCGTTGGTAGTAGTCTTCAGGACTATACTGGTCCGAAGGCCACCCCATAGAGTCAACGTCGGCACCGGCAATAATGCGAAGTGTACCTCCGTATTGTGGCCCTGTTGTCGGGGCGGTTGTGGTTGTTGTCGGAGCGGTTGTGGTTGTTGTCGGAGCGGTAGTGGTTGTTGTCGGGGCGGTAGTGGCTGTTGTCGGGGTGGTGGTTTCTTTTTCACCACAACTGCCGAGTACCATCGTAACTACCAGTATGACGACTAACGGGATTAATAACAGTTTCTTCATTTTTTCCTCCTCTCTAATTTAGAGTTTCCATTCTATAGCTTCTCCTTACTTCATCTACTTGCCTCCCTAACCTTGACTGTATTGCAAAATAACAATCACTGCGCTTCCATTCCACATTCCTGCAGCAAACTCAGTACGTTCTATATAGTGAATAACAGACTTTTTGTTAGTGTATGCTGGTCTGTGATTGTATATATTCATATATTATTCAAGCCCTAAAATAAGTCAATAGTTAAAATCAACGATTATGATTTTCGAAAATACCCTGTAGCTATAACCGAGATAATATATCAATAGCTTGTTCTAGGGGATGTCTGAAGGTGAATCTGTGGCATCATTAAACAAGATTCAAGGGGCACCGCTCCTCTAAAAAATAATCGCGATTTATTACCCTAACCGGAGGATCAAATGAGATGTAGGCGAACCCTGGTCAGCGGCTCTTGTAATTTTGATGGTAGTTAACATTAACTATTGACTTATTGAACTGCAAAGCTTCTAATTTTATTTTAGAGAGATAGAAGCTAAGTAGGAGTTTGATTTATGATTCAAGGCACTTGTGAGACTAATAATCCATTCCAAATGTACCGTGAGTGGATTGATTCTGTATGCAATCATATGGAGGTAAGCGAGGTCTGCCGTAAAATATTGGTGGAATGCAGGCGTGAATTTACCGTTCATTTTCCTGTAAAGATGGATGATGGCTCGGTTGAAATTTTCCATGGCTATAGAGTTCAACATAATGATACTAGAGGTCCTTTTAAAGGCGGGATACTCTTCCATCCGGCCGTTGACCTGGACGAGGTCAAAGCTTTAGCCACCTGGATGACCCTAAAGGCCGCTGTCGTGAATATACCTTACGGAGGAGCTAAGGGGGGTATTTCCTGTAATCCTAAGATTCCTTCGTTGGTTGAGCTTGAAAGAGTAACGCGACGCTATGCCAGTGAAATATCGATCCTGATTGTCCCGGAAAAGGATATACCGGCACCAGACGTGGATACAAATCCACAGATTATGGCATGGATAATGGATACCTATAGCATGAACCGGGGTTATTCAGCGCTGGGAGTAGTGACGGGCAAGCCAATTGAGATAGTTGGCAGTCTCGGCCGTTTTGAAGCTACCGGCCGCGGTTGTATGATTACTGCCTTGCTAGCAGCCAAGCATCGGGGCATAGAACCGGATGGTGGGACAGTGGCGATACAGGGTTTCGGCAACGTGGGAAGTGTCGCGGCGAAAATGCTCGCTGAAAATGGGTGCAAAATAATAGGGATCAGCGACTCTACTGGCGGTATCTATAATCAAAATGGGCTTGATGTGGAGAGCCTGTTGCGTTACAAACAGGAAACCGGTTCAGTCACTGGTTTCAAGGAAAGTGAACCGGTCAGTCAGAGCGAACTCCTGGGTTTGAAATGTGACATATTGGTACCCGCAGCTCTGGAGAACACCATCTGCGCCGACAATGCCGATATTGTAAATGCTAGCATGATAGTCGAAGGGGCTAACGGACCAATCACACCGGACGCGGATGTTATCTTAAATGATAAAGGAATATTTGTTATACCGGATATACTGGCGAATGCCGGGGGAGTAGTCGTCTCCTATTTTGAATGGGTACAGGGACTTCAATCTTTCTTCTGGAGCGAGCAACAGGTCAACCAGGAGCTGGAAACAGTAATGAATAACGCTTTCCATGAAGTACTGGAATTAAGTTCGCGCGAGAAGGTGCCCATGAGGGAAGCTGCCTACATGTTAGCCGCAAAACGAATTGATTCAGCTTTGCGACTGAGGGGTATATACCCGTAGGCTGCTTTATGAGGTAATTCGGGAAGTTTGGAGGCAAAAAGATGATAAGGGGACATAGTAAAATCGAGTCCTATCAGATTATCCTTCCACAAACAGTCCGTTTTGGCGCTGGCACTCTCAGTACTCTGGGCAGCGAGGTGCAAAAGCTGAGAGTGAAAAAAGCTTTAATCGTTACCGGCCCCAGTGTGTATAACTCTGGGTTGATTCAACCGGTGAAGGTACAGTTATCTAGGGTGGGGATTTCTGTAAATATCTTCTCAAAAGCGGAGCCGGAGCCTTCTCTGTCCGGACTGAATAAAGCGGCGGGGGAATTGAGTAACGTGGATTACGACCTTATTGTGGGAGTCGGGGGAGGTTCCAGCCTAGATACAGCGAAAAGTCTGTCGATATTGCTAACTCACGGTGGTGTCGGGCAGGACTATGTCGGTACGGAAAAAATCCCAGGTCCCGGGATTCCCGTAATTGCGATACCGACGACAGCAGGAACCGGGAGTGAGGTGACAAATATTGCTATCTTTAGCGATCCTGAAAAAGAACTCAAGCTGGGTATAGTAAGCATTTATCTGCTGCCAAAACTGGCCCTTGTTGACCCGACCCTTACATATAGTTGCCCTTCCGGTGTTACCGCTGCGTCCGGAATAGACGCCCTTGTTCATGCCATCGAGTGCTACACCGGCAATAAGGCTAATAATTTTACCGACGCCATCGCTATCAGAGCCATGCAACTTATATCGGATAGTCTCAGGACAGCCGTCAGCGACGGCTCCAACAAAGACGCCCGGAACGCTATGGCAGAGGGAGCGTTATTGGCGGGTATTGCCTTCGGGAATTCCGGAGTGGCGGCCGTCCACGCCCTGGCTTATCCGCTCGGTGCCCGTTTTCACGTTAGCCACGGAATCGCTAACGGACTCCTTCTGCCTTATGTCATGGAGTGTAATTTATCCGCCGAACCATCAAAGTACTCTCACATTGCCGAAATACTGGGAATACCGATAAAAGGGATGACACAGCTGGAGGCAGCCGCAGAAGGAGTTAATGCCGTAAAGAGCCTTGTTAAAGATATCGGTATTCCCCACCGGCTTCGTGACCTGAACGTACCCAGAGAAGCGCTGGAAGGTATGGCTGTGGCAACGATGGATGTCACCCGCCTCCTGGCTAACAACCCCAAAGTACTCACTCTGGACGATATCCGCAGTATCTGGCAAAATGCATGGTAGCGTTACTTTGAGTTTGATTATCGACAAGGAGTTGTATCATGAAGACAAAAGAGGAGTATATTGACAGTCTTAGGGCGCTTAAGCCTGAGTTATACATATTTGGAGAACAGATTAAAAACGTAGTAGACCATCCTATCATCAGACCCTCGATCGACTGCGTGGCAGCGACCTATGAGTGGGCAGAAAGACAGGAATACAGTGAAATTATGACGGCCACCTCCCACCTCACCGGGGAGAAAATAAACCGTTTCTGTCATATTCACCAGAGTACCGATGACCTGGTAAAAAAATCAAAGATGGGACGAGGTTTAGGCGCTTATACAGGCTCCTGTTTTCAGCGGTGTGTCGGGATGGATGCACTCAACGCTCTGTCAATAACAACCTACAACATCGACCAGAAGTACCAGACTGAGTATTATCAACGATTTTTAAAATATCTTAAGTATATTCAAGATGAAGACCTGGTCTGCTGCGGAGCAATGACGGATGCCAAGGGTGATAGGAGTCTTCGCCCGGCTGATCAGCCTGACCCCGACCAATACCTTCATGTCGTTGAAGAGAAAAAGGACGGCATAATCGTCCGCGGAAACAAGCTGCATCAGACAGGAGCCGTGAATTCACACGAAATTATCTGCATGCCGACCAGGGCAATGCGGGAGGAAGACAGGGACTATGCTGTTTCCTTTGCATTGCCTAGCGATGCTAAGGGAATTATTTATGTCTATGGAAGGCAATCTTGCGATACGAGAAAAACAGAAGCCGGAGAAATGGATACCGGGAATATTCTCTACAGCGGCCAGGAGTGCATGGTTATCTTTGATGATGTCTTTGTTCCCCGGGAACGTGTCTTCATGTGCGGAGAATATGAATTTACAGCCGATTTCGTGGAAAAGTTCGCCGCTTATCATCGCCATAGCTATGCCTGTAAGTCAGGAATCGGGGATGTTTTGATCGGTGCCAGCCAACTGGTTGCCGAATACCAGGGTATCTCCAGGGCTTCTCATATAAGGGATCGAATTACGGAGATGATCCAGCTTAATGAGACCATGATGTGCGGCAGCCTGGCCTGTGCCTACGAAGGTCGTCAGGAAGCATCCGGTACCTATTTCGTGAATACGCTTTTGGCGAACGTATCCAAATTGAATGTAACGAGGTTTCCGTATGAAATTGCGCGAATCGCACAGGAGATTGCCGGTGGTTCGCTGGTAACCTTGCCGTCCGAAGAAGACCTAAAAAATCCCAAAATAGGCAAGTTCGTCAGCAAATATCTCAAAGGCGTTGAGGGCGTTAAGGTGGAAGACCGTATGCGAGTCCTGAGACTGATTGAGAACATCACAATGGGAACAGGCGCCGTATGTTACCTGACCGAATCTATGCATGGAGCCGGGTCACCTCAAGCCCAGAAAATTATGATTACCCGGGAGAGTAATCCAGAGCGGATGAAAAACGCGGCTAAAAGACTATGCGGTATAAGTTCTTAGTATTTTATGAATTAGACAGGTGAGTTCATATGAACTGGAAAGATGTTTATAAAAAAAGGGTGACTACCGCCGGAGAGGCGGTGAAAGCCATCAAATCCGGTAACCGTGTGGTGGTCGGGCATGCTTATGGGCAGCCGCAACATCTGGTTAATGCCATGATAGCCAACAAAGACGCTTACGAGAATGTTGAAATCGTGCATATGGTGTCACTGAGTCCGGCTCCCTATTGCGGTACAGAGATGCAGAAGCATTTTATACACAACTCCTTTTTCGTCGGTGTTAATAGCCGGGAAGCCGTCAACGAGGGACGGGCCAAATATACGCCGTGTTTCTTCCACGAGCTGCCGCGTCTGTTCACGGATGGTGTACTCCTGGTAGATGTTACCTTGTGCCAGTTATCACCTCCGGATGAAAAAGGCTATTGCAGCTTTGGTATTTCGGTAGACTACACCAAACCGGCGGCGGAGTCTTCGAAAGTTGTCATCGCCCAGATTAATGAGCTAATGCCCCGGACACTGGGCGATTCCTTCATACATGTTTCACAACTGGACTATATCGTGGAGTACAATGAGCCCCTTTTGGAGCTGGCGCCGGTGAAAAAAGTGACCACGGAGATGGAAAAGGAACGGTACGTAGCCAGAGTCGTGGCCGAAATGGATATCGGCCGCTACTGTGCGGAGTTGATTGAAGATTACGCCTGTCTTCAGCTTGGCATCGGAGCCATCCCCGATGCCGTATTACCCTTTTTAGAGTATAAAAAAGAACTGGGTATCCACACCGAGATGTTCTCCGATGGAGTAGTGGACCTTGTCGAAAAGGGGGTTGTTACCTGTACCCGGAAGAGTCTCCACCCGGGCAAGATGGTGGCTAACTTCCTGATGGGGACGAAAAAACTCTATGACTTTGTCCACGATAACTCGATGGTAGAGATGCATCCCGTGCATTATACCAATGACCCGTATGTTATCGGGCAAAATGACAATATGGTGTCTATCAACTCCTGTCTGCAGGTTGACCTTCTCGGGCAAGTAGCCTCGGACACCATCGGCACAACCCAGTTCAGCGGTGTTGGTGGACAGGTTGACTTTATCAGAGGGGCGGCAAGGTCAAAGGGTGGTAAGTCTATACTGGCTTTCCCGTCTACGGCTGGTGATGGCAAGTATTCCCGAATTGTTCCCAAACTTGATAACGGGGCCGTTGTAACGACTTCCCGGTACGACGTTCACTACATCGTGACTGAGTATGGTATAGCTAACTTACATGGAAAGAGCGTGAAAGAGAGGGCGAAACAGCTTATCGCTATTGCGCACCCCGACTTTCGTAATGAATTGAATGAAGCACTTGGCAAAATATGCATACTTTGACTCTAACGTATTAACCTAATGTTCAAAATTACTCGGAGTATTGACATTGTACGTAAGAATTTAATATTGTTTATACCAAAATAATCATAAAGGAGGTAGATCAAATGCAAGCATATTGCGTGAAATGTCGTGTGAAGAAGGAAATGAAGGATGCCAAGAGAATAACCATGAAAAATGGCAAGCCAGCAACTCAGGGTGTATGTCCCACCTGTAGCACCAAGATGTTCAGAATTGGGAAGGCATAACACTGATTTCAATATAAAAATTAAATAAAGGCTGGATATTTTAAAAGCGGAATATCCAGCCTTTTCCATATCACATTTCATCTTTTTGTTGGACACTAGATTATGACTGTTGAACTGTTTTTTCTTCAATGATGTCGTTCTGATAATTACTGGCTTGACAAATTGGTAAGAGTAGTTATAATTTAAAGGTAGATCGTCGATCGCCCCTAATTGGGGCCGCGAAGGTATATACGGGCGATGGGTTATAAACCCATCGCCCTTTTTGTTATGGAAAGAATGGCTAATGATTATCTTTTAAAGACAATTAATACGAGTAATGACTGAGATGGTTTTATTCTCAAATAAATTTAAAAATGCATTTATTGAAATTCTTAAAAGGAGTGGTATCACATGCTATAAAATCAGTAAATATTCACATATAGATGAGTCGTATTTATCGCGTTTACTTAAAGGTCAAAGAACTAATCCGAGCGCAGAAACCGTTGTAAAGATAGCCTTAGCAACAGTCCATTTCAATAATCAAATAACAATATATGATATCGACGAACTCTTTAAAGCTATAGGACACTCTTTATTTCCAGAAAAATAGTGGACAAGTATATCCCGTATTTACCGTCTTTATTACCATGGAAAATAGCTTTAAAACTCAACACTACTTGCCCGATAGGCAAGTATGTTATAATACGGGCAAGTAGTCAGCCGGAAAGTAGGAGTAAGAGTGATACCCTGATTCGTTTATGAATTTAGGGTGGTTTTTATAAATTTAGCTATAAAAAAAGCTTCTAAGATGCCGTCGAAATACCCTGACTTTTAATCAGGGTGTCACAGGTTCGAGACCTGTACGGCCTACTCTCGTTTTCACCTCCTTCTGCCGACATTTTGCCGACATTTTCTTTTTGTTCTTG
>Ga0307419_10001024_pt1 | contig 14514 bp, 8 predicted proteins | sample SalMarWE160230MG_2_FD_202512 | JGI IMG/M metagenome (GOLD analysis project Ga0307419, IMG submission 202512) | Salt marsh sediment microbial communities from the Plum Island Ecosystem LTER, Massachusetts, United States - WE1602-30 | ecosystem: Environmental > Aquatic > Marine > Intertidal zone >... | reverse complement strand
GACGGGCGTGGTTTCGCTGTTTGCCAATGTCACCCATGACGGCAAGGACAATGCCGGTCCCGGTCTCGGCGCCATCACCTACGATCCCAAGACAGAGCAGTTCTTCGTCAGCGATCTCGAAACCGGCTTGATCCACAGGCTCAACCTCGACGGAAAAGACCTCGGCACGTTCGATCACGGCACCGCCGGCCGCCCCAAGGACGAGCTTGAAGCCGTGGCTTACGACCCGGCGCGGCGCATGAGCATCGAAAGCCCTGATTTCAACGTCGAGGATCCCAAGAGTTGGGGTTTCGCCGCCGAGGGCCGCAGCGTGTTCGCCGTCGCGGTGCAAGATGGACGGCTCTATTACTCTGCCGCCGAGGGTCCGCAGATTTGGTCGGTCGGTCTTAAGGACGACGGCAGCTTCGCCGACGACGCGCGGTTCGAAATCGACGTCTCCGAGACGGCAAGCGGCAACGTCATCACCGACATCGTGTTCGACGGTCCTGACACCATGTATCTCGTGCAGCGCGGCGAGATCGCCGGCAGTTACGATTACGGCGTGTTCGCCAAGCCCGAAGACTCTTCGGTCTTGCGCTATGTGTGGGACGAAAAAGAGGAACGCTGGTCGGAAAAACCCGACGAATACGCCATCGGGCTGAAGCCGCCGCATCGCTCGACCGAAGGCGGCATTGCGCTCAATTACGGCTACGATTCCGACGGAAATATCGATTACGGCCAATGCCGCGCGACGTTGTGGACCACGGGCGAGCATTTGCGCGAGGGCGAAGACTCCGATCGGGTCTATCAAGGTGGCGCGCCCATCATCCACGGGCTGCAAGGAAACGACAAAAACAGCGTGCGGCCGGAGAATGAGCCGCCATACGAGGCTTGGTATATCGACAATGACGGGTTGTTCCTGGACAGCAATGTCTACGGCCATGTCGGCGATGTCGCGATCTTCGATCCGTGCGATGAGCGGACCATCGATGAGGCAGAGCAACTGCCTTACCCGCCCGAGGAGCCGTATTATCCGCCGTTGCCTGAGCCAGAGGGGCCTTTCGCCGAAGGCGAAGAGCCTGAGGACTACGGCGTACCGGGGCTTTACATCGACAAGGTCTGCGAGCCCGGCATTTTCGGCGGCGAGATTCGTTGCAAGATCACGATCATCAATATCGGCGAGACCCTGTCGGACGCGGTCGATCTGTGGGACGCCGCGACCATCCTGAACGGTCCTGGTGCTGGCGGGGCGGTGGTGATCGACGCCGTCAATCCCGACGGGCCCGATTGGCTATGCTCGCCGGTGCCCACGCCGAATCTGTGGTGCGGCCTGCCGCCTGACGCGCTTGAGCCGGGCGAGACGCGTTCGATCGAGGTCGTGATCGATACCGGCCCGTTATTCGCTGCCGGCAATTTCGGTTTCCGCAATTGCGCGGAGCTTGAGGCGCCCTGGTTCGACATCGCCTGCGACGACGCAGGAACCAAAATCACCGTGACCAAGACGGCACCGGATGCGTGCAACCCCGCGGCGGGCTGCACCTTTACGACGACCGTCAAGAATGAGAGCGACCTGGAGTTCAGCGGCGACGTGCAGTTGACCGATGCGATGTTCTTCCCCGACGGCACCGGGATCAATGCGCCCATCGTGACCATCGATCCGCCGGACATCTGCGCGCCGGCTCCTGCCGCGGTCGACTTCTCTTGCACCGCGAACCTCACGCTCGCACCGGGCGCTTCGCAAGAGATCAAGATTCAGGTGCTCATGCCGGCCGCGCCGCCGGCCTATTGGGCGCAGAATTGCTTCGCGGTTTCCGCCCCTGGCGTGGCGCCGCCCGCTCTGCCGCTCGCACCCGGTGACGAGCACGGCATGACGAGCTGTGCCTGGGTGCCGGTCGGTGGACCCGCGCCGCTCAGCAATCTCCGCGTCGAGAAGACGGCGCTTAATGGAGGCCAGTGCATCAAGCAGCCGGGCGACATCATCGCCTGCGATTACGAGATCGCGATCATTAACGATGGTCCCTCCCCGTTCTTTTTCCCGATCAGCTTCTCCGACGAAGCTCCGGCGACGGCAGCCATGTCGGCCTTCCCGGGACCGTGGGTGTGCCTGGGAGGTCCTCCCATAACTTGCGACTCGGCGGTCGCCATCGGCATCCCGGTCGGCGATTCGTTCACCATGCCGGTGACGGTGACCACGCCGCTGGCACCGCTCGAGGGCGCGGGCTGTGTCATGCCGAATAAGTTCACGCTGACCGCGCCGGTCGGGACGGATCAAAACTTCTTCGCCGGCGACGACTCCGACACCGCCGAAGCCGACGCTTTCCTTGAGTGGGTGCTTCCCGACGGCACCACGCTGGTCACCTGCGATCCGACCAATCTCAAAACCACCAAAAAGGCGGACGGGCCATGCACCAAGCTCGGCGACGGCTATCGCTGCAAGTTCGCGGTGGAGACGACCAATCTTGGGCCCGATCCCCATAACGCCCCGATCAAGATTACCGAGCAGCTCGGTTTCGCGCCTAATGCGGTGACCTTCTCGGCGCCGTGGGGCTGCAGCGGCGGCGGCACCAACTTCCAGTGTACGCACCCGAAGGTCGAGCTTGCCAAGGGCGAGAGCGTCAAGCTCGACGTGACGGTCGATGTCCCCGACGGCAAACATTGCAGTCTCACCAACACTGCCATCATGACCTTCCCGCCTGCCGGCACGCGCTTCAACGGCGACGCGAGTGACGATGCCGCCTCGGCCACGGCCGAGATTCCGTCAAAGGATTGCGTGAGGCCCGACCGGCCGCAATGCAAGCCTGGGACCAACGAGCTCCGCAGCGGCAGCGGTGCTTGCGTCTGCGAGACCGGATATTTGCGCGCCGAGGATGGACAATGCGCGGGACTGACTGAGCCTGAACCTGAGCCCGAAGCTGAGCCCGAGCCCGAACCAGAGCCCGAGCTCTGCCCGGATGGCAACCCAGTGCCCAAGAGCGGCCGCTGCCCGGAGCCGCGGGAGGAGTGCGAGCCCGGCCCCAATGAGACGCGTGACGCCAAAGGTCAATGCGTGTGCAAGCGAGGCTTTGACCGCGACAATAGGGGCCGCTGCGTCGAGCCAACGGACCCGGCGGATGAGTGCGAAAGCAAGGGCTGGGATTGGGATGAAAAGCAGGAGCGCTGCGTGCAGCCGCCCGAACCCGAGGACGATTGCGAAGACAGGGGCTGGGTCTGGAACGAAAAAACCGAGACCTGCGTGCCCCCGGTCTATCCCGAGGACGAGTGCGAGGACAAGGGCTGGACCTGGAACGAAAGGACCGAGACTTGCGTGCCTCCGGTCTATCCCGAGGACGAGTGCGAAGACAGGGGCTGGACCTGGAACTACAAGCTCGGGATCTGCCTGCCACCCATCGTCATCTATCCCGAGGACGAGTGCGAGCGGAGAGGTTGGGTCTGGAACCAGAGGACCAAGACCTGCAAGCGGCCGTTCAATCCGGAAAGGGAATGCCGACACAAAGGTTGGATCTGGAACGAGAGGACCAAGACCTGCAAGCCGCCGTTCAATCCGGAGAAGGAATGCAAGCAGAAGGGTTGGGTGTGGGTCGATAACGAGTGCTTCGATCCCGCCAGCCTCTGCAAGAAGAAAGGCTGGGAGTGGAACCACAAGAGGAAAACTTGCTCGCCGCCTCACGACCCGGCTGCGGAATGCAAGGAAAAGGGCTGGGAGTGGAACCCGCGATACAACACCTGCAATCCGCCTCCTGATCCGGAGAAGGAATGCAAGCAGAAGGGTTGGGAGTGGAACAATAAGAGGAAGACTTGCAATCCACCTCCCGACCCGGCTGCTGAGTGCAAGAAGAAAGGCTGGGATTGGAACGAGAGGGCCAAGGTCTGCAACCCGCCGCCCGATCCGGAGAAGGAGTGCAAGCAGAAGGGCTGGGACTGGAACAACAAGAGGAAGACCTGCAATCCACCGCGTGACCCAGCAGCCGAATGCAAAGAGAAAGGCTGGGAGTGGAACAACAAGAGGAAGACTTGCAATCCACCGCGTGACCCAGCAGCCGAATGCAAAGAGAAGGGTTGGGAGTGGAACAACAAGAGGAAGACCTGCAATCCACCGCGCGATCCGGCCGCGGAGTGCAAGCAGAAGGGTTGGGAGTGGAACAACAAGAGGAAGACTTGCAATCCACCGCGCGACCCGGCTGCTGAGTGCAAGCAGAAGGGTTGGGACTGGAACAACAAGAGGAAGACTTGCAATCCACCGCGCGACCCGGCTGCTGAGTGCAAGCAGAAGGGTTGGGACTGGAACAACAAGAGGAAGACTTGCAATCCACCGCGCGACCCGGCTGCTGAGTGCAAGAAGAAGGGCTGGGCGTGGAACGGGAAGGCCTGTAATCCGCCTTCCGACCCGGCGGCGGACTGCAAGAAGAAAGGCTGGGATTGGAACAACAAGAGGAAGAGCTGCACGCCTCCGCGCAGTTCGCAGCCCTCCGACCCGGCTGCGGATTGCCGCAAGGCAGGCAAGTTCTGGGATGGGAAACGCTGCCTAGGCAAACGGTCGGGATTTACCATCCCACGGTGAGGTCTCGCTCGGCACCAAAGTCGTGAGGATTGATCAGCGACTTCGCGGGAACCATCCTGCCGTGGTGCGGATTTCGTCATGATGGTATGAGAAGGCTAGAGCGCCGCGACAGAACTGGTGCCGAGGGAATGCCCATGGTCAAGGCTTGCTCAACGCTTTGCCGTTCGCTACTTGCCGTCTTTCTGCTGACGCCTCTACCGGCCCTGGCGGAGCCGGAAGAACCGGAGGAGCCGGCTGGGGAGGGGTTGGCCGACGCCGATTTCGCCAAGAGCTTCCTCGGCAAAGCCTACGATCACGAACTCGAAGTGGGCGGCTGGGCCGATCTCGGTGGCGGGTTGGTCTTTCCGCCGATCTATATTCAGCAATATCGGCGCGAGGAGGACGGCACCTATCTTGTGCTGACCAGCCGCGAAGTCGTTGCGGCCGAGGCCGATACGCCGGCATCTTTTGTCGTGACCGACGCGTTGATCGTGCCGCAGCCGAAAAAGGATGCTGCGTTTTCCATCGCCTGCGTGCAGGGCGAGGATGAAACCCTGAGATTCTTGGGCGAGGCCAAAGGCAAGGAAGACGACGAATGGTGGAGCGACGTGCGCCGCGCCTGGGAGATTTCGCTCGAGACCGGCAAGATCGCCTCGGTCCCGACCAAAGGCGTCCGCTGCACCAATCCTGACTGGTGAGGCGAAACGCGCTCAGGCGCGCGGCTATTGGCCGTTACCGGTTTTAGCGAGCAGCTCTTCGACTTTTGGCAGAATCCGTTCGACGATGACGGCCACGCCATCGGCATTGGGATGAAGGCCGTCTTTTTGCATGAGGTCGGCGTTCAGCGCCGCGCCTTCCAAAAAGAACGGATAGAGAATCACGCCGTAACGGGCCTCAAGATCGGGATAGATGGCGCCGAACGCGTCGACATAGTCCTTGCCGAGATTGCGCGGCGCTTCCATGCCTGCGAGCAGGATCGGCAGGTCTTTGGCCCGCACCTTCTCGATGATCGCCGCGAGCGTTTCCTTGGTGCCCTCGGGCGGCAGACCCTGCAGCGCATCGTTGGCGCCAAGCTCGATGATGACGGCGGTGGTATCGTCGGTGAGCGCCCAGTCGAGGCGCGCAAGCCCCGCCGCGGCCGTGTCGCCCGAGACACCGGCGTTGACGATCTTGGCCTCGATCCCGCGCGCTTTGAGAGCCGCCTCGAGCTGCGCGGGAAAAGCCTGGCCTTGCGGCAGCCCGAAGCCGGCGGTCAGGCTGTCGCCCAACGCCACGATCACCGGAACGTGCGGCTCGGCCGCGCTTGGGCGTAGCGGCACGGCGAGAAGGCTTAACGCCAAGATCGCCGCGAATGCACGACACTTCATCTTTTCGACCTCTTTCCCCTTCTCTATTGCCGATCCGCGTGCCATTTGTCAGGTCTTCTTGCCCGCCCATGGATCGTACTTTGAAACAACGCCCCCGTTCGGCCATCAAGCTCGATGGCGTTGAGGTGACGCTGCCGTCGCGCGCGGGCCCGGTCGCCATCTTGCGCGGGATCGACCTTGGCGTGACGGCGGGCGATGCCATCGCCGTGGTCGGGCCTTCCGGATCGGGTAAATCGACCCTGCTGATGGTGATCGCAGGACTCGAACGCGCGACGGGCGGCGCGGTCGAGGTCATGGGCACCGACTATGCGAGCCTCGACGAAGACGGTCTTGCTCTTCTTCGTGCCGCCAATATCGGCATTGTGTTTCAATCCTTCCATCTCGTCCCGACCATGACGGCGCTCGAGAATGTCGCGCTGCCGCTCGAATTCCTCGACCGTGACGACGCGTTCGCAACGGCGCGCCAGATGCTTGCCGAGGTCGGACTGTCGCATCGCGAATCCCATTTTCCCGGCCAGCTTTCCGGCGGCGAACAGCAGAGGGTGGCGATCGCGCGCGCGCTCAGTCCCCGCCCCTCTTTGATCCTGGCCGACGAGCCGACCGGCAACCTCGATCTCGGCACCGGCGCCGAAGTGATGGATCTCCTGTTCGAGCTCAAGGAGCGCACCGGCGCCACATTGCTTCTGATCACCCATGACCGCTCCTTGGCCAAACGTTGCCACCGCATCGTAAGCCTTGCCGATGGCCGTATTGTGAGCGGCGCCAAGCGCAAAGTGACGGCGCCGTGACCGCCGCGGGCTCAATTTCGGACCACGGGAGCTCTCGCTTCGCTTTGCATCGCGCGGTGACCGTGGCGCTGCGCGAACTGCGCTCAGGCGCGGGCGGCCTCATCGTCTTCGTGCTGTGCATTGCGCTCGGCGTCGCCGCCGTCGCCGCCATAGGTTCGCTGGCCGCATCATTCGACGAAGCCTTGGCACAGCAAGGGCGGCTGCTGATTGGCGGCGACCTGTCCTTCGAGCTGATTCACAGGCAGACGAACCAAGACGAGCGCAAAGCTCTTGGCGCTCTCGGTGAGGTCAGCGAATCGGCGGGCTTCCGCGCCATGGCACGCAGTCCGGCCGGCAAGACGGCGCTGGTCGAGGTGAAGGCGGTCGACGAGGCCTATCCGCATTACGGCGAGGTGTCGATCATCGAACCTGAGGACGCCGGACCGGTTTGGCGCGCTCCGGGCGTCGTGCTGGCCGAACAAACGCTGCTCGATCGTCTCGACCTCGCCGTGGGGAGCACGCTTGCCATCGGCGATGCAAAGGTCACGATCGGCGGCGTTCTCGGCAAGCAGCCCGACCGGCTGGCGGACCGGCTGTCTTACGGACCGAAGCTTCTCATGTCGCGCGAGACGCTTGCCGAAACAGGTTTGGTCCAGCCGGGGAGCCTGATCCGCTGGACCTACCGGATCAAGCTTCCGCCAAGCCAGGCCAGCGACAGGGACACGCTCAAAGCGGCGCGCTCGCGGATCGAGAAAGAGTTCCCGCAATCCGGCTTTGCCATTGTCGATTGGACCGATCCTGCGCCCTCTTTGCGCCGCGAGGCCGGCCGCTTCACCCAGTTCATCAGCTTTATCGGGCTCACCGCGCTCCTGCTCGGCGGCATCGGCGTCGGCAACGCGGTCGAGAGCTATATGACCAAGAAGCGCGAGATCATCGCCACGTTCAAATGCCTCGGTGCCACCAACCGGTTCGTGCTCGCGGTCTATTTGATCCAGGCCCTGCTGCTCACCGCCGTCGGTATTGCGCTGGGGCTTCTCATCGGCGCGCTCACGCCTGCCGCCCTGTCGGCCGTCTACGGCGAAGCTTTGCCTATCGCGCTTGCGGTCGAGCCGCATCCCGTAGCGCTTGCGACCGCGGCGCTGGCGGGGCTTTTGACCATGACGCTGTTTGTGCTCTGGCCGCTCGGACGCGCCGCCTCGGTCTCGCCGGCCGTGTTGATGCGCGCGCAGTTCACCGATGAGCTCGACTCCTCGGCTTGGGCCTATGCCATGGGCGCCGCCGCCGCCGGGCTCGCTCTGTTCGTCCTCGCCATTGCCGCCTCGGAAGAACGCGCCATCACCGCCTCGATCTCGGTTGGCATTGTCGCCGCCTTCCTTTTGCTCACCGGTTTCGGGATTCTTTTACAACGCGTTGCCGCAAAGTTTCGCCGCACCAATCCGCCTTCGCTGACGCTCGCGCTCGCAAGCATGGCGGGGCCCGGTTCGCTTGCCCGGTCGATCGCCGTCTCGCTCGGTCTCGGTCTTGGGCTGCTCATCGCGGTGGCCTTGATCCACCGCTCGCTCCATAACGAAATCACCAACGACATCGCGGTCGACGCACCCGCCTATTACTTCCTCGACATCGAGTCGGCGGACCTGGCGTCCTTTCAGCAATTGGCAAAAAGCATCGAGCCTGACGCCAAGCTCGACGAGGCGCCGATGCTCAGAGGCCGCATCGTGGCGCTCAACGGCGTTCCGTCCGATAAGGTCGAGCCGTCGCCCAACACCCGTTGGGTTCTCTCCGGCGATCGCGGGCTGACCTATACCGACACCGTGCCGCCGGCGTCGGAGGTGGTCGCAGGCGAATGGTGGCCTAAGGGTTACACGGGACCGCCGCTCGTTTCGTTCGACGCCGAGCTCGCCGAGGGTCTCGGCCTGAAGCTTGGCGACTCCATCACCGTGAACATCCTCGGCCGCAATTTCGAGGCTAAGATTGCGAGCTTGCGCAAGATCGACTGGGAATCGCTCGCCATCAATTTTGTCATGGTGTTCCCCCCGAACACACTTGAAGGCGCGCCGCATCGCATGCTGACGACTCTCGAGCTGCCCAAAGGCACTTCGCCACAGCGCGAAGGCAAACTCATTCAGGCACTGGCCGATTCCTATCCGCGGGTTACGGCGATTAAGATCAGCGATATCGTCGACGCAGCCAAGGAGCTGCTGGGCAAAGTCATGACGGCGATCAGCGCCACGGCCGGCGTGACGCTCCTGATCGGCGCGGCCGTGCTTGCCGGCGCGGTGGCGGCAGGCCAGGAACGGCGAAAGTACCGGGCGGTCATCTTCAAGACTCTCGGCGCCACGCGCTCCCGGATCATTCGCGCCGAGTTATTGGAATTCGGCTTGGCCGGTTTTGCCACGGCGCTGCTTGCGGTCGTGGTGGCGACCATCACCGCCTGGGCCCTATGCAAATGGGCGTTCGACGTAAAATTCGTGTTTTCGCCGCTCGCAGCCGGAGAGACGGTCCTGTTGGCGCTCGCCTTTGTGCTTTCGATCGGCGCCATCGCCACCTGGAGGGTCCTGTCGGCCAAGGCCGCGCCCTACCTTCGCGCCGAATAGCCCGGTTTTTTGCGGAAAATCTTGCGTAGCCGCGTCCAGGTGCCCATATTAAGTTCAAGATTAACGTTCAAAATGCCCATCGAGTGACGGCAAGGGGAAAGGATTTTCGCAGAATGGCAGATCTCGACAGACGTTACGCGCAAGGCACGACCGTCGGACGCACCGAAGCGGGCGTCGTCGATGAAGGCCTGCGCGCCTATATGCTGCGCGTCTACAATTACATGGCGAGCGGCGTGGCGATCACCGGCGTGGTCGCTTATCTCATCTACGCCATGGCGGTTGAGCAGACGGCCGCAGGACTGCAGCTTACCGCTTTCGGCCAGTTCATGTTCGCGAGCGCCTTCAAGTGGGTGGTGATTTTCGCGCCCCTGGCGATGGTGTTCTATCTTTCGGCGCGCATCAGCTCGATGAGCCTCGGTGCGGCCCAGATCGCGTTCTGGGTGTTCGCCGCGCTGATGGGCGCGTCGATCTCCTCGATCTTCCTGGTCTATGCCGGCGAAAGCATCGCGCGGGTGTTCTTCATCACCGCCGCTTCGTTCGGAGCATTGAGCCTGTGGGGCTACACCACGAAAAAGGATCTCTCTGGATGGGGCTCGTTCCTGTTCATGGGTCTGATCGGCGTGATCATCGCCATGCTGGTGAACCTGTTCATCGCTTCCAGCGCGCTGCAGTTCGCCATATCGGTGATCGGTGTGTTGGTGTTCGCCGGCCTGACCGCTTACGACACCCAGCAGATCAAAGAGATGTATTATGTCGGCGACGACGGCACGATCGCCGGCCGCAAAGCCGTGATGGGAGCGCTCAGGCTCTATCTCGACTTCATCAACATGTTCTTGCTGCTGCTGTCGCTGTTCGGCAATAACCGCTAAGCGCGGAGCTGTTTTAGAGAACGAGGCCCCGGCATCGCCGGGGCCTTTTTCTGTTCACGCCTCGACCAGACGCAAGCCGCGGTCGAGCGCCCTCAACACCCGGCCGAGATCGGGCCCGCGCTTCAAGATCAAGCCAGTCGCCGCAATCACGCTATAGGCGCCCTGCCGGCGCGCGAGCTTGGGCGCCTTTTCGATGCGGTAGAGCGGCGTTTCAGACGCGCGCCGGAACACCGAGAACACGGCCTTCTCTTTCAGCGTGTCGATGGCGTAGTCGCGCCATTCGCCGTTCGCGACTTTGCGTCCGTAGACGTTGAGGATTTGGGTGAGTTCTTGGCGGTCGAACGCGATATCGCCGCGCCGTTGACCTGCCTCGCTAAGAATTGCATCGCCGCCGGCCCGACCGGCCAGCGGCACGATTATGGGCTCCGTTTCGCTCAAGCGTGCGCCTCCTATGACGGAAGCGTCATGATGAGCCGCGCGTCAGCGAAATTCAAGCAGATCGCGCGGATCACACGAAGTGTAACATAATGAAACATAAATCACAGTTCCGCCCCAGTTCAGCCGTTGCCACGCCCTAAAGACCCTTATCATGGTTCACGTTGCCTCTCGGCCCGGTCCAACGGAGAGGCTTCGGATCTCAGCCCCCCAGCCCCCCCGGGGTCTTTCTCGGACCGGGCCACTTCCTTGTCAAAGAGGAACGCGTAAGCGGGCCGGGTTTCTCGGCCCGTTTTTTTACGGCGCAAGCGAAGCGCTGGCGGCCGCGGCAACTTCTCTTCAGATCAGTTTGGGTTCAGAGCAGATCGTGCTCGGCCGCACCGAGGATCGGACCGGCATTCTCGACCTGGAGCAGTGCGACAAGGCTGTCGCCGCCAATCGCCTTGATATCTTTGAGCGGCAGCCTGAGCGTCATCGCCTCGCCCTGCCACATACCGACCGGCGCAAGCTCCTTGACCGGATGGTGGTAGGTCAGCGTACGCCCGCGATTTTCGCCGCGCGTGATGCGAACCGTCTCCTCCCGCTTGGCGATGGCAAGCCAAACCGTCGCCGAGCGCTTGCTCGATTTTTCCGGCGCCGCGCCGATGCCGATCACCAGCGTGTCGCCCTCGGCATGGATGTTGACGGGCACCCTGATATTGCTCAGGCGCTTGTTCGCATTCCGCACGGCCATCTCGACCGCCGCCTCGTTGGCGCCGTTGACGTGCGAAATACCGTCGATCACCATTTGTGGCGTGTAGACTCGGCCGTCGCCGCGGGCGCGTGCGTAATCGCGCTGTCGCTCGCTATTGGCAGGACTCGACAGCGTGTCCTGCCAGCCGAGATAGTTCCAATAGTCGACCGAGTAGGACAGCGTCACCACTCCCGGTTTCTTTGCGAGCTGGGCAAGCAGCGCATCGGCCGGCGGACAGGATGAGCAGCCTTGGCTGGTGAACAGTTCGAGGACGGCTTCTTTAGAGGATTTTGCCGATGCTGGCCGTTCGGCGGCGACCGATCCTGCAAGAGCAAGAACGGCTATCGCCGCCAGCGCGCCAGCACACAAATTCGGGAAGCGGTTCATGGGTTCTAGGATGCAGGAACTCGACAGAAATTTCCGGCAAAAAATGCTGTCCCGAGGTCACAACTGAGTGACTAAGAGGCCTGCTTCGCAAGGCCCCGCAAAACATAGGAGAGAATGCCGCCATTGCGGAAATAGTCGAGCTCATCGAAGGTGTCGATTGCGACTTTTAGAGGAATCGCGCGCCTCTCGCCGTTCGCGGACACGATCTCGGCCTCAACCTCCTGCATCGGCTTCAACGCGTCCAAGCCTCTAAGGCTCACTTTTTCGTCGCCTTTGAGGCCGAGCGATTGCCACGATCCGCCGCCCGTGAAGATGAGCGGCAAGACGCCCATCCCGATCAGATTGGATCGATGAATGCGCTCGAAACTCTCCGCAACCACGGCACGGACGCCGAGCAATCGCGGCCCTTTGGCCGCCCAGTCGCGCGAGGAGCCGGTGCCGTATTCCTTGCCGGCGAACACAACGAGCGGCACGTTCTCGGCGCGGTAACGCATGGCGGCATCGTAGATCGGCAGACTCTCGCCCGACGGGTAATGGACAGTCACACCGCCTTCGGTGCCCGGCACCATCTGGTTCTTGATCCTGGTATTGGCGAACGTGCCCCGCATCATCACTTGGTGATTGCCGCGACGCGCGCCGTAAGAATTGAAGTCGCGGACAGAAACGCCATGCTCGATCAGATACTGGCCGGCCGGGCTGTCCCGCTTGATCGCTCCGGCCGGCGAGATGTGGTCGGTGGTGATCGAATCGAGAAAGAGGCCGAGAATGCGCGCGTCCTCGATGTCGGTCACCGGCGCCGGCGTCAGCGACATGCCGGCGAAATAGGGCGGGTTCTGCACATAGGTCGAGTTCGCGTCCCAATCGTAAGTCAGTCCGCCCTTGACCTCGATCTCGCGCCATTCGGGATCGCCGCGGAAGACGTCGCCATAGCGCGTCTCGAACATGGATTTCTTCACCGCCTTGCGCACGACTTCGGCAATGTCTTTGGCTGCCGGCCAAATGTCTTTCAGATAAATCGGCGTGCCGTCGGCGCCGGTGCCAAGCGGCTCGGTCAACAGGTCGGTCGCCACCGAACCGGCAAGCGCGTAAGCCACCACAAGCGGCGGCGAGGCGAGATAATTGGCGCGCACATCGTGATTGACGCGGCCTTCGAAGTTCCGGTTTCCGGACAGCACCGCGGCGACGGCAAGATGATGCGTGTGGATGGTCCGCGAGATTTCGTCGGGCAGCGGCCCGGAATTGCCGATGCAAGTGGTGCAGCCGTAGCCGACAAGATTGAAGCCGAGCGTATCGAGATCCTTCTGGAGCCCTGCCGCGTCGAGATAGTCGGTCACCACTTGCGAGCCCGGCGCGAGCGACGTCTTGACCCATGGCTTGACGCGCAAGCCCCGCTCAAGCGCGTTCTTGGCAAGGAGACCAGCGGCGATCATCACCGAAGGGTTTGACGTGTTGGTGCAGGAGGTGATGGCGGCGATCACCACGTCGCCGTGGCCGAGGTCGAAATTCCTGCTCTCAACCGGGACCCGCAATCCGGCCTCTTGGCCCTTGCCGTATTCCTTGTCCAGCGCTTCAGCGAAGGCGTGTGCGGCTCGCGCGAGCGGCACGCGGTCCTGCGGCCGCTTAGGCCCTGCGATCGACGGCTCGACATCGCCGAGATCGAGTTCAAGTGTGTTGGAAAAAACAGGGTCCGGCGTGTCGCTGTCGCGAAACAGGCCTTGCGCCTTGGCATAAGCCTCGACCAGCGCGATGCGCCCCTGCGTTCGCGCGGTCGCCGCAAGATAGGCAAGCGTCTCCTTGTCGATCGGAAAGAAGCCGCATGTTGCGCCATATTCGGGCGCCATGTTGGCGATGGTGGCGCGGTCCTCGAGCGGAAGATGGTCGAGCCCCGTCCCGAAGAATTCAACGAATTTGCCGACCACGCCCGCGCGCCGCAGCATCTCGGTGACCGTGAGCACAAGGTCGGTCGCGGTGACGCCATCCTGAAGCTCGCCGGTTAGACGAAAGCCCACGACTTCAGGGATCAGCATGGAGATCGGCTGGCCGAGCATGGCGGCCTCGGCTTCGATCCCGCCGACGCCCCAACCGAGCACGGAGAGCCCGTTGACCATGGTGGTGTGACTGTCGGTGCCGACCAGCGTGTCGGGAAAGGCGACGGCGCATTCGCCCTCGCTCTCCTTGGTCCACACGGTCTGCGCCAGATACTCGAGATTGACCTGGTGGCAGATGCCGGTGCCGGGCGGCACGACACGAAAATTGTCGAATGCACCCGCACCCCAGCGCAAGAATGCGTAGCGCTCAAGGTTCCGCTCATATTCCTTGTCGACGTTGAACTGAAAGGCTTTGGCCGAGCCGAAGGCATCGACCATGACCGAATGATCGATCACGAGGTCGACCGGTGCGAGCGGATTGATCTTGTTCGGATCGCGGCCAAGCTCGGCCATGGCGTCGCGCATGGCGGCAAGATCGACCACGGCGGGCACGCCGGTGAAATCTTGCATGAGAACGCGAGCGGGCCGGAACGCGATCTCCCGGTCGCTCTTCCGCTCCTTGAGCCACAGCGCCATGCCGCGAATATCGTCGGCGGTGACGGTGCGCCCGTCTTCATGGCGAAGCAGATTTTCCAGCAGCACCTTGAGCGAGAACGGAAGGCTGCCGACGCCGGCAAGCCCGTTGGCCTCGGCCTCCCGCAAATTGAAATAATCGTATTCGGCCCCGCCGACCTTGAGAGTCCGGCGGCAGTTGAAGCTATCGAGCGAGGGTTCAAGGGCCGCGGTCAACGGTCTCTCCTTCCAAAATGACTATCGTGGCGCATAACCAGGCGTCACCGGGCGGTTGGCGGGACGGCC